>ERZ808258.854-NODE-854-length-10298-cov-2.593186_pt1 | contig 10298 bp, 5 predicted proteins | sample MGYA00521280_ERZ808258 | MGnify/ENA primary metagenome ERZ808258 (study PRJEB31516, sample SAMN03275585) | gut metagenome | biome: mammalia-associated habitat; material: feces | host: Papio cynocephalus | place: Kenya | collected 2012-07-19 ...
CTTCAAGCCTACTAAGGCAGGTGACTTCAGTGGTAAGGTTACCTTGAAGTCTAGTGAGGGCGAAACCTATAGCTTTACTGTTCGCGGTGTTGCTTCAGAGCCAGCTAAACTTAGTGTGCCAACATCTGAGTTTGATTTGGGTGACTTGACCGTAGGTGGTGAGTCTAAGACTCAGACCTTCACGATTAAGAATGAGGGTAAGTATCCATTGCAGTATATCTTCCCTAAGTTCTCTGATAAGAACATTGATGGTAGCACAGCTGTGGCTCATCGCTTTGGTTATAGCTATGTGTCTAACTTCAATGGAAGCAAGGATGTCGTTTACGAGCCTGCTCCTGAGTTGACCGACGAGGTGGATATTACCTCTCAGTTTACTGCTAACAACTGGCAGTCTTCGGCTATCAACCTTGGCTTCAAGTTCCCATTCTATGGCGAGGATTATGAGGATATTCATGTTTCTTCTTATGGTGGTTTGTCATTCAATACTATCAAGGGCAACATTGCCTCAATGGTTCCTTCTGCTGCCGACTGCGAGGGCTTAGGCTATATCTCTGCTTTTGCTACCTCTGGTACCTTGACCATGAGTGGTAATAGCAAGGTATCTTATGGTCACAAGGACGGTAAGTTTGTCGTTAAGTTTAAGGATGTGCAGTTAGCTATGAGTGGTGGTTGGGGTACTACTACCGTAAGTTTCCACATGACCCTGAGTCCTAATGGAGACATCGCTACTTATTATGATGACTATGCTCCTGAGAATGTGTTTGACGAGGGTCATGACATCTTCGTAGGTGTAAGTGATGTGAATGCCACCGATTACTTCGTGGTGACAGATGCTGATCACTTCTATAGAACACCGGGTTATGAGACTGTTTATCAGAATTTTAAGACCGGTGCGGCAGTCAAGATTGTAGCTCCAGCTAAGTCGATGATCGAGAGCATCTCTAGTACCAATGGTTATGTTGGTATTGGCGATAGTCAGGAGATTACCGTAACAGTAAAGGCTAATGATAAGTTGAATGCAGGTGAACTGACCAATAACTTAGTTCTTTTGACCAACGACCCTGCAGCTGCTAGCAGCAATATCGTCTTCAAGGCACATATTGCTGGTGATAATTTGAAGGCTGAGGCTAAGCTCAGTGCGGAGAAGGTGGATTTCGGTTCCGTATTCCTTACTTCTGTGCAGAATCGTTCTGTCTTGTTGAAAAACAATGGCAAGGATGTGCTTCATGTAAAGAGCATCACTGTAGATGGTGGCAAGTTCACCTTGGCTGATGAGGTGAAGAATGGCTTTGATGTAAATGCAGGTGACGGCAAGGATATCGTCATTACGTTGCCTACAGCGGTTAAGGGTAAGGTTGAGGATGTGATGACTATCGCTTATACCGATGGTACACAAACCACACTTCCTTTGAAGGGAGAGGTTGTTGGTACACCTTGCTTCAAGTCTGAGCCAGAGATGGTAAATGTAGAGACTCCTTATGGAGTAAACGTAGACCAGACTCTTGCCTTTAGTAATACGGGTGACGAGCAGATGCGCTTTGAGGTACAGCCAGCAGATTGGTTTACCCTCAATGATCTCAGTGCAGACGATAAGACTGCATCTGTTAGCTACGCTTATAAGTCGAAGGTCGATGGCGCTGATGTTGACTACTCTTGGGTAGACATCACCAAGGACTATACAGCCCACATGCCATACTCTTACTTCTCGGAAAAGACCGATTATAAGGAGGTTGAGCTTCCATTCGAGTTCCCATTCTTTGGTAAGAAGTACAAGACCATGTATATCTACAATACTGGTTTCGTATCATTCGATAAGCCAGCCGAGGACTACAAGCAATTCCCTGAGCCTCCAACGGATTTCCCTTCTACAGATACATTCTATAAGAATATCATCTGTCCATTCTGGGGAAACCATGCCATGGCAACTTATTCTAGCGATGGCGTATTCTATAAGGATTGTGGCGATCACGTAGTGGTAAGTTACAAGAACTATGGTAACTCTATGATGATGGGCATGAACTTTGAGGTTATCATCAATCAGGATGGAACTTTCAAGTTCCAGTACAAACTCGATGAGAATGGAATGATGATAGGTGTATATGGTCATGCCGGTGTAATGGATCACAGTGGTACTCGTGGTCTTGACATGCCTAAGACCAATATTGCTTCGGGTAATGCTGTAGTGTTCAATCCAGTAAAGACTTATGCAGTCAACCCTGGTAAGAGTGCTCTGGTTCCTGTTACCATTTTGGCTAATCAGTTGGCCGATTTGTATAGCTATGCTATGGAGGTTAAGACTAATGTGCCTGGTCAGGAGACGGTTCAGATACCAGTCAACTTGAATATCACAGGTGAGGCTGTGCCAGAGTTCCCTAAGGCTATCGAGGTAGAGCAGGTAGCTGGTACTTACAATCCAGATGGTGTTGAGTTCCATGTTGTTAATAAGGGGGCACAGGCATTTGCTATTACTAGTATCAAGTCTGAATTGTTTGATATGGATCCTGCTACCTATCAGCAGAAGGCCAACTTGATGGTTTGGTCGGATGCCAATGCAGGCGGCGGTGATGGACCGGATATCGGTGATGGCGACCTAGGTCTTCTTTCTGCTGAGTCAAATATGTCTTGGAATCCTTACGTAGAGGGTCAGCCTATCATCGTAGGCAAAGATACTGTCAAGTTTGCTATCGTTGCTCAGAGCGAAGAGATAGAGGACAAGACTTATCCGCTTACTTTTACTTGGGAAGGTATGGATGGTACGGCTCACCAAGAGGTGGCTAACATTCACTGGAACATAACTAACTATCCAGAACTTGCGTTCGTAGAAGGTAGCAAGGATGTGCATGTTGTAGCCGATAGTGATGCAAAGCAGACCGCTAAACTTTCAATCGGTAACGCTGGTTTCTATACATTGAAATATAACTTGCGTCTCGATGCCTCTGGCAATGACGAAGGTGAAGATCTCGGTGGTGATGAGCCAGGTGGCGATATCGGTTGGGGGAGTGTGATGGCTACCAAGCCAAGCAAGGCACTTGCCCAGCAGGTTTTATCGCTCCATGCAGAGAAGATTGATGCCAAGGCGATGTTGAAACAGCTTGGCGTGAAGAGTCGTAAGTCTAGCACCAAGGACGATCAGTACTTCGTTTACGATGTACCTTCTAAGGAGTTTGCTCAGACTTACAACACGCTGTATCATCCAGTGATGAATCCTGTCAGTGCTGCCATGTCTTCGGTATTGGGTACCAGTACTAATCATCTTGATGAGAACTTCTATGCGGCTACTCGTTATGAGAGCCCGGCTGAGGGTTTCAACTTGACTGACGTTTATTTCGCCGGTACTATTGGTAATTTGGAGAATGTAGATATCGAGGCTTATGTGGTCTTGGGTAACGATGTAACCAACAAGGACAACATCATCGGTCGTGGCAAGCTGCATGTTGACAAGGAGGAGCCTAACGCTTCTACAGGTTCTTATACTGGTATGGCTCGCATGTTGACTTTCGACAAGCCTATGTACATTAACCCAGCCGATACGTTCTATGTCGTATTGAAGTATCCTGCTGGTTATCCTTACTCAGCAGTGATGGCATCTAAGGATGGCGAGATGGAAACCAACCGTTACATGGCTTACTTGTCAGACTTTGGTGGTTGGACGGATATCGAGGCAGCATACGACTCGCAGTATAATTATGGTGCGTTCGGTTTCTTTATGACTTGTGTTGAGCATGAGAAGGGTGAGCCATGGATTAAGTTGCTCAGCGACACCAAGGGTGAAATCGCTCCAGAGGATATGAAGGACATTGAGTTCGAAATCAATCCTAAGAGTACTTACTTTGCCAAGAACAACAAGGCTACACTTGTTATCAAGAGTAATGATCCTCAGAATCCTACTGTCAATGCACACATCTACCTCGACAAGAATGGTGCGCCTACAATTGAGGCTACAAAGAGTACTGTTTATGCCAAGGAAGGTGCTGAGACAGTTATTCCTGTTGTAGTTTACGATCAGGAGGGTGATGCATTCAACGTGAAGTTTGATGATAAGTTGGGTGCTGTCTCTGTTAAGGGCTACAGCAACGACAATGAGACTCAGGATGGCATTACTGTGGCCGATGATGGAACTTACAAAGTTGAGGCTGGTCTTGGCGTACAGTTTAATGTCGCCTTGGATCCTGATTATGGTACAGCCGGCACACATGCCTTCACCATCACAGCTGTCGATGCTAACAGCAATGAGGTTGTCAAGGATGTCAACTACACCGTAGAGCATGTAAATCGTGCTCCTCAGTTTGTAGGCCCTTCAGAGTTGTCTCTCAAGGCTGGCGAAACTTCTGCCCAGTATAGTTTCTCAGATCTCTTCGAGGATGCTGATGGTGATGAGATGACTTATAGTGTTGAGATTGAAAATGGTGGTTTGGCTACCATCTACAAGTCTGAGAATGGCATCATCATAGCTGCCAAGCAGACTGCAGGTAAGACCCACGTCAACTTGAAGGCTACTGATGCCAATGGCGCTTCTACTACTGGTGTCATCGCCTTGACAGTTGATGCTTCTACTGGCATCGACCATGTTGAGGCTGGTATTGCCAACGGCTACGTTACTGTGAATGGTGATGCTAGCGATGGTAACCTCGATGTTACTCTCGCTGCTGATGCCGACAAGGTGGTTCTCAGCATCTACGACAATGCTGGTCAACTTGCTGCTCAGAAGACCTTGAATAATGTACATGCTGGCGATAAGGTTAGCGTGTCACTTGGTAAGGTTGCTGGTGGTGTATATCACCTTGTTGCTAATGTGGACGGCAAGACTTCTAGCGTGAAGTTCGCTGTTAAGTAATTCTTATGATGATCCCCTCGCTTGCTACAATCTAAGCAAGCGAGGATATATAACGAAAAAAGGTTCGTGGTCATTTCCACGAACCTTTTTTCGTTATATTCTGTTTGGTGTTTTGGCTTTCCTGTCTTTTTATTTCAGAATTTCTGCGGCATAGGTACCCATCACCTTATATCCAGTAGGGTTAGGGTGGAGCCAGTCGCTGCTGGCATATTCTCGCTTCATCCTTCTGTCGTCCGTAGGATCTTGCAGCAGCTTGGCAAAGTCGAGAATGCCGTCCACTTGCTTGGCTTGACTGCGAATCCAGTCGTTCACATAGCATCGTGCTGCCTCGTGGAAGTGGCTGTAATAGCCAGCGCCTTTGAATGGAGTAATGGTGCCGAGGTACACCTTCATTTTCCTAGCCTTTGCTTTCTTGACCATGCCCTGTATGCTCTCGATGATTTGGCGTGCCACGGTCTCGCTGTTGCCGCTCTTGGCAGCGCCGATGTCGTTGATGCCCTCGAAGATGATGACCTTTTTCACACCGCTTTGTCCGAGGATGTCTCGGTCGAATCGCTCTTTGGCTAGAGCACCGAAACCACCTGGTACGGTTACACGGTTGTTGCCGATACCAAGGTTTAGTACTCCTTGGTTGGTTACCTTGTGCTTGAGTTGCAGCATCTCTGACATTACGTCTGGCCAACGGTTCTGCGCATTATCGGTAGAACATTTGCCATCAGTGATGGAGTTGCCCATGATGGCGATGGCACTCATGTTGGTCTTCATCGTGTATACATCGATGCCGCTGATGTTGTACCAATGGTTCTCCTTGAAGGCCTTGGCGAAGTTGGAGTGGGCATTGGTTACACCCTTCATGATGTAAGAGGTAGTGCGTGAGCCCATGTGTACGGTCGGTACGTCGGGAGCGGAAGTGTAGTTGATGGTGATGGCTACACGTTCCAGGTTTTTGAGCGGGAATTTCAGGGCATCGCTCACCAGTTGCTTGCCTGCCGGGATGGTCGCCTTGTAACTATTGCCGAACTTGAAGTATTGGGCGCTCTTGGCATCGATGGCGAAGGAATCCTTGGCATGGGCGATGTATACAGAACGAATCACCACGGGCTGCATGGAGTAGATGTTGCTCAGTTTGAGCCTGATGACATCGCCGCCGACGCTCACCTTTACCACTTGGCGCACGGAACGTTCTGTCATGTTGTTGTTGTAGGGCATAAACGACTTGACGACGGTTTGGGGAGCCGTTGCCCATGTCCCTATCCAGTTTTGTGCTGCGGCCTGTAGAGTCAAGGTGCAGCAGAGACTAATCAAAGCAATAATCCTTTTCATCTTCTTTTTGTCTTTATTTCTCTTTTCGGGTGCAAAGGTATAGCTTTCTTTTTAATAAAGCAAGAAAAGAATAGAATATGATAGACATAGTGTTAAAATATACAAAAAACTGTTTCCTGGAGATACAACTTATTGATAATAATCGTATATTTGCAATATATTGACAAATTGTCGATATAACTTATTGGCAACTTGTGTCAATACTGCCAGCAACAGCAAGTCATAGGCTACCATAAAATAATAATTTTAACTATTAAAACTTGAAGCCTATGACTAATAGAGCTTTTACCAGTTTCCTGCTGGTCTTGGCATCTCTCCTTTTTGTGGGATGCTCTTCTGACAGTGTGATGCCTGATGCGCCGCAAGTATCTAACCTTCATGAGGTGGACTTTAGTGTCTTCGAGAAGACGCTGGATGATCTCCCATCTCGTGCCATGTCCTCTCGTGCCGACGAAACAGGTTCAGTCCCGCTGGCCCAAACGGCGTTGTTCACGGAACTGGAAGTCTGCTTGATTCCAGTGAACGATGTGAGTAACGTGCGTTATTCCGTTCGCCAGTTGAGTACGGATGATGATTTCGGTGAGACGAAGCTGTATGTTCCCGAGGGTGAATATTATCTTGTGGCTGTGGCTGCCAAGACAAAGAACCCAGTAGAAGGGCATCAGGTAACCATCAAGTCAAATACCGAGATAGACTTCCCGGATAATTTTGTATCCGATATGGCCTATAATTATCAAAAGGTGACGATAGGTAAGGAGAAAAAAGCGTTGGACGTTCTTTTGAAGCGTGGCGTGTCAGCATTCTTTCTTACCTCTACCGATCGTATTCCCACTAACATCAAGAGCATAGAAATTTCGTTCACCAAGGGAGTAGGCTATGTGTTTAATCCTTCCACAGGTCATTGCGCCAAGGAAGAGAAAACGACCCGAGAGTACAATCTAACGGCAAATGTTAATAAAACGATAAGTATTACTATGTATGTTCTTCTTCCTCAGCAAGAGACGAAGACGGCTGAAGTGTCGGTAAAGGCAATAGACCAAGATGAGAACACAATTAAGTCTATGCAGTTCAGTAATGTTCACATGGTGATGGGCAAGCGTACCGCCTACACTGGCCCATTGTTTACCTCAACGACTTCCGCCTCCTTTACATTTAGTGAGGGAAGTCTCGAGAATGCTGATGGTGTGCATGAGTTTGAATAGTAGATTAAATGATATGTAAACAAAGGTGCCTCCTTGACCATCCGATGATAGGGCGGTAGGGAGGCACCTTGTTCTTTGATAAGGATTACTTTACTTGATAATCTTTTGTGTCTTGTTTCCTTGCTTCATGATAAGTATGCCATGGACAGGAACATTATCGATATTGAAATCGGAAGTATTCTCTCTATATACTTCTTGTCCTTGCATATTATATATATAGGTGTAAGGAGAGGTTGAAGAGCTTGTTGATAATATAGGGAAAATACCAGTGGTTTCATGCCAGTCGGTATCCGTTACAGGTTCTGGGGTACTTTTTATTGTGCCATTAGATATTTCAACCATATAACTGTTGTTACTACCTTCTACAAAATGGACAGGGAACCATGCGTCTTTTCTCACTTCTTTAACTGCTGGATAAACTCTATATGTCCCATCTTTCAAGTCTGATGGAAGCGTACATGTATGTGTGGAAGGTTTGGTAAGATAATACATGTTGTATATTTCTGTATTTTCTTGTGATAACAAAACATGTTGTTGGCCATTACCCTCTAGTATGTAGGCTAGTGTTCCTGTAAATGACAAGTCGGAAAGATTAGCATACTTGTCATCTGAGATTAGTATTCTCTTGCTTCCTAGTTTTGTCACCTTGAAATTCCCATCTGTTACAACTTCCGGTTCGTATTCCACGTCTGCTGTCGGCTTGTCTACGCCGCACAATACCGTTTGCTGAAGAGAAAATTGATAAGAAGCAGGATTCAACAAGGTGATGTCGTAATAGCCATCATTTTTGCCATCCCATCCCCAGTTGACATGCACAAAGTCCTCAGCATCGTAACCATCAAGTACGAAACAATGCCCACCATTTCTTTCATCGGTACCAGAATAGATGAGTGGACGTCCTGCTTGAAGTTCGTTATAGATAAGGTTCATCCATTCTTTTGTGGTATAATAGTCTCTGTAATGTATCTGAAGGTTCTTGTGATAGCCAAAATTTTGTCTCAATGCAGTTGCTGCGTTATAAGTATAAGCACCACTGCCGCCTGTATTGTATTGCATCTTGATGGATGCGCCACAATGATACATCAATGTTGATACAGCCAACGCCGACTCATCGGTGTAGTTCCCTTTGGTATAAGATGGCAACATGTTCACCCACAGGTAAGTTGTATTATTGAAGTCAGCCTCTAAAATTCTGTCTTGGAAGGAATAGATTACCTTGCCTATTCCCTTCTCAGGATATTTGTGATAGTACATTACCTGGGCCATTGCTGTAGCTACGCAACCTGTAGGATATTTATTGTTGGCATTGTCTCGCTCCGAAGGGCACAAATCATTGTAAGGAGTGTCTTGTCCCCAAGTAGTTTCCAAGAGTGGCTCTATTGGGGCTTTTGTACTGATTGCCTTATAGGTGGAAGTCTCTTTCAAGGCAGTGTTAGCCATTGTAAGATACCAATTAAACTCAGGCGACTTCATGTCTATCAAGTTGTTGGAATAGCCGATGTATGGATTGTTCCTGTCATCGTTGCTCACAATGACAAAACCACCTTTCTCATATCCCATTACCGTAAGTTCAGACATCTCTTTCAACTCCATGACATCACTTTCTGAAGCTCTAGAATAGAGTCGTACATTGTCTTTGCCAAGCAAGCGAGCAGCGATAGCCTTTTTTTGCTCAAAGGTTCTTTCTTTGGCGCAAACAGAAGATACACATAGGAAAACTAAAAAATAAAGTAGAGTTCTTTTCATGATGAAGCGTATTAAAAAAGTAAAAAAGACCGACCGAGAGACGGCCGGTCTTTAATATTATATGATACTGTGAATTTACTTTGAAGGTTCAAAATCCTCTGGGAAATAGAAGTCTTCCTCGAAGTCGCCAAATGAGCCAGCAGATACATAATGTGTGAGTGTCATCTTAGCAACCTTTTCTTTTGGGTCATAAGTACCACTACCTTGAACAGCCACAGTGCCATAGGTCTGATGAACCCAAGCAGCCTGGGCAGCAACTGTAATCTTATTGGTTTTCCAATCAATTACGAATGTGATAGGAGCCCCCTGATAATACAAGTCTGGTAACATATACTTACCATTACCTAATTCATAAACTTCCTGCTCCCATGCATCACCCATTGCAGCAGAATTAAAAGTACCTACGTATTTCTTAGGGGTCATTATTGTGAAAGTGATTGCATTTGAGCCATAGCTATAGCCCTCACCCTCTGCAATGCCAATGTTTACAGTTTCATTAGAGCCACTATCAAGGTTTGATGTAACCTTGATGGTCTTGCTCTTTTCATTTGCAGCAAAGCTAACTTGTGAAGGTACATTGAACTTGGTGTTGTCTGATGTCAAGTTGACAACTCCTGCCTCTACTGTGTCACGACGCTGCACTGTCACATCAAATTCCTGTGCCTCACCAGGGGTAAACATATAACTTGTTGTGTTGGCAATCAAGAATGCTCCCTTGTTTTCTGGTGCTGCTGGATCATAGTCGTAACTATCTGTACATGATGTCATTCCTATGGCCATGATGGCGCACAGCAACATAAGACTATATTTAAATATCTTTTTCATATTTCTTTCTTTTTATATGTTTTACTTACCAGTCCAACGAGGATACTTGTCTGATGGGTCAGGGTTGTTATATTCCTTAACCATGGCATTACCTTCCTCCTCGTTTGCAGAGATTACCCAGTTCATCCAAGCTGGACGGCCCTGAGAATTGAATCTTTGCTCTGCGAGGTGGTTGGTTCCCTCGTAACCACGAGTACAGCTATAGTTCAAACGCTTGAGGTCGAAGAATGACAGTCCCTCTCCCCACAACTCGATACGCTTCTGGAATACAATTTCCTCTACGACTGCATCCTTGTCGGATACAGAGCATGTGTAGTTGGCATCGCGATAGGTCTTCATGAATGTCTCAAGAAGTTGCTTGCCCTTCG
>ERZ808258.855-NODE-855-length-10287-cov-3.289875_pt1 | contig 10287 bp, 10 predicted proteins | sample MGYA00521280_ERZ808258 | MGnify/ENA primary metagenome ERZ808258 (study PRJEB31516, sample SAMN03275585) | gut metagenome | biome: mammalia-associated habitat; material: feces | host: Papio cynocephalus | place: Kenya | collected 2012-07-19 ...
ACCAAGCATACTGACACCAGTATAGTAAGTCATATCATCATTCATTGACATAAATATTTCCTCCACCAAAAAATATTTTTATGAAAAGAGAGGGAGCGAGATTTCTCCCGCTCCCTTTATCTTTATCATCGCGTTACATAAGCAGCATAAGGAGATTTAACCTTTTGTTGTGCTTTTATATAACGCTTATAATTAGTTCCATTATACCGGAACCCTGTATGACCTTTGAACCAAATGTGACGAGTTTTATTTCTAAAAACGTCCCATTGGTCACCAAGGTCTTTTTCAAGAAAAGGATAATACATACCATAGTTGTTATTATCCCATTTAATAAACTCTTCAATTGAATTGAAGGTTTTCTTGAAATGATAATACTCAGGATACTCATCATATTTTTCCTGAGTAATTCGACCAGCCGATAAAGACATATTTCTGTCAAACTGATCTCTTGCTTTTCTATCCACTGGCCTAGCTATTAAACCGCGCTTGTGACGATGTGTTCTTACGCACCTTACAGTAAACATTGACTTTCTCCTTTCGTATTTATTATTTAATCAGAACTAAGCCTACACGATGCCCACTATGGTATAAGCCCATGTGACACCCATTCGAGACAATTCATTAAGTCTCATCCAACCAATCCAATATCTAGCAAGATATTGTTTTGCTCCATCGGAACGAACCAACATAGAGTAAGTAGCGGGTCAAGTCACCCATCCTCTAGATGATTCTCTTATATGTTCTGATTCCTGCCCTCCACTTAGCTTAAGCAATATTACATCGTTGTGGACAGGTGCCCTCATGAGCAGGCGTATTCATGAAGCATAATACCTTGAGCCCAGAGCTAATTGCTATTCTCCAAGCTTGCCGTGTCACTCAAGACACTACTGGTGGGGATAAGAAGATTTGAACTTCCACGCCTTTTGACACGAGAACCTAAATCTCGCGCGTCTACCAATTCCGCCATATCCCCATAATTTAATTTTTAATTCGCCCCAATTGTACTTGACGTGTATATGCACCACAGCAATGCTTAGAACAAAATGGACCCATAATATGTTTGTTTTTCTTATCTTTTCGATTACTGTTTCGTCTTGCTTCTGATTGTTGTTTTTGTGTCCAAATAAATGTACATCCGCACCATGGGCATTTCATAAATTTATTCTTATATTTTGAATTCTCTATAGCATGTTGTTTAAGATGATATTTTTTAAGTATAACTTCTAAATTATCCGGATCATTATTATCTGGATTATGGTCTTTATGGTGAACATCTTCATCTAATTTGAGTTTACGACCAAGTTTTTCTTCCATAATAATTCTCGGATATGATCTTGTTGTATATGTACCATCAGGTTTGCGACAAGAAACTATCAATCGCCCATAATTATTTCGATATGTTTTCATTATTTTAATAGACTCTTTATTAATTTGTATTGATTATTGGGGTATAAAATTATAATACCCCAATAATCAATAAAGTTTTTGCTTAATAAGACATCATCATTCCAAAGATGCCAACTGCTGCAATGGCAATAATAAAGGCCAGGCCAGCAATCACAGTGCCAACAACACTGCAGATGAACCCAGCCTTACGGATACCCTCATTGTTACCGGCAGCCTTAGCCTTGTTGGACATCACGATGCCGATGATGCCACAGACCAGACCGACGACTGCTCCAATACCGAAGAAGCAGGAAGCTGCTGCTACGATACCCAGAATCAGCGCGGCCAATGCCTGGCCATGATTGTTAGTGTTGATGTTGTTGTTCTCCATGATCATTTTCTCCTTTTAAGTATTTTATTAGTTGCACTTCAGGTTTATGTCCTGATGGTCCGAGCGGGGAATTCCGAGATCCCGGCCTCTTGTGCCCAAGACAAGCGCTCTGCCTCTGAGCTACGCCCGGATATGAAAGAGAGGAGAGGGGTACTGAAGAATACAAGTGGGGGAACTTATATACTCCAGTACCCCTTTGGGGAGGATAGATCCTTTGCAGGGGGTAATACAAAGGATCATTTATATTAATATGCAGAACAGAAGGTTTATAAACAGGAGGTTTACAATGCAAGGTGCATACTGCATATTAATACCATAAGGAATTTAATCTATATTATAAGAATGTATGTAAGATTGTAATTTTATAATTACTCATTCATTCTTTCTACTAATATAGTATATATCTCAAATTCCTTCGTGTTCAGATACCTCAGATGTAATTCTGAATGAAACCTTCCAAGTGTACAGTACGAGCAGTGGCCAATTCATAAACTAGTGTGCTATTCTCAATCATAGTGGTGATAATAGATACTGGTTCAATGATTTGATTGTTAAATCGCGTTGTGACTTCTTCGCCATTCGCTGCAGTATACTTACCAAACTCTTCATAATGTGAATCTACACCATTGATTTCATCAGCCGCAAAGATATCATTCAGATCCGTAATACCTTTCAGATTAAAATTCTTAATAGAAAATTCAGAATCCGAAATATGAACATTTGCGATATATTCAGTGACCATATTGTGAAGATCAACTATATCTACATCAAAAGGACCATTATGAATCATATCAACTAAAGTATCAATAAATGAGTATTCAAAGATTGTACCTATGATCTGATTCTTATAATTATTCTCATGACGAGCTTTCTCTACATATTCATGAGAAATCAATGCAGCAAGTGCAAGAGAGTTACAATTAAGTACACCCTTCTCTACAGCTTCGGATGCAGACAACACTGCATCCAGAATCAATTCATATTTACGTTGAGAATCCTTCATTAACTTAGAGCCAATCTCAACTTCAATAAACTGGCCATAAGAAGTACGAAGACGTTTATTAAGTTCTAGTTTCTTGACTTCAGATTTTTCTTCATCCTGTTCTTTGCGCAGTTCATCATAACGAGCCTGTGCAACAGGACCAAGTTTCTTATGAATACGAATACCCTTTACTTCATCAATATCAACTTGATATGAATCAGTAAACATCTCTTGAATCTTAGCCAGATGCCGTACATCACAATCAAATGTACAAAGTTCTGGGATCATATCCTTATTAGATGCAATAGCTTGCCAGATAAGAGTTTCAAAGGTCAGCTGATTAACTAAACCACCAATACCTTTTTCATCAGTAATAATTGTACTAATATCCTCCATAACCTCAGAGCTATAGGTTCGATAATCATCTAATGTAAAGATAGCTAAATTATTATAATCCTTGAAAAACTCTTCTACAGGAGTATTCCCTCGCATACTATTCAATTCAGCAATCAGAGATTTAAGAGTTCGTCTAGAAGCCTCACTGAGGCCATTACAGAGCACAATAATTGTCTTCGGATAAAATTTGCCGTTTGTATCCTGAGCTACATATCCCATCATAGCACGAATAACTTCTTCGTGTGCAATATCCAAAACACCATTACAGTGAAAAATTACACATTCTTTTTCCTCTGCTTTCATGGGACGAATAGAGAACTGTTTTGTAGCTTTAAAGAGCGGACTATTATGTACTGTCATGTTGAAATCTGTTGCAAGATTAGATTTAGCAATGGTGATATATGCACCATTCATCATCGCATCAGCCAGATTATATTCAATAGTAGCAGCCCAATCCGGATCTTGTACACATGTATAGAGCATTTGATGTAGATACTCACGTGTCATAGGAGCCTTATATGATTCAATAGCTTTGATAATATCATGAATGGTATTTTCCCAATCACGACGAGTAACAGTGCTGCAAGTACGAGGAATCATCCCACGGATATTCTTATACATATTGGTATACAGAACACTAAGAGAAGTAGTACCATCTCCCACTTTATTGCCCTGCTGCTGAACTGCCTGATAAAGAATCTTCAGTACATACATAGAAAGCTCATTATCGAAACGAGTTAAACGCAGAGTTTCTTTACCATCTCGAGTATAGTAGGGAAGTCCATTCTGTGTCAGATAAGCATCTTTCGCATAGGGACCAAAAACAGTGACGATATCATCATGTAATTCTTTCATGGTTTTATCCATGATATCATAAAGATAATCGCCACGAATCGCATTAGACTGGATGTTGATCATCAGTTGTTTCCTCTTTTCTTCTATTGGGAATCTGAAGATTTGCAAATGGGGTAAATGTACCAAACTCGTATTTCTTCTCTAATGTATAATAATACATCATCTCAGTCATCCTCATAATGCTTGGGTATTCTGGTTCATAGTTATACATATATCTTCCTACAATGAATGTGATTGGGCCATTGTATTTAATACTATGTAATCTATTTGCCAAGAGTATAGCACATTCAATACTGGAACACATGACAGCATTTATTTGATATTGTTGAACAATAGCACTTGCCATACGCATATCTAATATACGATCTGAAGTAAATACCTTTACTTTATCGATCCATGGTATAGGGAACTTATCACATTCATAACGCAAAAGATAACCAGTTATAGTCTTCTTAGAAAAACATACACCGAACTGATCCATAATATCAGTTGGGCTAATTTTTATGATATCATTATTCAATAGGTTTGGAATCTGTTCTTCATATTGAATAATATCTATCTTATCTTTTGTATGAATAAATAAGTCCAATGGATTTAGACTATATGCACGTTGAATATAATATGCTAATTGTTCTTCATAATCATGAGAAGTAAGTATTGGATAAAATCGTTTATCTACCTGCACTGCAAAATCTTTATCAAGTAACATCATACGGAAGATATCAAAGCTATGTACACGTGTCACATCATAATCGATAATTAACATACGTGTACTTGACATCATTTGAGGGAAAAGATCCAAACTAGGTCTACTTGCTTGAATCTCCTCTCGTGTCAATGTTTTCTTAGAATCTTCCATACTCAATTAAGTGAAATCATCCAAGGTGACCTGCTGAAGAGTGGCAGCAGACAAAGTCACATCTACATTATCAGTAGGAGTAGAAGGAGTACCAGCATTTGCCATATTAGCCTGGGTCTGCTGATAGGAATTACGATTACCGGTACTGTTACCACCATACTGACCACCACGACTCCACTGACCACCCTGAGAAGTACGACGATAGTTATTGGGGTTAGGACCAGTACCATTGTTGTTATTACCATAACTATTCCCACGGCTATAAGAAGACTGACCAGTCGTGCGAGCACCACCAGTAGTAGCTGCAGTAACAGTCTTCATCTGATCAATACCCATAGAAGCGCTAATAGCCGTCAGAGCATTAATACCAGCCATACGATCCATCTTAGTGGCTTCCTTCACAGCATGTGCCTGAGCCATAGTAAATGCCTTACAAGCTTCATTTATAATCGTATAAAACTTCTTGAATTCACCAATAGACTTGATATCATCCTTAGAAGAACCAGTATTATGATCATACCCGCGCATAACCTTCATTCCACTGAAAGGATATACTTCAAAGGTATTCGTTCTCTTACCAGCATCCACGTTCTTATAGATAACCAGATACAGACCCATCGGCTGATTAATATTGGAACCATTGGAAATCTCAACGATGACGTCCTTCTTCTGATTACCTTCAACAGCAACAGACTCAAAAGTATTCGTCTGCTTCAGAGACTCCATAACTTCTTCCATAATATTGCGAAGAGCAAACATCGTACTGAAAGAGCAGACCGCATTAAATACCTGTGCATTACGTATTGCATTAAAATCCAGAAGAGTACCGGGCTGATACGTACCGATTTCAATTGTCAGGAAACGATTCCAATAACGAGTACGAAGGAACTTACCAACCTTATCATTGGTCATCATGACGCCTTCCGTCTGGCTATCAGTATTAGCTGGACGATTAAAAGCCTGACTATTACCACCAGCAGGACGATTATAACTATTGCGGGGAGGATAGTTGCCAGCAGGCTTAGGGCCAGAATTATACTGGGAATAGTTATTCATAGGCATATTATATTACCAACCTTTCTTTGAGAAAGAATCATCCTCTCAGCCCGAGATACTGAGAGGAATCATCTTTTCTATTTATTGTTATTATTCTTGTTTTACTCTCGGTATATTATATTGTCAATGAAATATTCTTTTACTACTATGCCGAGGTTGATTTCTTCTTAAAATATTTCTCATATAAGAAAACTCGAAAAGAAGAAAATGATAATCTTATTAATAAGATAATCAATAATACCTGTCCAGGTATATTGGTTAACTTAAGCAAGGTCAGCAGGATCCACGTCGGTATGAAACCCGGCGATATTTGGTACCTCCTCATCTGCTGCAGTCTTTACTGCATTCACAATCTCATGGATCTTATCATCTGTAACTGCATTAGTCTGCACTTTAGTGAGATCAGTTGCATCAGCATTAGATACATTATGAGAATGATCATAACAACAAGGAATACCATTTGTCTTATTTACATTCTCCAAACGCGCAGCAAAGAACATAGCCTGGATCTTCAGAATCTCCAGATCAGTATTGGTAATATACAGATCATAAGAATACTTATCTACATTCTTATCACACTCATTTTCATATGCAGCAGGATCAACAAGACCCTGCACACACATAGTCAAACAAGCAATGCCGAAGTATCTTTCAATATCTTTCTTCAGATTTGCAATCTCTTCGGGTTCGCGTACATGAATGAAAATAACATCATAACGCTCACGCTCATCTTCATGCATTGTCAGTACATGACGAGTCTCTTCGAGCATATTAATATTCGGTCCATCGTTAAAATTAGACCAAGCCATCTTTAACTCATGAAGAAACTCACGATATTTATCACTCTTATCATCCATTTCTTTCTGACTATCAATTGGACTATAATCGCTACTTACAGTCAGATTAATCAGAGTAGAAGCAACTTCTTTAATTGGATCGATTGTAGAGATATTATATACTGCCAGACTTTGATTTACGAAGTTAATGAAAGTATCTTTACCATTACCACCAGCACCACTGATCAGAATAACAACGGGCAGAGGATCATCCATCCAATTCTCATCAGTGATAACCTCTTCGATACCCTTCTGATTACTGATCGTGATATCTTTGGAGAGGCTCTCTTTCAGAGCCTTCTCCAGTTCAATAATCTTATTGAAATCTGCACCACTATATTTAAACATAAGCTACCTCCTTTAAATTCGAACAATGTTCGTATAATAAGTCATTGTTGCTCCATTATGAGTTGTTTTTCCAGGACTCATCCCAAGAGGTTTGAAAATTTGCCCAAACAGTTTCATATTATCAGATACCAGAGTTTCTACATCGATAATAGATAACAACCATTCTGGAACTTCTTCTAACTCACTTGGCATAGCAATTGCTTTGATACCCTTACCCTTCTTAACTTTACCAGTTGCAGGATCAATGGTATCTCCTACTTCATCATTCTCATCAAATAACTTACAAATCTTCTTATAAATATCTGGCCATCTTTCTAATGGAGCTGCATCTTGTTTATTTCTTAACTGTACTTTGACCAAAGTAACAGTTGCTGGTAAATCAATTCGTTCTTTATCCGGCATTACATAATTCCAAATAAAGACTGCTTTATACTGACCAATTCGCATTGGATCTGCATATCCATCAGGAGTCTTTACTCGAATAGATCTCTTCAGATATCCAGTATTACCAGAACGAATTTCATTACCCATTTGTCTCTGGAAATCATTAATTGTCTTATACGTTCTTCTCAAAGATATCTTTTCATCGGGAGGATCAAGTAATTCACCCATCAATACTTTATCGTAGATAAACTTACTTGTATCTTCAGACGCTGTACTCTTAAAGAAGTTAACACCTTTCACATCGATCTTTGGTTCTTTAAAGACAACCTCTTCCTGTCGTTTCTGAAGCCCAACATAGGACTTCTTGGCAAACGTAACCATAACTCGAGAATAATAAAACTCATTCTTCATATTAATATGCTGTCTATCTTCTTCAGCAATATTTGCAGTTCCACAATAAAACCACAAACGCTCCATAATTGCTTTTGTACTGAAGTTCGACAATACGTTTAATACACGAAGTTTATACGCTTCTCGATCTGATTTCTTTCTGAAAAGTTTTCCTTGAAGAACATTTTCGATCAGATATTTATAAAGTGAACCATAATGAAGAAAGTTCCTTGTTTTCAGATAGGGTCGTTATTCCTATCCCGTTCATAATGAACCGCTTACGGATTTCCCGTAAGAGAAGACTATATCATTCAACCACGCATTGGTGTGGTATATATTCTGCGCTTTGAGCTCACTTAAGCCCTCACTTACTCACGCTACCCATTACCATGCTAATGGACGCTTTCAATTAGTCGTTGAACCTTCATCCGTTCTGGATGCTTGGCTGCGGGTTAACCAATCCTTATCTCTTTTACGATACATCTGGTCTTTCTCCAGATCCATAATCTACATTCCTGTGATTACTTCGTGTATAAGGCTCTAAGGTATAACTTATCATAAGTTACTTACGTTCCCGTCAATTCACAGAATTTAGAGATTCCCACTTCTTAAGAATCTGTCCTATAGTACCCCTAGTTTCCTAGTATTTAAAAGGGAGTGGACTATACAATCTCATATGAGTCGGTATTATAGTCTCTGAACGTCTACCACCGGCACTACCCGCTGAGGTATTTCGATGCGTCTGAGTGACTTGCACACTCGGTTACCCCTGACTTGATTGTTTTTATGGTTTCTGATCTTTTAAAGATATACCGCATTCACGCTTACCGTTTCCGGTTACGTTGTAGCCTATCAAGGTTATGGGGGCTTTCCCGCAATTTAACCGATTTTACATCGACTAGATTTCAAGTTAATCGATAACAATGGTACATTTTCTTTTCTGATATCGAGTTCTATCTTCATATCGGAAGATACCATGTTTATAAGCTACAAATTCCAAAACCCAATCTGTTAACTTATCAATCATCGGTTTAATCTCTTCCGGCATAATATTTGGATCGATAAACTCTACATCAGCACATGCTATATCAGAATATAAATAAGCAGGTTTCTTCAAAGATAAAAACTCTCTGATATTTGCTTTATAATATACTCTGATTCGCATCTCATCACTTAAACTATCATATACCTGACCAATCTCTTCTGGATTACACAATGATTCATGACCAAACTTCTTCGTATATCGATCTATGAACTGTTGTCGACTTGGACTAATCCCCACAACATCCCATACATCATATTTCCAATCCGGTTCTTCATGAATGATATTATATACCCAGTTATAGAATTCAGTCATATGGAAGAATAATACATTATCTTCCAATAGATTTTCAAAACATTGACAAGCCGTACTGATTTGACCACGACCACAGGATGTTACACTCATTGCTGAATGAATGTTATATAAAAAAGAAGATGACTGACCTTCTGCACCATATCCTGAGTTTGCAGCCTTCTTATCGTTTGCTTGCTGTAGATCCTTAACAGCTGCTAAGAATTCATCACCAGCCTGCATTGCTTTAAATTTTTCTTTCTTATGAATCTTACGAATATCAAGCATATCATCCTTGATAATTTCGACATTCACATTACGCTTTTGCGACTTTGGATAAAAATAAACACCCGACTCAGCAATCAATGGTTTAGAATTCCTAAACCAATCCACTAAACTTAATAGTGTTGCTGATGCCAAAGTGTTTTCATAATTATTAAAAATCTTTACCTCTGTATCCTTTACGCGTTTTGCATATATCTGTGCAACCATCTCTTCTATCTTACTCTTCTCTACCTCTGGATGAGTTGCACACATTGCCATTGTCATACGAGAGATCCATTCGTGCTTCATTATCTCTTTCATATCAAGGCCTCACCTCCATAATATATAGAAGTTAGTGAAAATGTGGAAAAAGAAACGGTTCTATATACAATTAAATATTCAAACATTAATATAAGCATTGTAGTCTGATAAACTGGACACTTATCAGACCGAGAGATGACTGAATAATGCTAAAAATGCTTGCGCAAGTATTTTTGTCTGTTCAAAAGAATAATCAACATAAGGAGGATTATTGAATTATGAGTAAGTTCCTGAATGACCTCCGTGCATTTGCCAATCGTGAGGATGATGTGTTCACCAATGAGTCCACTGAGATCGATGGTTTCGATTTCGAGAACGATGAGCAGTTCATGCAGGAGTGCTATGCTGCTTGCCTTCCTTCTATTATCCAGAATGAGCTCCTGGGTGAGTCCGCTGAGATGATGGATGAGGCTACCCGTGAGGCTTTTGTTCGTGTTGCTGATTACCTGGAAGGCCAGGGTTATCTGCCCATGAGCGAGTCCACTA
>ERZ808258.856-NODE-856-length-10287-cov-2.922400_pt1 | contig 10287 bp, 9 predicted proteins | sample MGYA00521280_ERZ808258 | MGnify/ENA primary metagenome ERZ808258 (study PRJEB31516, sample SAMN03275585) | gut metagenome | biome: mammalia-associated habitat; material: feces | host: Papio cynocephalus | place: Kenya | collected 2012-07-19 ...
TTTGATTTCCTATAAAGTTGTGTCTCCGCAATTCATAGACATCCGCCCCGCCGAATCCCAATTGCAACGCCTTAATCGTTTTAATACTGTCGTCCTCGAGCCTCTCGTCAGCATCCAAATTAAATACCCAATCATGCTTACAATAAGGAAGGCCAAGAATTCGTTGAGGTCCATCTCCCAAAAATGACTGAACAATGACAGTTGCCCCTTCTTCCTTAGCAATTTCCCGCGTTCGATCCGATGACTTCGAATCAACGACAACCACATCATCACAAACTTCTTTCAGCGAGCGAATGCACGCCTGAATATTGTCTGCCTCATTGAATGTGATAATCAGCCCACTAATTTTGGGAAAGACTTTATTTGTGGGTTCAATAGTTTTTTTATCAGCACACACGGTGTGAACTGCTCCATAGTAGAACTTACTCAATCCAACATAATAGGGAAACCAAAGTCACTTGAACAGTCGATACAATAACGTCTTCGAAAATTTGTTTACCGTTGTTTATTCTGATGTTGTCTTTGCGTCAAACCATCGCTCTTTTGGCGATTTCCTGTGTCGCCATCGTCTTTTCCGGGAAATCTTTAGCCTCGGAAACTGAGGCCCTCGACATAGAAAACGAGGATGCCGTTATCGAAGTGGACTCGTATACCGGCGATGTTTGGGAGAGAATTCGCAAAGGCTTTCGGATGCCGACACTGACTGGCCGTCGTGTCACTACGCAACTTCGTATTCACGAACGCATGCCGCAGTACATCGAACGAATGGCACAACGCTCAAGCAAATACCTTTACCACATCGTTGAAGAAGTTGAAAAGCGTAATCTTCCGACCGAATTGGCATTACTTCCCTTTGTCGAAAGTGCGTTCCAACCTGAAGCTCTTTCCTATGCGAAAGCTTCAGGCCTTTGGCAATTTACCGCTGCAACGGGCAACATTTATTCTTTGCAACAAAATCTTTGGAAAGACGACAGGCGTGATGTTTTAGAAAGCACCCGTGCAGCCCTAGATTACCTAGAAAAACTTTATGCACAATTCGGCGATTGGCAACTAGCGCTTGCGGCCTATAACTGGGGAGAAGGAAGCGTCGCCCGAGCGATTCGTCGCGCTAAAGCCCGAGGGCTTCCGGCAGATTATTCCCATTTAAGGATGCCGCGCGAGACAGCCAACTATGTGCCCAAACTCGAAGCCATCAAACGCATTGTTCTTAATCCTGAAAAGTATGGTATCAAACTACCGGAAATTGACAATGAACCGTATTTCGTACAGCTGACAAAGCAACGCGACATCAGTGTCGAAACGGCCGCCGATCTGGCGGAAATGGATCCGGACGAATTTCGGCAACTCAATCCCGGATTTAATCTCCCGGTAATTGTGGCCAATCACAATTCGTCTTTCCTTTTGCCTCTGGAAAATTTAGATGTTTTCCTGGACAATCTTGCCAGTTGGGTCGATACCGGCAAACCCCTTTCGAGCTGGAAACTGCACCAGGTGGAGGCAGGAGAAACCACACCTTCGATTGCCGTCCTTTACAACATGACGGAAGAAGAGCTCCTGCGTATCAATCACATCCCGAAGGGACGCAAAGTACTTGCCGGCTCCGCTCTTTTGGTTGCTGCCGCCCCGACAGACACGGAAGATATTGAACTTGATGCTTTGCAGGCACGCCTTGCCCTTTCTGCCCCCGAAGTCAGGCGCGTTGTCTATCGTGTTAGGAAAGGCGACACTGTCTCTTCCATTGCTGACAAGTACGGTATCTCACAGGCGTCGATCCGTAAGACAAATCGCCTACGCACCTCGATGATCCGCGTCGGGCAACGTCTTGTCCTAACGATTCCTCCCAAGGCAAAACGCACAAGGCGCATAGCTACCGCAAAGCACAACACACACGTCGTGCACCGCGGACAGACCCTCTATGAAATCGCTAAACAATACAAGACAAGTATTGCAAATCTTCGGAAACTCAATGACCTTGATTCCGTGCGAATTTACGCCGGGCAACAGTTGCGCATTCGTTAACGGCGTTTGGTTTCTTGCGTCTTTTCGTTCTTCGCTTTCTTTCGGCATCCGGCACACAGGCCGTACAAAGAAAGGCTATGCCCTTGTAATTCAAAACCAAGCTTCTCGGCGATGGCCTTTTGCCGATTTTCAATTTCAGAATCGACAAATTCTTCAATCTTTCCGCATCGCACGCACACGATGTGGTCGTGGTGCTCGCCGTTATCAAGTTCGTAGGTCGCAAGATCTGTCCCCAAGTGACGTCTCACCAACAAGCCTGCCGTCTCAAACTGCGTGAGAACTCGATAAACTGTTGCCAAACCGACATCCAAATTTTCGGCTAGAAGCTTCTTGTAAACATCCTCGGCCGTCAGGTGCCGTACCGACGACCCAGAAGCCTTTAAAAACAACTCCAGAATACGCATCCGAGGCGTCGTCGCCTTAAGGCCGAAGCTTTTGAGCTCCTGCTGTGAAACACTTGCTGACGCTTCACTCATCGCACATCCCTCCAAAAACGCTGAATACGGCTATCATAGCGACTTAATCGGTCGGACGAATTCCATTTAACGATTTTCTATGAAAAAACCGCAACTGATACTGCCCTTTATTGCCGCGTGCTCTCTGGCACTTTCGGCCTGTAACTACAATAGCTATGTGTATCGGATTGACGTTCCGCAAGGGAACCTCGTCACCGAAGAGATGGCCGAGCAAGTGCACACGGGCATGACCCGCGAACAGGTGCATTTCCTTTTAGGTGAAGCGCTGATCCAAAGCGATTTCCACGTAAATCGCTGGGACTACGTGTATTACTTTAATCCCAGACACGGAGATGTGCAGCTTCGCAAGTTAACGGTCTTTTTTGATAAAGACGCACGCGTTGAAAAAATCGTCAGTGATCCGCTACCGACAGAACAAGAAGCCGATGCAATGATTCTCGGCGCCCAAATCGATTTAAAAAAGAACACGAAGGAATAACTATGAACGAACAGTTAAGCCAACTCGAACAATCCGTTTCAAAGATTTTGGAAAGCTATCGCGCTCTTAAGATTGAAAACGAAGCTTTGAAAGCGGCTGTAGAAAACGCTCGTGCCGAAGCGCAGAACATCCAGGCAGAGCGCGATCAACTTAAAAATGCTCAAGCCGCTTTCGAGGCAGAAAAAACAGCTCGTGAAGCTCAGCAGGTAGAGTTGGCGCACCGTTTGGATGCCATCATCGGCGCCCTTCAATCGGGAACGGAACACTAAGCGATTATGAGTAAGCTCACGCTGACAATCCTTAATCGGCAGTACGCCTACGATGTGGCGCCCGAGGATGAGCAGACGCTTAGGGCGGCAGCCGAACTCATTAATGCCCGAGCTAAGGAAATCCGAGGAGACTCGCGACTTCTGACGACCGAACGCATTGCCGTATCGGCTGCCTTGCAGATTGCCTTCGATTCCCTTCGCGGCAACATCGGAAACATTCCGGCAGATCCGGCAACCCTGACCCGCGTAGCCACACTGCGCATGAAAATCGACGAAGCGCTTGACCCCGCTCTCAGCGATTAACTTAGGCTATTTCATAGAATCAGACCGACAGCCACCTGGGTCTGTCGGTCTGATTCTTCTACTCTCTCAAACCCTTTCCTTTACAGCTGAAAGAACCTCGTCAACCGGAACATCAATCCCCTTTCCTCCCAAAGTTGCACAACTGTTCTCTCCGATTAAGGAAATATTTCCCGGCTTCGTATCCACCCAGATTCCGACGCAGGGTCGAGCTAGGGCAGCTGCCAAATGCATCAGCCCCGTATCGACACCGATGCCGATTTTGGCACGGGAAACAACGGCAGCCACAGCCGGAATCGACATGTGCGGAAGAACATGCACAAAAGGCATCTGACCTGCGATACGCAGAGCACGGATTTTTTCTTTTTCATTTCCCCAAAAAAGAACCGAATCCAATCCTTTCGTCCCTAGTTCTCGGACAAGCGTTTCCCAGCGTTCTTCCGGCCAATTTTTTCTTTCTTGACTCGTACTGACGAAAAGTGCGGCATAGTTTTGAGGAAGCGGCAAATTTTTCGGCAATTCCGGAGCTTTTAGACCGAATTTCGGATGCTCTTCATCAATGGAATATCCCAAACACAATGCAGCCATTTTGCGATAGCGACGAACCGTTCCGATGGATTCCGGAAGTCTTTTCATTTTTTTATAAAAGAATGTCGCAAAAGATTCTCGGACTGTGTCTCGGGAATACCCGAAAACCTCACTTCCGGCCCATGATGCGGCCCAGGCACTGCGAAGCAATCCTTGTTCATCAATAACGGAATCGTACTGTTCAGCACGCAAGTCCGCTCTGACCGCCCCGATTTCACGCCATGTTTTCGATGAGAGAACTGCTTTTCTCCAACGCCGAAATGCTGTTCTTTTCACAACGTCGACAAAAGGACTGAGTTTGCAAACATCCGCAAAAGACTCTTCTGCCAGCCAATGGAGCTTTACTTCAGGCATCGCTCGTTTGATGTCGTAAGCAACCGGAAGCGTGTGAATAATGTCTCCGAGCGAAGACGTACGAACCAGCAAAATCTTTTTAGTCATAAGAGTTTTTTCAGATGCCTTAACCTTTCATATTGTAAAGAAAGCCTCGAAACGGAGAAAATGGAGAAAGACACATCCCGTTAAAAAACCGCGCAAAGTCGCACTTTTGGACGACGAAATCTTGCTTTTTTTCGACGATAATATCGGTTACTGAATTTTTCGCTTCGGAGTTTATCCTATGACACATGCCCTTGTTGCTTATTACTCACACGGTGGCCACACGGCCCGCATTGCCCGCGTCATCGCTGAAACACTGCGTAGTGAAGGCGCTCAGTGCGACATGATGGACATGACAGAAGCGGTCCGCGAAGGCGTTGACTTGGAAAAATACGATTTGATTATCGTCGGCGCTGCCGTCATTTACGGCGTGTACAACAAGATTGTTTGGGAATTTATCCGTCGCTTTGAAAACGTACTTAAGGCAAAACCGTCCAGCTTCTTTAACGTCACGGTCGTGGCCCGTACGCCTTACAAGGCGACAATCGAGGGGAACCGCTACATGCAGCGTTTCCTTCAAAAATCACCCTGGCATCCCTCAGACTTAAAGTGCTTTGCCGGCAAAGTCGACTACCCGAGTTGGACGTGGTATCAAAAATTGGCCATCCAGATGATTATGAAAATGACCAAGGGGCCGACCGATCCGACAACCGTCATCGACTATACCGACTGGGAAGATGTCAAAGCCTACGCCAAGCATTGCTTGACGCTCGCCGCTCCTGAAAAAGCCATCGGCAAAGAATCGACCAAGCATTCTGATCGCCCGACGGCGACGGTAACCGCCGAAACGAAAACACCGAAAAAGCCGCGTGACTCCAGGGCAAAAACTGCGACCGGTAGCAACCCGGAAACAAAACCTGTCGAATCGAAAACAAAACGCAAAAGCACGGCTAAGCCGTCCAAGAAAACTGCTCCGAAAAGGGCCGTAGCCGAACCTGAGAAAAACGCTTCTTAACTTGTTCTCTATTTTCTCGGCCATAAGCCGAAAGGTTTGAAAAATTGACTCAATCTTATCCGTGGCTTGCCTGCTACGCGAAAGGTGTCCCGGAGACAATTAATCCGGATACCTATTCTTCCGTTCCGAATCTTTTTGATACGGTCGCCGAGAAATTCGGCGACCACACGGCCTTCGTATGCCTTAACCAGAAAACGACCTACGACGAACTCAATACCCTTTCCAAGGCCTTTGCCGGATATCTGCAAAGCCTTGAGGGGTTAAACCCCGGTGATCGCGTCGCCGTCATGATGCCCAACCTCACGCAATACATGATTGCGATGTTGGGGATCCTACGTGCCGGCATGATTGTCGTTAACGTCAATCCGCTTTATACGGCACCGGAACTTTCGCATCAGCTTAAAGACAGCGGTGCTAAAGCTGTTGTCATCATCGAAAACTTCGCTAAGACGTTGGAAGATGCGCTCGAAGGTACCGCCGTTTGCCACATCGTCACGACGAAGGGAAGCGACATGCTCGGCTTTTTCAAACGTCGGGCCGTGGATTTTGTTTTGCGTCGCATCAAAAAGGTCATCCCGGTTTTCAACCTTCCGGGACACGTAAATTTCCGAGAAGCACTTAAGCTCGGAAAAGCACACGGTTTCAAGGAAACGCCTCTTCGCAATACCGATATTGCCTTTTTGCAGTACACAGGAGGCACGACAGGTGTCTCTAAGGGTGCAATGCTCACACACAGAAACATCCTGGCTAATGTCGAGCAAACCGGAACCTGGATTTCGCAGACCTTTGAGGAAGGAAAAGAAGTCATCATGACGGCTCTTCCCCTGTATCACGTCTTTAGTCTTACGGCCACGCTTTGCTTTACCAAGCATGCCGCGCTTCAGGTCCTGGTTCCCAATCCCCGCGACATGCCCGGCCTTGTGAAACTCATCAAGCAATGGGACTTTACGGCCTTTGCCGGCGTTAATACGCTTTTTAACGGAATGCTTCACAACAAAGAGTTTTGTGCTTTCCGATTCTCGCACCTGAAGATGGTCTGCGGAGGAGGAACGCAAGTGCAAAGGGCTGTGGCCGAACGATTTAAAGAAGTCACGGGAACAAGCATCCTCGAAGCTTACGGTCTTACGGAAGCCAGTCCCGGTGTCTGCGCCAATCTTCCCGGAGCCCCATGGGACGGCTCTGTCGGATATCCCCTTCCGTCGACGATCGTCTCGATTCGCGGCGAGGGATTTGCCGATCTCGGAGTCTGCACAGACCCCGAGGAAATTGACAAGCATACGGGAGAAATCTGTGTTCAAGGTCCGCAAGTGATGGCCGGTTACTGGCAAAAGCCCGAAGAGACGGCCAATGTCATGGTAGACGGCTGGCTGAGAACGGGAGACATCGGCTACATGGATCAGTCCGGTAAGATCTTTATTACCGACCGCAAGAAAGACCTTATCATTGTCAACGGTCTTAACGTCTACCCCAATGAAATCGAAGGTGTGATTGCCTCGATGCCGGGCGTCCTCGAGTGCGGTGTTGTCGGCGTGGCCAACCCCAGAGTCGGTGAAACCGTCAAAGCGGTGATTGTTAAGAAAGATCCGGCCTTAACGCGCGAAGATGTCGTAAAGTTCTGCCGTGCTCGCCTCACAGGCTATAAAGTTCCCCGAAGTATTGTCTTTGTCAAAGCCCTTCCGAAAACAGCCGTCGGCAAAATCCTGCGCCGCGACTTACGAACGATGCGAGAGGCAGACTAGCAAAACAGTGAAGGCGACCGAACGGTCGCCTTCTTGTTCTTGCCAAAGAAGAAATTAGCCGCCGAAGAACCGCTTCATCTTCTCTAAGAAAGACGTAGCCTGCGGCGAATGCTTCTTACCGCCCTCGGCTAACGAAGCATCCAAATCCTTGAGAAGCTGCTTTTGTTTGGCCGAAAGGTTCACGGGGGTCTCGACGTACACGTGCACATAAAGGTCACCTTTTTCGTGCGTACGCACATTGGGAACGCCCTTACCGCGCAAGCGGAATATCTTTCCGGTTTGCGTACCTTCCGGAATCGTGATGCGCACTTCGGTATCTAGGGTCGGAACCGTCACCTCACCGCCCAAAGCTGCCGTGGCAAAACTAATCGGCAAATCCGCGTGCAAATCGTCGCCGTCACGTTGAAAGATGTCGTGAGGCTTAATGAAAATCTCGACATACAAGTCGCCGCACGGACCGCCGTTTACTCCGGGCTCACCCTTACCGGCTAAACGAATCCGCTGACCGTGATTAATGCCGGCGGGAATTTCGATTTCCAGCGTCTTAGTCTTGCGAACGCGTCCTTCCCCATGGCATTCCGGGCACGGATCGGAAATGACCTCACCGGTTCCGTGGCAATACGGACAGGTCTGCTGCACCTGCAAGAAACCGTGACTCATATTGATGGTTCCGGTTCCGCGGCAGTGCGGACAAACCTTCTTACCGGTTCCAGGTTTGCACCCCGTTCCGTGACAAGTCGGGCACTCTTCCCAAACCGGGACGCGGATGTCGGTCTTGGCACCCTTGACGGCTTGCTCCAGTGTGATTTCAAGCGAGTAGCTCACGTCATTACCGCGAAAAACCTGCGGTCCGCGACGCGTGCGGGATCCACCCGCAGCTGCACCGAAAATCTCGCTGAAGATATCGCCGACATTGTCAAAACCACCCATGCCGCCGGCACCGCCCGCACCGGAAAAACCGCCGAACCCGCCGGCTCCGGCAGCACTCGGATCCACACCGCTTTTACCAAAACGGTCATAGGCCGCCCGCTTTTGCGGATCGGAAAGAATCGAATACGCCTCTCCGACTTGCTTGAACTTTTCTTCTGCGGCCTTGTCCCCGTTATTACGATCGGGGTGATACTTCATGGCAAGACGCCGATAGGCCTTTTTAATCTCCTCATCGGTTGCTCCGCGCGTAAGGCCTAATACCTCGTAATAATCCTGATCAGCCATAAAAATTCTTCACTCCGTGAAAACGCCAAAGGGCCGGGAGGAAGCCCTCCCGACCCGTCGGTAACTATCGAGCTTTCGTCGTCCGAAAAGCTCGCGCCATCTTAGTGCTTGACTTCCTTGTAGTCGGCATCAACAACGTCGTCCTCGGGCTTTTTCGCACCGGACTGAGCCTCGGATTCTGCGGCCTGAGAAGCTTGCTGTTGCGCCTGAGCTTCACCGGCCTTAGCCGCCGCATTCATCTTCTCACCGATCTTTTGCGCAGCGGTCATGAGAACCTCAACGCTTTTATCGATGGCAGCTTTATCTTCACCCTTAGCGGCCGCTTCGACATCCTTAATCGCCGACTCACATGCCGCACGATCGGAGCCGTCAACCTTGTCACCCAAATCCTTCAATGTCTTACGAATCTGGGCCACTGCAGCGTCGGCCTGATTACGCGACTGTGCAAGTTCAAACCGGCGATGGTCTTCAGCCTTATTGGCTTCGGCATCTGCCACCATGCGCTTAATTTCCTCTTCAGAAAGTCCCGAGCTTGCCTTAATCGTGATGGTGTTCTCTTTGCCCGTCGCCTTATCTTTGGCCGAGACGTGCAAGATACCGTTGGCATCGATATCGAACGTCACTTCGATTTGCGGCAAACCACGCGGAGACGGCGGAATTCCTTCCAAATTAAATTCACCGAGGAGCTTATTGGAAGCAGCCATCTCGTGTTCACCCTGGTAGACCTTAATGGTCACGGCAGGGTGGTTATCTTCGGCTGTCGAGAAAACCTGCGAGTGCTTTGTCGGAATCGTCGTGTTGCGCTTGATCATCGAGGTCATAACGCCACCGAGCGTTTCAATGCCGAGGGTAAGCGGCGTGACATCCAAAAGGAGCACATCATGACGTTCGCCCGTTAAAACCGATCCTTGAATGGCCGCACCGATTGCAACCGCTTCATCGGGGTTCACATCCTTTCTCGGTTCTTTACCGAAGAACTCACGCACAACTTCCTGTACACGCGGCATACGTGACATACCGCCGACAAGAATCACATCGGAAACATCCGAAGTCGAAGCACCGGCATCCTTTAAGGCCTTACGGCACGGTTCAATCGTGCGCTGCACCAAGTCTTCAACCAGGCTTTCGAACTTAGCACGCGTAATCGTGATGTTCAAATGCTTAGGACCTGTGGCATCGGCCGTAATGTACGGAAGGTTCACTTCCGTTTCCTGACGGCTCGAGAGCTCAATCTTGGCTTTTTCCGCTGCATCCTTCAAGCGCTGAAGCGCCAGAACGTCAGTCGAAAGGTCAATCCCCGTATCCTTCTTAAATTCGGAGATAAGATAGTCAACAAGACGCTGATCGAAATCTTCACCGCCTAAGAACGTATCGCCGTTTGTCGACAAAACTTCAAACTGCTTATCGCCGTCCACATTGGCAATATCAATCACCGAGATATCGAAGGTACCGCCGCCCAAGTCGTAAACGGCAATCTTGCGATCGGCGTTACCCATCTTATCCATACCGAAAGCAAGGGCAGCCGCCGTCGGTTCGTTAATAATCCGTTTGACTTCAAGACCGGCAATCCGACCGGCATCCTTTGTGGCCTGACGCTGACTGTCGTTAAAGTAGGCAGGCACCGTAATGACGGCTTCCGTCACCGGTTCTCCCAAGTAATCTTCCGCCGTCTTTTTCATCTTGCGGAGCACTTCGGCCGAGACCTGTTGCGGCGCCAGCTTCTTATCACTTAAAACCTGAACCCACGCATCGCCGTTTTCCGCACGCACAATCTTAAAGGGCACGCGAGCAATGTCTTTTTGGCCTTCCG
>ERZ808258.863-NODE-863-length-10243-cov-3.964174_pt1 | contig 10243 bp, 9 predicted proteins | sample MGYA00521280_ERZ808258 | MGnify/ENA primary metagenome ERZ808258 (study PRJEB31516, sample SAMN03275585) | gut metagenome | biome: mammalia-associated habitat; material: feces | host: Papio cynocephalus | place: Kenya | collected 2012-07-19 ...
GCATCCTCCCACGAAACAAAAGGGCACCCCGCCGGAATATAACGACGACCGCCACTAAGGCGAACCAGATGAGCATCAGCTTCCTCAGCTTGCCTTTGACCTCGTCGCTCGCCGTCTCTCTGCATCTGTCGGAGCAGAAGCGTCCTTCTCCGACGAACGCCTTTCCGCAGTTCTCGCAGTGGTGGTGCTGCGGTATCCTTTCAACTGTCTGTTCTGCCATAGGATGCCTCTCTGTAATCCATCTCGTTGTGAACCACGGTGATGCAGTGGTTTGCATGCAGGCTCAGGGGGCCGAGTCTGATCCTGTCGGGGTCGTGTGAAAGCAGCTCCTTCTCCTCTTCCGGGGTCGGATCCCTATCGTCTCCGAGAACGAACACTGGATTCTCGGGGAATTGATAATCCCTGCAGTCGGTGCCGTCTTCTCTCAGATAGATCAGCTTCCCGTCCTCTGAAAGCTTATCAAGCACATCCTTGAAGCCCATGCGGACGATGAAGACGCCCGGCGAGGCTTGGATCTCCTGGTCTTCTGGAAGCGGTTTCATCAACGCGTTTCTGATCAGAGATGCCGTGCTTCTCTCATCAGGATTCAGGTATCTTATCGATTCGCCCTTGAATATGACTGTCTTGGGAGCGTCCTCTCCGCCTTCCAGGACCAGCCAGCATTCGCTGTCCTTCCTTATGCCATGGCTGAGGAACAGCGTGGAGTTCACGCATCTGACCAGGATATCCAGTCTGCCGGCGCCGCCGGCGATGTCGTCCAGCTTGAAATCCCCGGTGGTGACCGCGCGATGCCCTGTCACAACGAATCTTTTCATCGAGATCACTGGAGGTTGTTCAGACTATCCAGGTCGACTCCGCCCAGCTGCTTCAGCATCGCTTTGCGCATCTTGCGGTCCTTTCCGAATGACTGCATGGTCTTCTTGGTGCTGTTGTACTGCTTGAGCAGTTCGCGAACATCATGGGATGAGACTCCGGCACCGGACGCGATACGTTCGATACGCTTGGCCTTTATGATTGACGGATCCTCCTTCTCCTCGGCGGTCATGGAGTCCATGATCGTTCTGAAGACCGCGATCTTCTTCTGTGAGGCCTCGTAGTCGATCTTGTCCTCCATGCTGCTCATTCCGGGCAGCATGCTCATCAGCTTCTGCAGGGTGCCCATCTTTCCAACGGCGGCCATCTGGTAGTACATGTCGTTGAGGTTGAACTTGCCGGTCATGATGGCCTTTCCGACCTTCTCCATGGCCTCGTCCTCTCCGATCTCATCCTTGGCCATCTCCACCAGGGCGGACATGTCGCCCATTCCCAGAAGACGAGAGATGAAGCGGTTGGCATCGAACGGCTCCAGATCGCGTATGTGCTCCCCGGTTCCTATGAAAACTATCCTCGCCTTGGTCTTGGCCATAGCGGAGATGGCTCCACCGCCTTTGGCGGTTCCGTCCATCTTGGTGAGGATCACTCCTGTGACCCCTACCGCATTGTGGAACGCCTCGGCTTGGGGTCCTGCCTGTTGACCGACCTGCGAGTCCAGGACGAGTATTCTCTCTTCGGGTTTGGCCACCGCTGCGATGTCCTTGATCTCCTGGATGAGATCGTCCTCCAGCGCATGGCGTCCAGATGTATCGATGATGATGATCTTCTTGTCCTTGAAATGCTGCATTCCGTTCTGGACTATCTTGGCGGCATCGGTCTCTCCGGGCTCCCCGTAGACGTCGACGTTCACCTTGGCTCCGAGCTGTTTCAGCTGATCCAATGCGGCTGGACGGTAGACGTCGGCTCCGATGAGTCCTACGGAGAATCCCTTCTTGGAGAAGTAGAGCGCGAGCTTCCCGGTCGTGGTCGTCTTTCCCTGTCCGTATAGACCGACCATCATTATGGTCTGAGGCTTCAGCTGAAGGCCTTCGCCGTTGTCCACGAGCTTGACCAGCTCCTCGTAGATGATCTTTGTGAGGTGCTGCTTCATGCTCTTCCCGGCAGGGGGAGGCTCGTTCTTCGCACGGTTCTTCACGCCGTTGGTGACTTCCAGTACCAGTTTGACATTGACGTCGGCCTCGAGCAATGCACGCTGGAGGTCCTTGCATATGTCGTTGATGAGCTCGTCGTCGACCGTGGTAGCGTGACCCACACGACCTAGAACGTTCCTGAGCGACTTCCCCAGTCCTTCCAAGACCATCTGTATCGTATGCCGGAAGCATTCCCAGTATAAATGATGTCCAGGAATATGTTCTTAGAAGTGGGGGATGGACCGAAGTATAAGAAGGGATGGGATGCACTCTACAGTCCGGTCTATCCCGCATTTCTCCATTGTCGGTAATGTATAAATAATTTGTTCGTCCAAATTAAAATTGGAAGCTTAAAAAAACAAGGTTGAAAATAGAAAGATAGGCAGGGCGAACCCTGCCAGTTTGGATCAGAGGTACCCAGACTTCTGAAGGGCCATGAGGTCTTCGGTGGAGAGCTTCTCTCCGGCCTTGAAGCGCTCGAAGATTTCCTTGGCTTCCTTCTTGTTCTCGGCACTGTCGGGTCCGCGCCTCTTTCCGCCGGTGCGGGTTCCCTTGTTCTTTCCACGGTAGCCGGCAGCATCCCTGTCGATCTCGTGGACGGACTTGATCTGCTCGATGTGCTTGCGGTGCTCCTCATCGGCGGCCTGCTTGCACTCGACGAACTTGGCCTGAGCAGCGTCAGCCTCCTTTCTCAGCTTGTCCGCCTGCTCGTAGTAGCCGATCATCTTGTCATGAGCGGCCTGAGCCTTCTCGGCGTACTCGGAGACCTGGTGGTGGAAGCCTTCGGCCTCGGCCTTGGCATCCCTGAGCTGCTGAACGAGGTCCTTGATCTCGTCGTTCTCGGAGTAGGCCTTCTCCCTCTCTTCGATCTGCTTGGCGAGGAGGGAGATCTGCTTGACAATCTCGTTCTCCTTGTCCTTACCGAGGGATTTGGTCATCTGGGTGTACTCGAGGTCCTGGAGTTGCTTCTTCAGCTGCTTGACGGGAACCTCGTTCCTGTCGTCGGACTTCTCGTTGCGGTAGGGCGCAAGCTGCTCTTTCAGGGCGCTGACCTTCTGGTTCCACTCGTCCCTGAGTTCCTTGGTCTCCCTAACCTTCTGATTGAAGGAGTCGCGCTCCTCTCTGCACTTCCCCGCCTCATCGACGAGGGTCCTGACCTGGCCGTTGAGGGCGTCCCTCTTGGCCTTCCATTCCTTGGTCTGGGCGTTGAGCTCGTCGCGCTTCTTCCTGTGCATGTCGGCCTCTTCGTTGAGGCTGTCGCGATTGGCTTCAGGCGCCGCGGTCTCCTCGGCGGCAGGCTGCTCCGATTGAGGGGCGTCTGTCGTAACCTCGGTCACCATGACTTCCTGCTCCTCAATCTGGGAATCCTGCTGCTGTGCTTCCTCCGTAAAACCTTCCATAAAATTTCACACTCAAACATTCGACGCGACCATGAGATTGAAGCATGGTCCACTTCGTGGCGCCTTATTATAATGTCCAATATAAAGATTGGGTTTCGCGGTTCTCGGGGAGCCCTTTCTGATCCGAATCTCTCGGGGTACCTTAAAGTATAACGCAAGTCTTCGGTCCCTTGATTCAAATGAGCAACGTCTGTCCTTTGGACTATCGCTATGGCCGTGACGAGATGAAGGCCGTTTTCAGCGAGGACAGCCGCATCGAGAACGAGATGCTAGTTGAGGCCGCTCTCGCTAGGGCGCACGCTGCCCTCGGTACGATTCCTCAATCCGCGGCTGACGAGATCACCCGCGTAGCTAGTCTCGATGTGGTTAGTGTCGACCGTATCAAAGAGATCGAGAAGGAGACTCGCCACGACCTCATGGCCATGGTCAAGGCGATGACTGAGAAATGCCAGGGCGACGCCGGCAAGTACGTCCATCTCGGAGCCACCTCGAACGATATCGTCGATACGGCGACGGCTCTTCAGATCAAGAGCGCCATGGAGATCATCCTCGAGGATGTCGAGAATCTCATTATGACGTTCGCTTCACTCGCCAAGAGGGAGCGCGACACACTGGAGATCGGAAGGACCCATGCTCAGTTCGCCATCCCCATCACCTATGGATTCAAGATAGCCGGATACATCGCGGAGATGATTCGTCACAGGGCGAGGATAATCGAAGCCATGCCGCGCGTCTGCTGCGGGAAGATGGCAGGCGCCGTCGGAACAGGCGCAGCTCTCGGTAAGAACTTCTTCGAGATCCAGCGCATGGTCATGGCGGATCTTGGACTGATGTACGAGCCCGCCGCCACTCAGGTCGTGGGCCGCGACAGGTACACCGAGGCGATATGCATCATGGCCAACATAGCTGCTTCCTTGGAGAGGTACTGCACCGAGGTCAGGAACCTCCAGAGGTCCGAGATCGGTGAAGTGTCGGAGTTCTTCGATGTCACGAAGCAGGTCGGAAGTTCCACTATGGCCCAGAAGAGGAACCCGATGAATTCGGAGAACGTCTGCGGTCTGGCCCGCGTCGTCCGCGGATTCGTCACGCCCGCCTTCGAAAGCCAGATTCTCTGGCATGAGAGGGATCTGTGCAATTCGTCCACGGAGCGTTTCACCCTCCCGCATGTCTTCGTACTCACCGACTACATCCTGACCAAGACCGAATGGATCTATTCCGGAGTGGAGGTCCATAGGGACCGCATGCTCGAGGTCATAGAATCCTCCAAGGGCCTCGTCATGGCCGAGCCGCTCATGATGAAGCTCACCGAGAAGGGGATCGGCAGGCAGGAGGCTCACGAGATCATAAGGCAGTCGGCCATGATCGCAGAGGATACCGGTGTTCATCTCAGGGACGTTCTTCTGAAGAACGAGAAGCTGAAAGGCGTGCTGACTCCCGAAGAGATCGTATCGACGATGGATGCGACGAACTACGTCGGCGGTGCAAGGGAGATCGTGGACAAGATGGTCGACGCCGCTGAGAACGTCGTGGGCAGAAAGGTCGAGTGATATGGAACCTAAGCAGAAGCAGGGCTTGGTGATCGGCCTGGCCGTCGGCATAGCCCTCTTCGCATTCTTCTGGTTGACTTCAGGTGGCGCATGGGTCAGTTTCATACTGATTCCGGTAGGCGCCGTCATGGGGTTGGCTCCGCAGCTGCTGAAGCCGTTGTCCGACGATGACGACGACGGCACCGGGCTCCGTCGCAAGCGATGATTCTGCGATTTCTATTCAGAAGAAGATAAACGGTTTCGCCGGGGGTCATCCCCCGGCATTAGATTCTCAGAGAATCTTCTTTCCGGCATCGGGTCCGGGAGCAACGCTGTAGATGTCGGTGATGCAGACCTTGATGAGGCTCTTGGCAGGAGCCGCTTCCATCATGGAGTGGGCGATGGTCACGGCTTTCTGATAGTCCTCCCCGGAGCTGATGATCTTGGCCTTTCCCTTGACCTGCCAGCATCCGTCCTTGTACTCGGGGGACCAAAGGTAGAATGAGACGACGGGATTCTCCTCGATGTTCTTCAGGGTCTTTCCCATGAAGTTGTCGACGATCCAGATCCTTCCGTCCTCTCCGGGGAAGATCATTCCGATCGGAACGACATTGGGGACGCCGTCCTTGGAAGCGGTGGCGAGGGGAACGATCCTCTGGGCCTTCAGGCATTCTTTCATCTCTGCGGTAAGCTCTATGGAAGCCATAATTGTCGTATCGTGCAGAGCCTATTAATAAAAAAGCTAAGGAAGAGTGTAGTGGCGGCATGCTTGCGATGGCAAGTTGCTTATCTGTAGCCATGATTTCCGTTTCATGAGCGATGCGCGCATCTTCACCAGGGATTTCGTGTTGGATGCAGGTATCACGCTGTTCTGTGTTCTGAACTATTTCGTTCTGCTCATCAACATAACGAGATACTCCGAGGTGGAGTTCGGCGCGGATCCGACCATGGGCGGCCTCGCCGCAGGCATCTATGTGATAGGCGGCCTTCTTTCCAGGATCACGATCGGCAAGTATATTGAGCTCGTCGGTCGCAAGAAGATGCTGATCGCAGGGATATCGTTCGCTCTGCTTATGTCCGCGATGTATTTCTTCATCTCATCGTTCATCATGCTGACCGCAGTGCGCTTTCTGCACGGTATGGCTTACGGTATCACGAGCACCTGCTCCTCCGATATCGCTGCGAAGCTCGTGCCTCCGGAGAGGAGGGGGGAAGGGATCGGATACTATGGCCTGTGCTTCACTCTGGCCAGTGCCGTCGGCCCGTTGCTCGGGATGAGCCTGGGCTCCGACGAGTCATATGAGGATGTCTTCATCGTCGGGACTGTGATGTATCTGCTCGCCTTCATCTTGGCTTTGGCGATCAGGGTCCCCGAGGAGACCCTGAACGAGGAGCAGAAGGCCGAGGCCAGAAGCTTCTCCGTGCGCAATCTGTTCGAAGTGTCCGCGATTCCGCTCTCCGTTGCGTCGATGGTATTCTATTTCTCTTATTCCGGGGTCTTGTCCTTCATCTCCTCCTATTCGAAGGAGATCGGGCTCTCCTCGGCTTCCATGTTCTTCTTCGTTGCCGTTTCGCTCGGGACTCTGGTCTCCCGTCTCAACGCCGGGAAGATCTATGACAAGAAGGGGCCCAATTCTGTGATGATACCTGCGTTCGTGGTATTCGTATGCGGGATGGCGCTGTATTCGGCCTCTAGAAGCCCTGTTCCGTTCCTGTTCTCCGGATTCCTCATAGGGGTATCGATAGCCATCGTCTTCAGTACGCTCCAGTCGGTCGTCGTCTCGCTCAGCCCCCCTCGCAGATACGGGGTGACGACCTCCACCTTCTCTGCATTCAATGATATCGGTACAGGCATAGGTCCGATTGTCCTTGGAGCGATCATAACCGCATCCGGATACAGTACGATGTACCTGCTGTGCGCTTCGATAGCCGTGGGGAGCATGGCGATGTACTGGACCATGTACGGAAGGACCAACGGCAACAAGCCAGGCATGAGTATAGGATCGGGAAGAGTCCGATGGTGCTGGGGACGCGATTTGAACGCGCGAACCACTAAGGACAGGATCCTAAGTCCTGCGTCGTTGGCCTAGCTTGACTACCCCAGCTCGGAGAGGACATCGTCGGTTCCGATAACTATCTTTCGGATGCTCGGCCGCTTCTTCGACTTATACTATAATAATAAGTTGGAGGATTCGCTCCCGTAGAGGTTCATAGATGTCTGATCTGCTATCTGAAGGAGGGAGGCAGCTCCTGCTCGGGAACGAGGCCATCGTGAGAGGTCTTTTCGAAGCAGGCGTCGGTTTCGCCTCGACCTATCCCGGGACGCCGTCCTCCGAAATAGGCAATCTGCTGGAGCGCTATTGCTCTGATGCGGGGATGTATTTCGAGTTCTCCGACAATGAGAAGATCGCACTCGAGGTCTCTGCCGCAGCCGCTTCGTCCGGAGTTCGCTCGTTCGTCTTCATGAAGCATGTGGGACTCAATGTCGCCGCCGATCCTATGATGACCCTCGCCTATTCAGGAGTGAGGGCGGGGATGCTCATCCTCACGGCCGACGATCCGTCCGCACACAGCTCCCAGAACGAGCAGGACAACAGATACTATTCCCATCTCGGATTGCTCCCCATGATGGAGCCGTCGACCCCCGACGAGGCGAGGTCGATGATATCGGACGCCTACCGTCTCTCCGAGGCCTTGGGGCTTCCGGTAATCTTCAGGACCACGACGAGGGTCAACCATGCGCGTGCTCCCGTGGATTTCTCGCCTCGCGCAGTTCCGAAGACCAAGGGCCACTTCGACAGGGACTTCGTGAAGTTCGTCAATGTCCCCGCGAACGCAAGGGTCAACAGGAAGGTGCTTCTGGACAAGAACAGGATCGCCATGTCGCTGTCGGAGTCTTCTCCGCTGAACAGAGTCGAGGGCGAAGGCTCGGTGGGGATAATCACTTCCGGCGTATCGTACAACTACGTCAAGGAAGCTGTTTCCGGAGCATCACTCCTGAAGCTCGGCTTCACCAATCCTCTTCCGGAGAAGACGATCGTCGATTTCATCAAGGGCAAGGAAAGGATAATCGTCGTCGAGGAGCTAGATCCGTTCCTCGAGGACGGCGTGATGAGGATCTGCGCACAGTACGGGCTCTCTGTCCCCATCTACGGCAAGAGGTCCGGGCATCTCCCCTTCGCGGGAGAATACTCCACCGATGTTCTCGAAGGTGTAAAGGGCCTCGTCAGGATCAAGGAGTTCGCGGAACCGCTCAGCATGCCCGATGTGAAGCTCCCATCCAGGCCCCCTACGCTCTGTGCCGGCTGTCCACACAGGGGAACTTTCGCCGCCGTGAAGAAGGCCGTCGGGAAGAGGGATGTCGTATACTGTTCCGATATCGGATGCTACACATTGGGCGGATCACCTCCTTTCAATGCGGCCGATTTCATCATATGCATGGGAGGAGGCGCAGGAGCCGCAGGAGGGTTCGCTCAGACCACGAATCAGCTGCCTATTGCATTCATGGGGGATTCGACCTTTTTCCATTCCGGAATCAATCCTCTCGTCAATGCGCTGTTCAACGGTCATAAGATCGTGATGGTCGTTCTGGACAACAGCACCACCGCCATGACCGGGCATCAACCCAATCCTGGCACCGGACGTTCGTTCGGAGGCGTCGAGACCGAACCTCTGAGTATAGAATCCATAGCGCTCGGAGTCGGAGCCAAGTTCGTCAGAACCATCGATCCATACGATGTCAAGGCGTCGACCGCCGTGATGAAGGAGGCCATCGAGTTCGACGGAGTGGCCGTGGTCATCTCCAAGCAGCCGTGCCCGTTGGAGCTCAAGAAGAAGAAGCTCCTGGTTCCGCGCATCTGCGAGGTCGATCAATCCAGATGCATCTCCTGCTACTCGTGTCTGAAGACCGTGGCATGTCCCGCGCTGATCCTTAGGGACGGCAGAGTCTGCACAGATCCCACGCAGTGCATCGGTTGCTTCATGTGCGGAAGCGTATGTCCTACATCGGCTATAGGGGTGAAGAGATGAAGTACACTGTGCAGATCGTAGGAGTAGGGGGGCAGGGTGTCCTCTTGGCCTCCAACGTCCTCGGTAATGCCGCGATGTCGGCCGGGATGAAGGTCATGATGAGTGAGGTCCATGGAATGGCACAGAGAGGCGGAAGCGTACTCTCCACCGTCAGGATAGGGGACGAGGTGTTCAGTCCTCTGGAGGCTGAGGGCGGTGCCGACATGATAATGGGATTCGAGCCTGCCGAGACCGTAAGGAGTCTCCATCTGGGCAACAAGGACACCCGCATCCTGATGAATCTGGATCCGGTTCTCCCATCCATGGTGGCTGCCGGATTCGAGGAGTACCCAGATATCCAATCCCTAGTGGATGCCGTACGCTCGGTTAATGCGCATCTGTATACGATAGGCGCCACCAGCATAGCCATCGAAGCGGGAAAGGCCGTAGCGGCCAACGCCGTTATGATCGGCGCCATGGCTGCCGTGGACGGATTTCCGCTGTCGAAGCAGCAGCTCTATGACAGCCTGGTATCGCAGGTTCCTGCCAAGTTCAGGGATCTCAATGTCGATGCGTTCGAACGCGGTTTCAATGCCGTTCGGCATCGATGCCGTACGAACAGGCTATCCTACCCGCCTCGTTGGAAGCGATTCCTGCTCCGTTCTGAACGAAGAGGCAGTTTCCAACGAGTAAAACCGCTTACCGTTCTCATCTTCTCCATCCTGCTGTTGCCGATTCCTGTCGAACAGCCGGCGATTGAACCTGAACTCCCGAGCATTTTTACTTCCACAAGTCCGAGATCGATGATCATGCCTTGCGACCGTCAATCTCGAAGGCGATTCGATGCTGCACTTCTCGTATGCGATCGCCGCCTTCTTCTTCGGTTCGTCTACGAGCACGATATCGCCGTAGATCCTGCATTTCTGATTGCGGAGCGCCAGCATGGCCGTCCGGAAAGGGACCGACGTCCCCTTCAAAAGGATCTGGACCCGTCTGATAACGGATGAGGCTATGAAGGTCAGCATCATCATGCCGCGGACCGCCTCCTCGGAATGGACCCTAAGCGGAGTGAGATTCGCGTACCCGTTGGCCAGATCGAAGAACTGCTCCGCGCTCTGCCTCATATAATAGACGTCCAGAACATCCTCGGGATAGATCATGTAGGACGAGACGAGGATGAACCTGCCTGCCGATTCCAATCTCTCATCGAGTTCGCCGACCGATATCTCTCCGCGTTCATAGGCGGAGGCAAGCATCTTCTCCTCCTTGTGTCTCTGATCGGAATCCACGCAGATGTAGGCATAGC
>ERZ808258.865-NODE-865-length-10220-cov-3.421643_pt1 | contig 10220 bp, 10 predicted proteins | sample MGYA00521280_ERZ808258 | MGnify/ENA primary metagenome ERZ808258 (study PRJEB31516, sample SAMN03275585) | gut metagenome | biome: mammalia-associated habitat; material: feces | host: Papio cynocephalus | place: Kenya | collected 2012-07-19 ...
TATTTAGATAGATTTATTGATGATGATGGAGTTCCATTAGGTTATAAAAAAGAAGAATATTCAACTGATGATGTTCAAAGTGCCTTTGTTCTTGAATTTGCGCTAAATTTAACCCATAAAGATAAATATCAAAAAGCGATTGATTTATTTTATAAACAACTTGAAGAACAACCAAGATGTTTATGTGGTAATTTCTTTCATAAAGGAAGATATCCATATCAAGTTTGGATGGATGGACTTTATATGGCTCAACCTTTTTTAGTTATTGAAGGTTTAAAAAGAAATAATCAAGCAGTTTTATTGGATACATTAAATCAATTTAAAAATGTTAGGAAATATCTATTTGACGAAAAAAGGCATCTATATGTTCATGCTTATGATGAAAAACGTGTTATGCAATGGTCAAATAAACAAGATGGAAAAAGTGAAAATTCATGGAGTAGGGCTTGTGGATGGTATTTGATGGCTCTTGTTGATATCATTGAAATTCTTGGAGTTAATAGTGAAATAAGTAAAGAACTAACTAAAATTTATAAAGAAGCCATTGATGGATTAATACCATATCTTGATAAAGAATATACAATGCTTTATCAAGTAATTGATGCGCCAAACGATAAAGAAAATTATCTTGAGACAAGTGGAAGTTCTATGATGTCATATTCGCTTTTAAAAGCTTATCGATTAAAAATTGTTGATGAAGGATATGGTTTACTTGGAGATATAATGTTTAATAATATTACTAAAAAATATTTAGTAAAAGACGCTAATGGTCATTACGAATTAAATGGTATATGTCAAGTTGCTGGACTAGATAACGAAAAAAGAAATGGATCAAAAGCCTATTATTATAGTGAAAAAATTTGTGCAAATGAAGTTAAAGGAGTTGCTCCATACTTCATGGCGTATAGTGAAATTTTAAGGGAGAAAAAATAATTATGAAGGAATTTTTAGGAAAAGATTTTTTATTAGAAACAGAAACGGCTAAAGTTTTATATCATAAATATGCTGAAAATATGCCTATTTATGATTATCATTGTCATTTACCAGTAAAGGAAATTTATGAAGACAAAAAGTTTGATAGTGTAACTGATATATGGCTTGTTGAGGGGAGTTATGGTGACCATTATAAATGGCGTGCTATGAGAAATAATGGTGTTGGTGAAGAATTTATTACTGGAAAAGCTCCAAAAAAAGAAAAATTTTTAAAATGGGCAGAAACTCTTCCTTATACTATTGGTAATCCTTTATATCATTGGACTCATCTTGAATTACGTAAATATTTTGGTGTTGATGAAATTCTTTCGCCTAAAAATGCAGAAAGAATATATGAACTCATGAATAAAAAGCTCGAAACATTAACGGCAAGAAAGATTATTGAAATGAGTAATGTTGATACGCTTTGTACTACCGATGATCCAATTGATGACTTACATTATCACGATCTTTTAAAAGAAGATAAATCTTTTAAAACACATGTTTACCCATGTTTTAGGCCTGATAAAATTCTTAATATTGATTGGGATAGTTATGCTCCATATATAAAGCAATTAGAAAAAGTTGTGAAATATAAAATTGAAACAATTGATGACTTAGAAAAGGCTCTAAAAGAGAGGATTTATTATTTTAATGAACATGGTTGTAAAATTTCTGATCACGCTCTTGATGTAGTTTTATATGAAGAAACTAGCAAAGATAATTTAAATAAAATACTTAAAAAAGTTTTAAATAATGAAAAATTAACTAAAAGTGAAATTGCGCAATATCGTGGATATATCCTTGTTTTCTTAGGAAAAGAATATCGTAAATACGGTTGGGTTATGCAATATCATATTAAGGCTTTAAGAAATAATTCGAAACGTATGATAAAAGAAGTTGGACCTGATATTGGTCTTGATTCAATAAACGATGTTTCATTCATTGGTGCATTAAGTAAAATTCTTGATAAACTTGATTCAACAAATGAATTACCTAAAACCATTCTTTATTCTCTTGATCCAGGAGACAATGAAATTTTAGCAACATTAGCTTTTTGTTTTAGTGAGAAAGATGTTCCAGGTAAAATGCAATTTGGTAGTGCTTGGTGGTTTTTAGACCAGAAAGATGGCATGGAAAAACAATTAACCGCTTTATCAAACCTCGGATTACTTTCGCGTTTTGTTGGCATGCTTACTGATTCACGAAGTTTCTTATCATATACTCGACATGAATATTTTAGAAGAATACTTTGTAATAAATTAGGCCATTTAGTTGAAAATGGTGAATTCCCAAATGACATGGAGTTTTTAGGAAAAGTCGTTCAAAATATTTCATTTAATAATGCTAAAGCTTATTTTGATGCTTCAAGAAAAAATGATTAATATATATTTAATTGGTGACTCAACCTGCCAAACAAATAATGATGAAACTTACCCTCAAATCGGTTGGGGGCAAGTTTTTAATAAATATATTAAAGATAAATATAGCGTTATAAATCTTGCCAAAAACGGAAGGTCTTCAAAAAGTTTTCTTGAAGAAGGTCTTTTTAAATTTTGTGAAGAAAATTTAAATAGTGGGGATTATTTATTTATTCAATTTGGACATAACGACGAAAAGGATGACGAAAGACATACGGATCCTAATTCATCTTATAAAAAATACTTGAGTTACTATATAGATTTTGCTAAAAATCGAAATGCTATACCGGTTTTACTTTCTTCAATTTATAGAAGACAATTTATAAATAAAAAACTAAATCCAGATTGTCATAAAGAATATCGACAAGCTATGGAAGAGTTGTCATATGAAAAAAATGTCCATTTTATTGATTTAACGCTTCTTACTAAAGAAATACTAGAACTAATTGGGGATGAAGAATCAAAAAAATTTTATATGAATTTTCAATCGTCAATTTATAAAAATTACCCTCAAGGAAAAGAAGATAATACCCATTTAAGGTATTTAGGTGCGAAACTTGTGTGTTCATTAATTCGTAATGAACTAAATAAAATGAAAGATTTAAAAGAATTAGTTAATAATAACTAAATAAGTTAAGAATATATAATTTTTTAAATATAACGAATTTATACCTAAACACCAATTGCTTAAAGAACAATCGTCCATTTTGGACGATTTTGTTTATTATTTTTTGCGCCCTTTCCTTTTGAATTTATTTCATAAAATCTAGCATTTTCATGACGGTTTGTATTTTCCCAAATACTAAATCCCTCTTTTTTAATATTGTTAGATAATGAGCAATCAATAAAACTTACAAATCCAAATTCTCTCCAAGGTCTTGCTAAATAAGTATTTTCTTTTTGATGATTTTTAGAATAAATTTTACATTTTATGAATTTAAAACCAAAATTATTGGTTTTTTCATGATTTGGTGCAGCAATATAACAAGTTCTTGAGGTTTTTCCACTTACAATTTTAGAGTTATAAAAAACTGCGCTTGCTCCACCAAAAATAAAATCCACGGTACCTTCTATATAGCAATTTAAAAAATATTGATGAAATTCATTTTTATATTCTCTTTCATCAAGAGGTAATAAATCAACATATCTTTCTATTAAGTCGCGTGATAACGGTCCACAAAATAATGTATCTTGTTTAGCAATTATTTTGCAATTTTCAACAACAATGTTGTCATTATAAAGATGAAGGGCAACGGCTTGGCCAATATTTGCACCCTCTCCAGCTGAATTAAGTATTTTCAAATTTTTTAGATATACATTTTTTGCTTTAATAAGCAAAGTATATGTTCTAAAAGTTACATATTGTCTACCATCTTCATGGATTTTTTCAGCGTAATCATTATATTCAATAGTTGCGTTATTTTGTCCATCTAAAATAATATCTTCTTTATCGATAACTACTTTTTCAAAATATAAAGGATCATCTAAATAGATGTATGTTGGGCCAATGGACGCTTTTATTGCTTCATTTATGGTTTTAATTTCGTTATTTTTTCCAACATGAATTATTTTCATGCTTATATCATAATTTATTTATATAGTTGTTGTATACAACAAATTTAATTTTTTATATAATATAGTTAAATGTTGGAGGTAAATATGTTTATGGATTTAATGGACAAAATTCATGAAATCGGTTTGGTACCAGTTGTTGTTTTAAATAATGTTGATGAAACAATTCCTACTTTAGAAGCCTTAAAGGCAGGAGATGTACCAGTTGCTGAAATTTGTTTTAGAACACCTTGTGCAAAGGATTGCTTAAAATTAGCAACACAAATTTTTAAAGATGTTTTAATTGGAGCTGGAACAGTTATTAATGTTCTTCAATGTAAAGAAGCTATTGAAGCAGGGGCGAAATTTATTGTTTCTCCAGGTCTTTCAAAAGAAGTTGCAAAAATATGTAAAGATAATAATGTTTTGTATCTTCCTGGAGTTGTAACACCTACAGAAATAATGGAAGCTTTAGAATTAGGGATTAATAATGTTAAATTTTTTCCTGCTGGAGTTTATGGTGGTTTAAAAGCTATAAATGCCTTAGGTAGCGCTTTTACTACTGTGAAATTTATGCCTACTGGTGGAGTTAATAATGATAATTTAAAAGAATTTGCTAGTAATAAAAAGATTATAGCATGTGGCGGAAGTTGGTTATTAAAAGGTACAAAAGAAGAAATTATTCTAAAATGTTTAGAAGCAAGAAAAATAATTAAGGAGGCTAGAAATAATGGCTAAAGTTGTTACAATGGGTGAAATAATGCTTAGATTGTCTTCGCCTTTAAATTCACGTTTCGTTCAATCTCAAAGTTTTGATGTTAATTATGGTGGTGGTGAAGCTAATGTTGCAGTTTCACTAGCTAATTATGGTCATGATGCATATTTTGTTAGTAAAGTTCCAACTCATGAAATTGGAACATGTGCGTTGGATGCCTTAAGAAAATATGGTGTACATACTGACTTTATTGCTAGAGGTGGAGATAGACTCGGAATTTATTTTTTAGAAACTGGAGCTTCAATGCGTCCTTCAAAAGTCATATATGACCGTAAACATTCTTCAATTAGTGAAGCTAGTGTTGATGATTTTGATTTTGACAAGGTTTTTACTGGTGCAAGTTGGTTCCATTGGAGTGGAATCACCCCTGCAATTTCAGATAAAAGTGCCGAAGTCTTAAAAGCTGCTTTAATTTGTGCTAAAAAACATGGTGTCACAGTTTCTTGTGATCTTAATTTTAGAAAGAAATTATGGACTAGTGAAAAAGCCATTTCTATCATGCGTCCTTTAATGCAATACGTTGATGTTTGTATTGGAAATGAAGAAGATGCACTTCTTTGTCTTGGTTTTAAACCAGATAGTGATGTTACTAGTGGAAAAACAGATGCATCTGGTTATAAGAAAATATTTGAACAAATGCAAAAAGAATTTGGTTTTAAATATGTTGTTTCTACTTTAAGAGAATCTTATAGTGCATCACATAATGGCTGGAAAGCATTAATTTATAATGGAAAAGATTTCTATGAATCTAAACATTATGATATCTTTCCAATTATTGATAGAGTTGGTGGTGGCGACTCTTTTGCTGGCGGTTTAATTCATGGTCTTTTAAAATTTAATGGTGATCAAGCAAAAGCTTTAGAATTTGCGGTAGCAGCTAGTGCCTTAAAACATACAATTCCAGGCGATTTTAATTTAGTTAGCGAAAATGAAGTTTTAACACTTATGAATGGTGATGCTTCAGGAAGGGTTCAAAGATAATTTATGAAAGAATTAGATATTAGATACATGTCTCATCCAAATGATTCAAAACATTACACAACTAGTGAATTAAGGAAAAATTATTTAATTGAAAATGTTTTTGTTAAAGATGAAATTTCTTTAACATATTCTTATCAAGATAGAATGATTGCCGGAGGCGCTTATCCTGTAGAAAAAACTTTAAAATTAGAAGCTAAAGAAGCTTTAAAAGCTGATTATTTTTTAGAAAGAAGAGAACTTGGAGTTTTTAATATTGCAGGTGATGGAATAATTCTTGTTGATGGAGTCGAATATAGTTTAGAAAAAACTGATTGTTTATATATTGGTAAGGGAGCAAAAGAAGTTTTATTTAAATCTAAAGATGCTAAAAACCCTGCTAAATTTTATATGTGTTCGTGCCCAGCACAAAGATCTTGTCCTACAAAATTATTAAAAATGAAAGATGCTAAGAAAGTCAATGTAGGTGATCAAGAACATTTAAATGAAAGAACAATTAATCAATTTATTCATAGCGACGTTTTAGATACCGCACAACTTTCAATGGGTTTAACTATTTTACATCCTGGCAATGCATGGAACACAATGCCTGCTCATACTCACGAAAGAAGAATGGAAGTTTACTTCTATTTTGAATTAGGCAATGATGATGTTGTTTTCCATTTAATGGGACAACCTCAAGAAGTTAGAATAATTGTTATGAAAAACGAACAAGCTGTTATTTCTCCATCTTGGTCAATTCATTCAGGTTTTGCTACAAAATCATACGCTTTTATATGGGGTATGTGCGGTGAAAACAAAACATATAATGATATGGATGTAATTAAAACAACTGATTTAAAATAGAGGAGAATAATATATGAATGATTTTAGTTTAAAAGGTAAAGTAGCACTTATCACAGGTGCAAGTTATGGAATTGGATTTGAAATTGCTAAAGCCTTTAGTGCAGCAGGTGCTACAATATGTTTTAATGATCGCAATGAAGAGGCTTTAGAAAAAGGCTTAAATAATTATAAAGAAGCTGGTATTAAGGCATACGGTTTTATTTGTGACGTTACAAAAGAAGATGAAGTTCAACTTTTAGTTAAAGAAATTAAAGAAAAACTTGGTGGAATAGATATTTTAGTCAATAATGCTGGAATTATTAAAAGAATTCCAATGATTGAAATGAAAGTTGAAGAATGGCGTCAAGTTATTGATGTTGATTTAACTGGGCCTTTTATTTGTGCTAAGGCAGTTATTCCTCAAATGATTGAAAAAGGACACGGTAAAATAATTAATATTTGCTCAATGATGTCTGAACTTGGTAGAGAAACTGTTAGTGCATATGCTGCTGCAAAAGGTGGTTTAAAAATGCTTACGAGAAATATTTGTGCAGAATATGCTCAATATAATATTCAATGTAATGCTATTGGTCCTGGTTATATTGAAACGCCACAAACAGCACCTTTAAGAGAAAAACAAAAAGATGGAAGTGACCATCCATTTGATCAATTTATTAAAGCTAGAACCCCTGCTGGTAGATGGTTAAAACCTAGTGAACTTGGTGGTCCTGCAGTATTTTTAGCTAGTGATGCAAGTAATGCTGTTAATGGTCAAGTTTTATATGTTGATGGTGGAATTTTAGCCTATATTGGACGTCAACCAAAATAGTTTAAATTAAGTAAAAAGCCTATTGCAATTCATAAAAAAGAATCTAGAATAGCCGTGTGGTAATCATAATCCCCTATATGATTACCACACCTTTTTATTTTAAGAAGGTGCTTTAAATTGATATTAATTAGAAATTTTTTATATAATATATACAATAATTCATTAACAAGGAGGAACTTATGGGCTCTCAAGTTTTTAATAATAATGATAACAATAATACTTTAATAGAATCTGGATCATTTATTGCTAAGGTTTTCCTTTATATGTTTGTTGGCTTATTAATTAGTGCTTTAGTTTGTGTTTCAATGAGTGCATTTTTAACAAACATAATAGGAACAGGGAATGAAAACGCTTTTACTATATATATGGTTATTTTAGGCGTTTCTTTCTTTGGACTAATTATTACCTCTTTTGTTGTCTCAATTAAGAGAATATTTATGAAGAGTATATTAGTTCCTTATGTTCTTTATGTAGTTTTTGTTGGAGTTTTGCTTTCTTCTTTAGTTTATTTTGTTGGAAATCCTTATATAATTGGGATTTCTCTTGCAATTACTTCCTTAATCTTCTTAACTGTTTGCTTTAGCGCACTTATTTTTAAAGGACGTGTTGGTTGGTTATATGGTTTACTTTTTGGTGGATTCCTTGTTATGGGTATACTAAGTTTAGTAAACTTATTCTTGTTCCCATGGGCTTTTAATGTTAAAAGTGCTTTCGATGCTTCAATGACAATTTATTGGATTATTGAAGGTGTCTTTGTTTTAATGATTTTAATTACGACTTTTTTAGATATGTATAATATTAAAAAGATAGCTTCTTATGGTGGAGCAAATAGTAATATTGCTCTTTATTATTCTTTAAATCTTTATGCTGATTTTATTACAATTTTTATTAGAGTTCTCTATTATCTTTTAATTGCTTTTGGTAGAGCAAAAAATAATTAGTTATTAATTATTTAAATTATGTTTGCGTATATATTCACTATTGGGAATTTTAAAAAAAATAAAAAAAGTATGTAATTTTTTTAAATTCCCCTAGTATATATTAGTGAAGGGCAGTAATAAAAAGATTTTCTCCGACAATCTTCTTTTGGTCCCCTCTCAATATTTATTATTGCCCTTCATGAACTTAGTTGATTTTTATAAGTTAGCTTCAATTATTTATGTTATTCTCGAGAACCTTTATATTGATTTTTTCTAGTTTCAACCTTATACTTAAATTGCTTTAGGAGGATAGAAATTATTATGAATAATTCTACAAGTTCAAGTTTTGGCGGTTTATCAACTGGCGCATTTATTGGTATTATTGTTGGCGTTATTGTTTTATTTTTGGTTATTGTTTTAGTTGCTTGGTATATTTCTACAAGAAACTGGTTTAATAGAACGAAAGTTAAGATTGATGAATCAAGATCATCAATTGATGTTGCTTTAACCAAACGTTATGATACATTGACTAAATCATTAGCAACTGTTAAAGGTTATGCTAAACATGAATACGAAACAATTACTAAAACAATTGAATTACGTAATGGATATCGTGTTCAAGATTTAACAATGAAACAAAAGAGTGAATTAGCTGCAGTATTAGATAATGCTCAAAGACAAATTTCGCTTGTTGCTGAACAATATCCAGATTTAAAAGCAAGCGAAAATTTTTCTAGATTACAATTACAAATTCAAGATTGCGAAGAAAATTTACAAGCTAGCAGAAGAATTTTTAACTCTAATATTTCTATTTATAATCAAAAGGTTGTTAGTTTCCCATCTTCAATTGTTGCTCATATGATGCATATTACTAAAGAAGAATTTTTTGAAGCTGATAGTGTTAAAAAGGAAGATGTTAAGATAGAATTTTAAATAATATATGGATTCAATATTTGAAGTAATTGATAAAGAAAGAACTAGAAGACTTAAAATTTTTAAGATATTTGCTTTTATTTCTTTGGGGTTATTTGTTGTATCGATAATTTTATTTTTATTAAAACAATTTGCTTTTAATGAAAACGACGATTTGTTTTTCTTTGGAGTATTTTTAATTATTATTTCTTTAATTTTACTTAGCATTGGATTTTCAGTTGCAAGTTCTAAATATAATAAATTTGTAAAAGATAACCTTGAAAACAAAATAAGAGATGATGTTTTTAAGGGTCAGAACTTTAGTTATGTCGAAAGAAATGGTATATCTTTTAAAGAAATGAATGCTTCAGGTATTTTTAGGAGTCCTGACGAATTTTCTACGAGTGACACAATAAGAACTAATTATAAGGGTGTTGATTTAGTTTTGTCTGATTATGTTTTTACAATAATTGAAACATCAACTGATAAAGATGGCCATACTACCGAACATCGTTACCCATTTCCTGGAAGATATATGTCTTTTAGAATAGATAGAGATTTCCAAAGTGCTATTTCAATTGTTGATAAGCAAAATAATCCAAGAGTTTTTAATTTAAAACCATTTAAAAATATCATGGAGTTTGAATCATTAGATTTTAATGAAAAATTTTATTCTACTGCTACAGATAGAGAAAAAGCTTTCTATTTAATTAGATCAAAAGAACTTATTGATTTTATTGATCTAAGGGAACTATATAAAGGTAAGATTGTTAATGTTTTATTTAATCATACGATATATTTTTTGTTAGCAGAGACAAAAATAGAATTTAAATTTTCAATTTTTAAAAAGATTGAAAGGAAAGTTGTTAATGATATCTATGCTTATTATAGATTGCCTTTGGATATTATTAATAAATTAAAGCTCGATGGTGACAAATTCAATGCAACTTCATTAGATGAAAAGTGATTTTCATCTTTATATTATGCATCATTAGTTCAATGGCAGAATACTTGCTTCCCAAGCAAGGGATGCGGGT
>ERZ808258.869-NODE-869-length-10192-cov-5.978396_pt1 | contig 10192 bp, 6 predicted proteins | sample MGYA00521280_ERZ808258 | MGnify/ENA primary metagenome ERZ808258 (study PRJEB31516, sample SAMN03275585) | gut metagenome | biome: mammalia-associated habitat; material: feces | host: Papio cynocephalus | place: Kenya | collected 2012-07-19 ...
CAGATATCTCATGAAAATCGGCGCTCCCCGGTCTATCCGCCCCGTTTCGCCCGCCGGGAACGCTCCAGACGGGGATCCAAACGCGCCGGAACGGGGTGGCCGTTGCGCCGGAACGCGTGTGCGATCAGGCGTGGACGGCGTTCTTCCCCGCTCAACTGCGACGCAGACGCAAGCCGCGACAGGAACGCGCGAATCGACGAACGACTTCGTTTTTCACCCGCTTGGCAAGAACGGCAAATCCACTTCCCCCTTGAAGACAAAGGTCGCAGCCCCGATTCCAGCCTTTCAACTGCGATTTCTAGGTTAAATGGACAGACACTATTTACAGGGCGATCCGCACTTTCTGCCGGAGATTTTGGGAGACTCCACCGGAGCGGGAATGCCGCGGGATCAGGGCCCGGGAGCCGGTTCCGGAGACGCCGTCGCCGGGCCGGGCGTTTCCACGAATGTCAATCCAGACACGTCGAAACAGGAGGCGACAAGCAGATTCTTCAATCTTTTCATATTCCCGGCTTCCGTGCAGACCGTCTTCAGGGCAGGGCAGTCCCGAAAGGCGTCCGTCCCGATATTCGTCACGCATGCGGGTATCGTCACCTGCGCCAGTGCGCGGCAGTCCCGGAAGGCGTCCACGCCTATGCGCACGACCTGCGGCGCGAGCGTCACGTCCGTCAGCCCGCCATAACCCTCGAACGCGCCGTTTCCTATGAGCGTCACCTGCCGGGGCACGGTCACCGACCCGTTGCGGCCCCGGATCAGCCGACGCCCGTCTTTTGTCAGCAGAAGTCCATCCCTGGACATGTAGGCGGGATTCCCGTCTTCAACGATGATTTCCCGGATCTCGCCGCAGCCCGAGAACACCCATTCCCCGATACTCGACACCTGCGCAGGTATCGTCAGCCGCGTCACCTTCTTGCGGCCCGAAAACGCGCAATCGCCGATCCGGACCACGCTTTCCGGAATCTCGACCGACCCACTCCCCCAACAATGAAGCAGGGCCCGCCCGTCTTTCGTCAACAGGAACCCGGATTCGGCCCGGTACGCCGGATTCCCCGCCGCCAGGACGACTTCGCCGCAGCTGCCGAGCGCACCCTCCCCGATTTCCGCCACCTGCGGGGGCACCTCCACGCGCGCAAGCGCCGCACACCCGTCGAACGCCCAGATGCCGATGCGCGCCAGACTCGCCGGCAACCGGACCCGCGCCAGCCGGGGGCAGCGCTCGAAGGCCGATTCCATGATGTTCGTCACGCCTTCGGGAATCGTCACGCCCGTCAAACGCGTGCACCAGGCGAACGCCAATTCCCCGATTTCCGTCACGCGGTACCCGTTTATTTCCCGCGGAATGTCGAGTTCCCCTTCCGCCGGCGAGCCGCACCCCTGCAGACAGACGCCCCCGTTCGAAATCCAGTAGCGCCAAGTCCTGTTGTCCGCATCCGTCCATGCTTCACCCGGCGCCGCATGCGCGGCCAGAAAACACAGAACCAGGAGAACGCCGCGACGATGCGGCATTCTTGCGCGATCGGATCCTCTTGGGCCTTCCCCCGCTGCTTCCATGCGCAACCTCCTCTTCTGTCTGCATTCCGCGCCGGCTTCCCTCGGACACGTCCTTGGCGCGAAAAGGAGCGACATGCCTTCCCATCATCTTGCGGGGAACGCCTGCCGCCCCCGTTCTTTGCCTGGACATTATAGCAAAACGCGGCGCAAAAAGGCAATATGCTCTTTAGACAGGATGACACCCAGTCCCATTGTCCTAGAAATCGCAGTTGAAAGGCCGAAATCGCGGCGGGGGTTGCAATAAGGATGCACGGGCGTTCCGACCGGGCTTCGCCGATTGCGCCCCGGGCCAGGGACATCCAGGATGGGCGGCGGTCCCTGTTGCCGTCCACTATTTGCTCGTTTTGTGCTTGATTATTGTTTGAATGACTGTTTTACGCAACTCTCACGCGGGAAACGCCGCGCGCGCCGAACCGTGCACACGCGCTCCGCGCATACGGCACGATACGGCGCAAATTCTCCATTCTACTGCTATTTTTTAGGGTTATCACTTCTCACCCCTTCTTCTCGCCCCCTCACCGCGGCAAGGTTGCGCCGGAACGCCTATGCCGTTGCGCCGGAACGGTGATGCCGTTGCGCCGGAACGGTGATGGCGTTGCGCCGGAACGGCGATGCCGTTGCGCCGGAACGTCTAACCCGTCTACCCTGCCGTTGGACACCGCGACACGGCTCCGCGCGCATTCTCCGGCGCGGCGGTTGGCCCGTTTCCCCGCTTGGAGCACGCCTCCTTTTCCGCCCCGCCGCAAAAACACGCCCCTAAATGCCTCAAAATATGGTATAATGGCGGGGTATGATTGATTACAAGCAGGAATTCTTCGACCGCGAATATTCGGCGCGCGAAGCCTACGGACGGCTCTGGCGGTCCGCCAAACGCTACCGCTTCCGGATCATCGTGGGGGTGGTGTGCGGCATGCTGACGGCCGGCACGCTCGTGCCGCTCTTCCAGGCGGTGCAGCCGGCGCTGGAAAAAGTGAGCGTCGTGCAGGACGTGAAGGCGGAATTCGCCGCGGACGCCCCCTCCGAAACCGCCGCGCAAACCGCCGCGGTGCCCGCGATGACGGTCCCCAAGGGGATGAAGGCGCCGCCCGCCGACTTGCCGTCCTGGTATCCGAAAGCGGAGAAAATAGCCCGAAAACTTGGAATTTCCCTCACAAGCGAGGACGGGGCGGTCGGGGGCGCGCTGGCGTTTCTGGCGATCGTCGTCATCCCCGTCGTGGCGCTCGTCCGCCTGGGGCTCGTCTTCCTCAACCAGTACTGCCTCACATGGGCGGGGTCCAAAGTCGTCGCGGACATGCGCGTCGAGCTGCTGGAGCACATCCAAAAGCAGTCCCTGCAGTTCTTCGGGCGCATCGACGTGGGGATGCTCATGTCGCGCGCGACGGGAGATCCGGCGCAGGTCCAGCAGATCATCCAGGTCACGCTCGCCCAGCTGGCGCGCGCGCCGTTCGAGATTCTCGTCTCGGTCGGGTTCGTCGTCTATTTCGCGATCGCTAACAACATGCTCGTCACGCTCGCGCTCATCGTCGTGGGCTTCCCGATGTTCATGCTCCCCGTCATTCTCATCGGCAAGAAGATCCGCAAGTGGTCCAAGCGGTCCATGGAGCGCGGTTCGGTCGTGGGCTCGAAGATCCACGAGCTTCTGACGTGCATCCGCGTCATCAAGGCGTACAATACGGAGGAATTCGAGGACGAAAACTACGAGAAAGTGAACCGCAACCTGCTGAAAACGACGTTGCGGGCGGTCCGCATGGGGCTTCTCGTGGGGCCGACGGTGGAGACGGTGGGCATCTTCCTCATCTGCATTTTCGTCGTCTACTGCTTCGTCGCGCACGTTTCGCTCGCGATGGTCGTGCCCATGCTCGCCCCCCTTCTCATCATCTACAAGCCGCTCAAGCAGGTCGCGAGCCTGCAGGTCCAGATCGAGACGGGCACGGCGAGCCTCGCGCGCATCTACTCGCTGTTGGACGTGCACATGGAGCTTCCCCAGGCGGCGCATCCGGTCGTGAAAACGTCCTTCGACAAGGAAATCGTCTTCGACGACGTCTCCTTCAAGTACGACACGGCGGCGGAAGACGCGGTCAAGCACGCCGCCTTCACGATCCCGCGCGGCAAAGTCGTGGCGGTTGTCGGGTCCACCGGGTCCGGCAAGTCGACGCTGGGCGGACTTCTCGCGCGCTTTTTCGATCCGCGCCAGGGGCGCATCACGATGGACGGGGTCGACCTGCGCGATCTGGAGGTGGCGAGCCTGCGCCGGCTTGTCGGGTCCGTCCAGCAGGAGACGCTCCTCTTCAACGAGTCCATCGAATTCAACATCCGCTACGGTACGCCGGGGGCGACGCACGAGCAGGTGGTGGCGGCGGCCAAACTCGCCAATGCGCACGACTTCATCCTGTCCCAGCCGGGCGGATACGAGCGGAACGTGGGCGAGAAAGGCTTCGCGCTTTCGGGCGGCGAACGCCAACGCATCGCCATCGCGCGGGCGATCTTGAAGAATCCGCCCATCCTCGTGCTGGACGAGGCGACGAGCGCGCTGGATACGGTGACGGAACGGCTCGTGCAGGACGCGCTGGACAATCTCATGGCCAACCGCACGACCTTCGCCATCGCCCACCGCCTGTCGACCATCCGCAACGCCGATCTGATCCTCGTCATGGACCACGGGGAGATCAAGGAACGCGGCACGCACGCCGAACTGTATGCGCAGGGCGGCATTTACCGTAAACTTTGCGATATCCAAGGAGAAACAGCCTGATGAAACAAGACATACTCGTCGTCGGCGCCGGCATCTGGGGGTGCACCGTCGCCCGCATCCTGGCCGAGCGCGGCCACAAGGTGCACGTCATCGAGAAACGCGCGGCCATCGGCGGCAATTGCCGCTGCGAAACGGACCCCGAGACGGGCATCGAGGTGCACGTCTACGGTTCGCACATCTTCCACACCTCGAACGTGCGGGTCTGGGAGTTCCTGAACCGCTTCACGACGTTCAACGGCTACACCCACAAGGTCCTTGCGCGGCACGCGGGACGCACCTACTTCCTGCCGCTCGGCCTCGCGCTCGTCAACCAGTACTACGGCATCGACCTCAAGCCGTCCGAAGTCGCGTCCTTCATCGCCGAAAAGGCGGGCGCCGCGGACGAACCGCCGCGGAACTTCGAGGAGCAGGCCATCCGCTTCGTCGGTCCGGACCTCTACGCGGCGTTCATCCGCGAATATACGCGCAAGCTGTGGATTTGCGCCCCGAAGGCCCTGCCGGCGGAAATCATCCGCCGCCTGCCGGTGCGCGCCTCGTACGACATCAACTACTTCAACGACCTCTACCAGGGCATCCCGTCCGACGGCTACAACGTCCTTTTCGCGCGGATGCTGGACCACGAGAACATCCGCGTCTCGCTGAACGAGGAATTCGTCCTGCCGGCGGAAACCGACCGCCCCATCTATTCGTCCGCCCCGATCGACGCGCTTTTCGGCTACACGTTCGGTGCGCTGACGTGGCGGAGCCTGCGCTTCGAGACGGAACGCCTGGCGCTCGCCGACTACCAGGGCACGAGCGTGGTGAACTACGTGGACGCCGACGTCGCCTGGACGCGCATCCACGAATTCAAGCACTACCATCCGGAAGACCGCACCGCCCTCGCCGCGCCCGCCACGGTCATCTCCAAGGAATTTCCGGCCGACTGGGAACCGGGGGCGGAACCGTACTACCCGGTCGAAACGCCCGAAACGCGGGAGAAATTGGCGCAGTACCGGGAAGAGGCGGCGAAATACCCGAACCTCGTCGTCGGCGGACGCCTCGGGGCGTTCAAGTACTATGACATGGACAAGGCCGTGGCCGCCGCGTTCGCGGCGGTCGGGGAGGAGTAAAGCATGAAAAAACGCTGTATCGTGACGGGAGGGGCGGGCTTCATCGGTTCCGCCCTCGTGCGTCAGCTTCTGAACGAGACGGACGCGACCGTGCTGGTCGTGGACAAACTGACCTACGCGGGCGTGCCCGAATCCCTGAAGGAAGTCGGGCTTGTGCCCGAAACGCTCGCCTCGACGAATCCGCGCCTCGCCTTCCTCAAGGCCGATATTTGCGATGCGGCAGCGATGGACCAGGCGTTCGCGGCCTTCCGGCCGGATACAATCTTCCATCTCGCGGCGGAATCCCACGTGGACCGCTCCATCGACGGTCCGGGCGAATTCATCCGCACCAACATCACGGGCACGGCCACCCTTCTGCAGGCGGCGCTCTCCTACTGGCGCCAACTGGACGAGGAAGCCCGGCGCGCGTTCCGCTTCCAGCACATTTCGACGGACGAAGTCTACGGGACCCTGGGCGCGACGGGGTATTTCACCGAAAAGACGCCCTACTCGCCCCACTCGCCCTATTCGGCGTCCAAGGCGGCGAGCGACCATCTCGTGCGGGCGTGGCACGATACGTACGGACTGCCCACGCTCATCACGAACTGCTCCAACAACTACGGTCCGTACCACTTCCCGGAGAAGCTGATACCGCTCGTCATCCTGAACGCGCTCGACGGCAAGCCGCTGCCGGTCTACGGCAAGGGGGCGAACGTCAGGGATTGGCTCTACGTCGAGGACCATGCCCGCGCGCTCGTCCTGGTGAACGAGAAAGGCACGCCGGGCGAGACGTACAACGTAGGGGGGCACAACGAGCGCACGAACCTGGAAGTCGTCCAGACGGTGTGCAAGGTGCTGGACGAACTGCGTCCCCGCGCGGAAGGCCCGTATGCGGACCTGATCACCTATGTGGCCGACCGCCCCGGACACGATCTGCGCTACGCGATCGACCCGACGAAACTCATGACCCAGCTCGGCTGGAAGCCGCGGGAGAACTTCGAGACGGGCATCCGCCGCACAGTCGCCTGGTATCTCGACAACGACTGGTGGTGGCGGCCCATCCGCGCGAACCGCTACGCCGGGCAACGCCTGGGGAAAGGAAAATAACCATGCGCAAAGGCATCATTCTGGCGGGCGGCGCCGGCACGCGCCTGCATCCGCTCACGCGCGTCGTTTCCAAGCAGCTGCTGCCGGTCTACGACAAGCCGATGATATTCTATCCGCTTTCCACGCTCATGCTGGCGGGGATCCGCGAGGTTCTGATCATCTCCACGCCGGCGGACCTGCCGAACTTCAAGCGGCTTCTGGGCGACGGCTCGGCGCTCGGGATGCGCTTTTCCTATGCCGAACAGCCGGAACCCAACGGACTCGCCCAGGCGTTCGTCATCGGCAGGGACTTCATCGGCACGGACGACGTCTGCCTCGTCCTGGGCGACAACATCTTCTACGGGGCGGATTTGCCGACGATGCTGCAGGAAGCCGCCCGATCCCAAAACCCGACCGTGTTCGGCTACCGGGTGCGCGATCCGGAACGCTATGGCGTCGTTTCGTTCGACGCGGCCGGACACGCCGAGACGCTCGAGGAAAAGCCCAAGTGCCCCAAGTCCAACTTCGCCGTCGTCGGGCTCTACTTCTATCCGAATTCCGTCGTGGACATCGCGGCCAACCTGAAGCCGTCCGCCCGCGGCGAATACGAGATCACGGACGTCAACAAGACATATCTCCTGCGCGGCGAATTGCAGGTCCGGACCATGGGCCGCGGCTACGCGTGGCTGGATACGGGCACCCACCAGTCGCTGGCGGACGCCACGAACTTCGTGCGCGTGCTCATCGAACGGCAGGGTCTGCAGATCAGCTGCATCGAGGAAATCGCCTGGACCCAGGGGTGGATAACCTCCGACCAGCTGGCTTCGCTCGCCGCGACGTACGGCAAGTCGTCCTACGGCGACTATCTGCGGCGACTCATCTCGGGAGGCAACCCATGCAAGTAGAAGACACCGCCCTCGCCGGCGTCAAGATCGTCCACCCCGACATCCACCGGGACGCGCGCGGCTATTTCGTCGAGACCTACAACCGCGCACGCTATTTCGCCGCGGGCATCACGGCGGACTTCGTGCAGGACAACGAGAGCCTGTCCGCCAAGGGGGTCGTGCGCGGCCTCCACTGGCAGGCGGGCGACAAGGCGCAGGCCAAGCTGGTGCGCGTGGTCCGGGGCGCCGTCTGGGATATCGCCGTCGACATCCGCAAGGGCTCGCCCACCTACGGACGGCATGTCGCCACAACCCTCACGGCGGAAAACGGCCAGCAATTCTTCATTCCGCGCGGTTTCGCCCACGGATTCATCGTTTTGGAGGAGAACACGCTCTTCTCCTACAAGTGCGACAACTTCTACTGCAAAGAGGCGGAGCGCGGCATGCGATTCGACGACCCGGCCCTGGAAATCGTCTGGCCGACCCTGGACGTCCCCGTGAAACTGTCCGAAAAAGACCAGAAGCATCCGCTTTTCGGCGCAATCGAACCGTGGTCCGCCCCATGAAGTCCATTCTTTTCCTGCTCGCGCTCCTTTTGTGCGCGTTCCCCGTCCTTTCCGCCCCCTGGGAGGATGTCACCGCGGCACGCTATCCGGATGCGGACGCCGTCATTGTCGAAGCCGCGGAAGACTACGCCTACCAACCCGACGGCACGTACATCGCGACGGAAAAAGCCGCGCTCAAGATCCTGACCGAGAAAGGCCGCCGCGAAGAGCGCGTGCAGCAATTCTCCTACTCCAAACGCTATTCCGCGCTTGGCGGTCCCTACGTCAGCATTGTCGGCACGAACGGGGTGCGGCGCACAGTGGATATTTCGGCGACGAAACGCGAGGCGACGGACAATTCGTCCACCTCCGCCAACATCTACGATCCGCTCGACCGCGTCATTACCTGCACCATCCCCGGCTTGCAGGTCGGCGAAACGCTTTGCTATACGCTCGTGCGCACCAACTTCGCCGCGCGCGTGCAGAACCAGTTCGCGCTTTTCACCGAGATGGCCTGGACGCTGCCGATCCTGAAAAAGACGGTCCGCGTGACCGCCCCGGCGTCCCTGCCGCTCAAAAAGGAGGCGGTGCGCCATCCGCTGGGCAATGTGACGGCCACCAAGGAATCCCGGCCGGACGGGTCGGTCGTGCATACGTGGGTCGCCACGAATTCGCCCCAGGTCTTCCCCGAACCCGACATGCCCCCGCTCTATACCCAAGTCCAAAGCGTCCGCGCCTCCACTCTCGTCTCCTGGCGGGAACTTTCCGCGTGGTATTGGGGGCTGTGCGCGCCGCATCTGGCGAAAACGACGCCGGCCATGACGAACAAAGTCGCGGAACTGGGACGCGACATGCGCAAGATCTACGACTTTGTCGCGCAGGAAGTGCGCTACATGGGGCTCACGATGGAGGACAAGTCCCCCGGCTACGCGCCGCATGACGTGGATATCACCTTCGACAACCGCTACGGCGTCTGCCGCGACAAGGCTGGCCTGCTCGTCGCCCTCCTCCGCATCGCCGGCTACGAGGCCTACCCGGTGCTCATTCAGGTCGGGGAGAAGATGGACCCCGAAGTCCCGACGCCCTACTTCAACCATGCGATCGTCGCCGTCCAAAACCCGGACGGGAAAGACGGCTACATCCTCATGGACCCGACGGACGAGTCCAGCAAGGATCTGCTGCCCGCCTATCTCAACGGACGGTCCTATCTCGTGGCGCGTCCGGACGGCGAAGACCTGCGGACCTCCGGCATCGTGCCGGCCGAGGCGAACGCGGTCGTAGCCGAAACGACGGGGCGGATAGCCCGCGGCGGAATCGCCGTCCTGACTTCCGACCTGCGCTTCCGCGGCATTCACGACAATGCCTGGCGCGGCGCCCTCTTGCGCAGGCAGGCCTCCGAACGGCGCCGCTTCCTGGAGCAGACGCTTTCCGCGGCGTTTCCCGGCGCGGAACTCCTCTCCTTCGAGATCAAGCCCGAACGTCTCGCGGATACCACGCGGGAACTCCAAATCCATCTCGTGGCGCGCATTCCCGAAGTCGAGGTGGACGGCAAAACCTGCGAACTGCTGTCCCCGCCCCTCGTCAGCGGCGTGTTCGGCCTCCCCATGCGACTCTTGGAAGGCCGGACCGCCCTCGCCAAGCGCGTCTTTCCGCTGAAGGTTCTGTCGACGGCGAAGGTATCCGAAACGCTGAAACTGGACCTGTGGCAGATGCCTACGCCCCCCGTTTCCCCGGAAGATACCGCGATCGACGGCAAGTTCACGTTCAAGCGGACCTTCGCCTACACCAACAACACGCTCACCGTTCGCCGCGATTTGGCGCTGAATACCCTCGAGTTCACGCCGGGGGAATATGCCGGGCTGCGGGACGACCTGGCCGCTTTGGAAGCGGCCCTGCGCAAGCCCGTCATCCTGCCGCGCGACCCCCTGCAAGGCGCCTCCGTGCACTATTTGGACGAAAAATACGATATTTCCCTGTTTTCGCCCACGTCCTGGGTCATGACAAACACGGTCGTGAAGGAGATTCTCTCTTATAAAGGAAAGAAATCGTCCGCTGAAATCGTGCTGCCCTACCACCCGTCCGTCGCCCAGATCGACATCGTCCAGGCGGTCGTCTCCAACAAAAACGGACGCGTCTCCGTAGCCGGTCCGCGCGAAATGAACGTCCTGGACTGCGAATGGGCGTCCGCCGCGCCGCGCTACACCCCCGGCAAAAAGCTGATTCTCAACCTGCCGGCCGTCGAAATCGGGAGCGACCTCTATCTCACGACCGCCACGACCGTGACGA
>ERZ808258.871-NODE-871-length-10154-cov-2.483315_pt1 | contig 10154 bp, 4 predicted proteins | sample MGYA00521280_ERZ808258 | MGnify/ENA primary metagenome ERZ808258 (study PRJEB31516, sample SAMN03275585) | gut metagenome | biome: mammalia-associated habitat; material: feces | host: Papio cynocephalus | place: Kenya | collected 2012-07-19 ...
CTGAAAGCCCAAAAGCACCTAGCCCAGGGCAACGCCCTGGGTAATAAAGACATATAGCAATGCGCCCTGAAAGGGCAAAAGCATTATCCATCAGAAAGCATAAATTAAAAGCACAATGGAATACGAAAGTTATAACAACCTACGTCGTGCGAAGAAGCCGATGACCGAGCAGCAAGCCCTCCTGAAGCTCACCACCCTCTGCACCCAGTCGGAGCACTGTTCGCAAGAGATGCTCGACAAGATGAAGAAGTGGGAACTGCCCGAGGATGCCATCGCCCGCAACATGGAGTTCTTGACACAAAAGAAGTTCATCGACGATGAGCGATTCGCCCGCTTCTTCATCAACGACAAGATAAAATACAACAAGTGGGGACGCCGCAAGGTGGAGCAAGCTCTATGGATGAAACACATCCCGAAGGAAATCTCAGATCCTATTTTCGCCGAAATCGAAGACGATCTCTATATGGAGACCCTCTTGCCTCTGATGAAGAGCAAATACAAGACTATCAAGGCAAAGAACGACTACGAACGCTCCATGAAACTCATCCGCTTTGCCATGGGCAGGGGCTTCAGCTTGGATGTAATACATAAATGTATCGACAGAATGGGATGTGAAGAACCAGGATGTGAGGAACCTCCCATCCTAGAATGAAGGCAGTCATTCGAAGCGTTGAAAGCTGGCACTTGGAATGATTTACTCAGGTGCTTATAACAATATTAAATTATAGTGTTGCGGAATTTAGGTTTAATAGTAAAATTATATGCAAAGTTAGGAAATTCCTAACAATTACTCTCGAAACTATGCTGTTTTTAAGGAATTTTGATAAATTGTGTTGACTTTATGTAGTTTTTATGCAATTTTCTTGCGAATTTCAATATAAATTATTACCTTTGCCAGCGATTGAGAGAGAATTTAATATTTTATGTATTTAATTTCTTACGAATAATAATTATTTAGTAACAATATAAACGAATTGGTATGAGAAAAGGTTTACTCTTTGCAACAGCGTTGTGCCTTGCGGGAAATGCTATGGCACAGACTACAATTGACTCGGCTCTCGATGCAGTGTCAGGCGATAATTCCTATACTTTGGGAAGTGATGTGGAGTCGGCTTCTGTATATTGGAAGTTTACTGCAGACAAAGACTATTATGCTACTGTGGATAAAATTGGTGATGGGTCAGTTCCTGCGGTCTCTTATGACAAAGATGGAAGCCAGGTTACTATCAAGGGTGTTACATTAACATATCCTCAGACTGTATATGCTTTTAAAAAAGGTGTAACTTATTACTTTACTATGAGCAATGCACGTGGTGAGGTAGCTTTCAATCTTAAATTGCAAGAGGCTGCTAATGTGGGTGCAGGAGTTACACAGGATAACCCTATCAAGATAGAGTTGGGTAAGGAGCAGTTCTTTGGCGATCCATTTAAGTCTACAAATGATTATAACCCTCATGTTATTTATGCAACATATACCGCCGAGAAAGATGGCCAGCTACGTCTGAAGACTAAAACTTATGTTAATAATGCGACAGTGAATGGAATTGCTTGTACCACAGAAGCTGATTACCAAAATAACATCAATTACATCAAGACTGCCGTCAAGGCTGGCGAAACCTATAATTTCGTATTTTCCAATTATAATGCCTTTCTCGCAACTTCCGAGATAGTGGATGTTGTGGAAGGCTCGCTCGATATGCCATACACCCTCAATGTGGAGGGAGAAAATAAGGTGCCTGCCAAAATGGGCGATTATTTCTTTACCTTTACTCCTAATAAGGAGGGCTTCTTGAATATTTCAAGCGACGCTTTGATTCCTGGTGGCAAGGTGGAAATCTATGAGAGCAAGGGACAGTATACCTCAGGGCAGAGTCCTAAGGCTACTTCTGAGTCTGGTTCATACAATGTACGTATGGAGGTAAAGTCCAACTATGGTAGTTTCAATACTTATTTCATCGTTGTCAAGAAACTTGAAGATAGCCAAGAGGATACCTTCAAGGCAGAAATGCAGGACTATCAGCCAGGAGAGACCGAGGCGACAGCTTTCGACTTGAGCAGTATGCCTTCTGACGCACAGACTTTGCCTCAGGCTTCCGGCACCTATTATTATAAGTTTGTTGTCCCTGCTGGCACAGAGAAATTTATTGTTGTGAAAGCCAACAAGAGCGAGGCTACGACAATGAGCCTTTACTCATTTGGAAATTCTTATGACGCAACCGTTATGGAGAATGGCACAATCAAGAGATACGTAGGAGGCAATGGTTATGAGTCTACTTATATCTTGAAGGTTGCGGCAAGCGAGGCAAATCCTCTCTCTTTCACGGTAGCTTATGCTGATGTTGCTGAGGGCTCTTTGGCTACTCTCCCTAAGCAGGCTAAGTTGGGTGACAATGACATCGACGTGGATGGCACAGAATACTTCGAGTATACCGCTACCCAGGACGGCAAGCTCTCTGTTGAGGTAGATCCTGATGTAACAGTGTCCTTTTTGAAAGGTCCTGGTCAGTATGATGGCTCTTATGATGCCGTACAGAAAGGTTCTGAGTTCTATTTGGCGGCTACAAAGGACACCAAATACTTGATCAAGGTAAGTGGAGCTGTGGCTGGCTCTTTGATGACTGTGTCGGAGAAAGCATTCGAGGCAGGCGAGTCTAAGCAAAGTCCTATCGAGATGACTAGCATGGAATATACATTGCCAAAGGTTGCTTCTAATCTCTGGTTGCTTTATACAGTAACTGAAGATGGAATTCTTGACTTTGCTTGCGATGCTCCTTATTTGGAGAGTGGAGCAGATCGCATCGAGATTACTCAGAACGATGGTTACCCTATGAGTATGATGGGAACTGAAACATCTGGCTCAGAATCCAATACTGTATATAAGGGAAAAATGACTGTTGCCAAGGGCGACAAACTCTATATACACGTAATGCTTAGTGGCGACATGACTGGTAAAAAGATTACTTTCACAGCTCATGAGGCTGCACAGGGAGAGACTTACACTAACCCTCTCGTTCTCACCAAGGAGCAGAGCGTAACGATTCAAGGAGCTGCTCGTACCACTCCTATATGGGTGAAGGTCTCTCTTCCTGCGGGCGAAACAAAGTTCAGGCTGAGTGGCTATGCTAATAATTACATGTTCACAAGCGAGGAGAATATCCAGGCAGACCATTATGAAAATATAGACTGGAATAGAATATATTCTCCAGATTATACTTCAAGTTACAATGAGTGTACTGTGACGATGGCTGAGGCTGGTGATGTATTCTTTAAGTTTGATTACCAGAATGAACCTGTAGAGTTCTCTATTTCTGAGCAAATTCCAACAGGCATCAATAACTTTGAGGTAGAGACTGATGCCAAGGTTGAGGTGTTTACACTCGATGGCAAGAAGATTGCCCAGCCTTCGGGCAATGGTGTTTACATCATCAAGCAGGGTGGCAAGACAAAGAAGGTTGTGGTCAGAAAATAAATGAGTTAATCTTCTTTTGACAACATGTGTATTAAAACACGTATATAATAAAGGTGCGGGTAGGACGAAAAATCTTACCTGCACCCTTTTGCGTGAAAATAATAGGCTTATTTGCATACTATAAGAAACGAGAAAAAAGTAACAAAATAATTAATTAAGCATCAAAACGAGAAATTTATGAAAGGTCTAAAAAGACTCCTTCTGGCTTCCGTTCTTTGTGCAGGATGTGCCCAGACCACTTGGGCCATTGGAGCATATCCGCATCCTATTAAGTTAAGACAGCCGGATGGAACCACCTTGATGGTTAGAATTCAAGGTGACGAGAACTTCCACTTCGTGACGACGACAGATGGATTTCTCTTGCAGAAGAATAAGAAAGGCTTCTTCTGCTATGTAGATTATGACGAGAAAAGTCGTAAGAAAACTACGACCAAGCAAAGAGCCCACAATGTGGACGAACGTACGGACAAGGAAAAAGTCTTTGTGAAATCTTTGGCTTCTGCTTCTAAGGTGACAACCGATATCTTGAGTCGTGCTAACATCGTGAAGAAGGCTCCTAACAAGTTGCTGAGCCGTAGTATCGTTGCTCCTCAGACAACATTGGGCACAAGAGCTTCCGTGAAGGAATCTCAATATCTCGTTGTCTTGGTCAACTTCCAGGATAGCGTGATGCGCCATACCCAGCAGGACTTCGACCACTGGTTGAACCAGCCTGGCTATAGCGAGAATGGAGGAACGGGTAGTGTGAAGGATTACTATCGCGACAACTCCATGGGGCAGTTCGTGCCTAATTTCCATGTAGTTGGTCCTTATACCCTTTCGCATGAAACCGCATATTATGGTGGAAATAGCAGCACTGATAGTGGTACGGACACCAATCCTCGCGACATGGTGAAGGAAGCCGTGGAACTGGCTAAGAAAAATAATCCTGACCTAGACTTCAAGCAGTTTGACAATGATGGCGATGGCATCATGGACAACTGCTATGTAATCTATGCTGGTTATAGTGAGGCTAGTACAGCCAATGCCAATGATATTTGGCCACATAGTTGGTATCTGGAAGATGGTACGACCGTAGATGGCATACAGATTCACGATTATTCTTGCTCTGCCGAGTTGGTAGGTATGCCAGGCGCTCCTGAAGTACCTTCCATGGATGGTATCGGAACGTTTACACATGAGTTCGGTCACGTTCTCGGTCTTAAGGATATGTATGATACTGATAGCGAGACGAATGGAAATGGCATTGACCCAGGTGCATATAGCCTCTATGCCTCTGGAAGCTATAATAATAACAGTCATACTCCTCCATGCTTGATGGCTTTCGAGCGCTTGCAGCTGGGATGGATGAAGGAAGGCGAAGACATCGTGGAAGTGAAAAATCCTGAGGATGTCAACTTGGCTACTATCGCCAATAACAAGGCTCGCTTCATCAACTGCCAGCCAGATCGTAAGCCTGGCACCGGTATGGAGTGGTTCATCCTGGAGAATCGTCAGCAGACAGGATGGGACAAGTACATTCCTGGCCATGGCTTGCTCATTACGCATTATGACTATACGGATGAGATGAAGGAGAAATGGTGGGATGTGAATGGACTATCGTTCCTGCCGATGGCATTGATAATGAGGCTACACGCAGTGGCGACACTTATCCGGGTAAGGAAGCCAACACCTCGTTTACGGATACTACCACTCCAAGCTCACTCAACTGGGCTAACGAGCCTGTCAATGTGCCTATCACCAATATCACGGAGGAAGATGGTACTGTTCGATTCCAAGTAAGTGGCGGTACGAGCAAATGGAACTTTATCAAGACTCTCGTGCCAACTAGCATTCTTGATACCAAGGCCACTTTCAAGACTAATGTCGAAAGTCATAACGTTGATATAGACGAGATTGGCTTCTGTTGGAAGGAGGGCTCTGCCGAAAACCCTAGTTTGGAAGATGCGAAGAGTGGACATGGGAAGGTTTCGGATCTTAATGAGCTTACTTTGACAGTTACGGACTTGCAGCCTGGTACTGCCTATAGCGTGCGTTCTTACATGAAGATGAGCGACGGCAGCGTGGTATATGGTTCTCCATTGCCTTTCACTACCGAGTGGCCTTATGCCAATGTCACAATTGACAATCCTTTCTATTGTGATTTCAAAAAATGGACGGATGGCAACCCTGACGGATGGAAGATTGTGGATCATAATGGTGATGGTACCACTTGGTATCAGGACGAAACTGTGCATGCAGTACACTATCAGCTCAATTATTGGAATGATGCTGATGATTATCTCATAGCAAGACGTCGAATCCATGTGCCAGAGAAGGGTACCTTGTTCTTTACACGTGGTGTGATGGGAGATGAGAATGGTGGAAAATATGTTGAGAATTTGGAAGTCTTGGTATCTACAAAGACCAATGAATTGAATGATTTCCATCTTGTGAAGCGTTTCTCTTTTGCTGATTATCTCGGTGAACAGCACATGGAGGAAGTGGACTTGAGTCAGTATGCTGGAAAGGACATCTATCTAGCATTCCGCGTATGCTCTGAGAAGATGCAGAACGACTTGTGGCTTTGGGATGTGATGGTTACCCAGAAACTGGATACCCCACAGAATGTGAAGCTGGAGCGTACATCCGAAGACAAACTTACTGCTTCTTGGGATGCTGTGAAGGATGCTGATCTCTATTATCTTTGCTTGAGTAAGGAAACTGACAAGCAAAACTCTGTCGCGGAGTTTGCTCCGATGTCAGCCTACCACGATGTAAAGGGAGATGTGACTTTAGGCATGGGTACCATCAAGTTTAATGGCACTGGTTCTGTTACCTTGAAGGACTATCCTGAGGGACTCCAGCAATGTATGTTCATCCTCACTACTTCTGGTCCATTGGGCACATCAGAATTGAGTATTGAGGGTTCTGTGGATGGCAAGAATTGGAATGCCGTAGGTACGAAGTTCACCTTGAGTGAATATGACTCTGAGGGCCAGGAAGGTGATCTTACGAATTACCTTGAGGGCAAGAAGTACAAGCAATTGAGATTCAACTTCAATTATGGTGGCAGGACAGGTTGCATCAAGTACTTGAGCCTTGTCTACAATGACGGTATGGTATATGAAGATTTGGCAGCTGGTGCTGTTCGACCACAAGGTGGCGATGTCCAGACGATGCCTATTCGCAACACTAAGGACGGTGAGTTTGATGAGGGCAAGTATCGTGTCTGGGTAGCAGCTGGAAAGATGCTGACAGAGGATACTCCTATCTACTATGATGAGTCGAAGCCTGCTTATTACGACAAGGAGACTGCCACCGGCATCCATGATGTTATCGAGGGTACGGGTATCGGAATCCGTGTGGATGGAGACCAAGTCCTAGTCGATGGCATCAAGCCTGGTTATACAGTGTCTTGTGTATCGGCTTCTGGTGCTCAAATCTACTCCGGTGTAGCTGCGTCTAACGCGCTGGGCTTCCATGCACCTTCTGGCGTAGCTGTCATTTCGGTGAATGGCGAAGGCAAGACACATCGTGCAAAGATTATTATTAAGTAATAGAATAAGAAATAAATAGCATCAAATAAGAACATTTATGAAACGTTATAAATATTCGGCAATCATTCTGGCTGCATTGGCTTGTGGAGCCGCCTGGGCTTCCATCAATGGGCTGGCTGATGGCAAGAAGGGCAATGGCGAGAAGGTGCGACCATCAGAAAATATGATGGCCCAAACTCGTACAGCCCCTAACGTGCGCTACACCAAGATGAAACTTGAGGGTAGTGCTGATGGCGTGCCTTATGGACTCAAATTGATGAATGTCAATGATAAGACTGTCAAGCTGAGCTGGGTTAGCCCGGAGGCAACCGATGGTTATTTCGATGACTTCGAGAATCATCAGGATTTCGCCATCAACTCGGCAGGCAACATAGGCTGGTCGTATATTGATGGTGATAATGCCAACACTTACACTTGGCAGGCTTGTTCTTTCCCTACACAGGGCAGCAAGATGGCTTTTGTGGTGATGAACCCATGGATGACAACTCCAGCAGTCAACGAGAACCCTAATTATCAGCCATATTCTGGACAGAAGATGTTGGTTGATTTTTGTGCCGTCGATGTACAGAACAACGACTACATCATTTCTCCAGAATTGAACTTCGACCAGGATTTCCAGATTAGTTTCCAAGCTCGTAGTTACAAAGTGGGTGATAACTTCAACCCAGAGCGTATCCGTGTGGGATATTCCACTACAGGCAAGCGCCCTTCTGACTTTAAGTATGTCAACGACGGTCCATATGTGGAGCTCCCAGCAGCTTGGACGCTCGTGAAATATTCAATCCCTAAGGAAGCTAAGTATGTCACCATCAACTGTGTGTCTAATGATGCTTTCATGTTGATGATCGATGACATCTTTGTGGGTACTAACAAAGTGCGTCCGGCTATCAACAAGCGCCAGTCTGTGGCTGCCGACCCTGTGGTAGGTTTCAATGTTTATCGCAATGGTCAGCAATTGAATACAACTCCTGTGGATTCAGTTCGTTATACCGACTTAGTGCCAGATTATGGTGACTATACTTATACTGTAGCTGCTGTTCATCAGAGTGGTTCTGTTTCTGCTCAGAGCGAGCCTATCAGTGTAAATGTGCCTGATGTTCGCCTGTTGCCTTTCGAGGATGATTTCGATGACTGGACATTGCATGAGGATAAGTGGAGTACGGTCAACTTGGACAAGAACGAGGAGTGCAACTGGTCTATTGACTATGATGAGTATGGACTGGTAGATGCCGCTGCTACCTATAAGTGGTCTGCTCAGACCGATTATGACCAGGCTTTGGTAACACGCGAGTTGAATACGACCGATCGCAGCAACACCTGGTTGCGTTTCAACCTCAAGCTACGCAATAGTCAGCAGACAAACGTGGATTACCTTGATGTGGAAGTAAGCAGTGATGGTGGAAAGAGCTGGCAGGCTGTTGATGCATTCGATAACTATTCCGGCAAGTTCGATTGGACAACTTATCAGTATAATTTGGGCGAGGATGGACTCTTGAATAGTAATTTGTTTAAGGTTCGTTTCCGTGCTCATGGTGAAAATGCCAAATGGATTAATTACTGGTATGTGGATGACGTGAAAATTTGGAATCCTGTATGGACAAAGGGACAATTGACTGTTCGGACAGCCGAAGGTCCGTTGGCCAAATGTGAGGTGACCTTGACTGGCGATAATGGTGCTGTCATCAATGAGACTACCGATAAGAATGGTAATATCTCTTTCGATCAAATCGAAGAGGGCAACTATACCGTAAGCATCGTGAAGGATGGATACAACGAGTATAGCCAAACTTGGGCTGTCAAGAAAGGCGCCGACAACAAGTTTACGGCTACTTTGTCTTATCCTAAGGTTTCTCTTTCTGCACAGGAAGTTAGTGCCGATATGGAGGCTGAAGCCAACCTTACCAAGAATTTCACCTTGAAGAATGAAGGAGATGGTCCGCTTACCTGGTATCTTCGTGAGAATGTAGCAGCAGGTAAGGGTGAGGTTTCTCATCGCTGGGAGACCATGCCATCGTTTACAACTTCAGGTGACTTGCAGCAGTCTGTTGCCTTCGATGGAGAGTATTACTATACGACATCTTCTATCGAACTGGGTAAGTTCTGGAAGTACGACAAGAATGGCAAGTTTATCGAGCAGTTCTCTATCCCAAAGATGTACTATAAGCTCTATGACATCACTTATGATGGTCGCTACTTCTATGGTAGTGACTGGAATAGTCGTCTCTTCGTGCTCGACTTCGATAATCATCGTGTCGTAGACATCATCAACATCTCTGGTGTGTCCGACTTGAAGATTACACATTGTACCTACGATCCTAACTATGATGGATTCTGGATTGGTACGTTTACCACTATCGGACTCATCAACCGCAAGGGTAAGTTTATCCGTAAGATGGCCAACTTGACTTCAGATAATTCTGTTGCCATCTATGGTTCAGCATACGATAATGTGAGCCCTGGTGGCCCATACCTTTGGTTGTCGGATATGACAACAGAGAGCAGTGATAAGTTGGATAAGATTCAGATTCGCCAGTATGACATCTCCAAGGGTGTCTTGACTGATGTCAAGCATGTCTTGACAGATGTTCCAGGCTATAAGATGGGTGACTCCTCTACTGGAGCCAACTATGTATGCGGTCTCTTCTCTTCCATGGATATCGTTCCTGGTAAGTTGACTTTGGTAGGAACTCTCAACCAGAGTCCTAACTTGGTGTTCCGCTATACTTTGGCGGAAACTAACAAATGGTTGAATGTTTCGCCTAAGCATGGAGTCTTGGCTCCAGGTGCAGAGCAAGTGTTCAATGTTGGGTTGGATGCTTTGGAGGCAAAGAAGGGCGATAGCTTCGAGACGACAGCTACTTTGTTTACGAATCCGGAGACCCCTAGCCAGGAGATAAGCTTTAAGCTCAATGCAACTTCTGAGTCTGCAACCCCTCGTCCACAAGAAGTAAAGGCAGAGGCAGGTAGTGCTTCTGTGAACTTGACATGGAACAAGGGCAATGGTTCTGCTGTGGCTGATGGATATAATGTATATAGAAACCATGTGAAGGTGAATGCTCAGCCTGTTAAGGATATGAAGTTCACTGACACCAAGTTGACCTATGGCTCCTATGTTTATCAGGTGACAGCTCTCTATGGAGAAAAGG
>ERZ808258.872-NODE-872-length-10141-cov-4.424945_pt1 | contig 10141 bp, 6 predicted proteins | sample MGYA00521280_ERZ808258 | MGnify/ENA primary metagenome ERZ808258 (study PRJEB31516, sample SAMN03275585) | gut metagenome | biome: mammalia-associated habitat; material: feces | host: Papio cynocephalus | place: Kenya | collected 2012-07-19 ...
GAGGGTGGGGTGTTTTGGGAGCCAAAAACGGGCGATTTTGGAGGCGAAAAACGGGGCAAAAACGCCGCGAAAAACAGACGCGGAGGGCCGCGGAAGCGCAGGGAACAAACTCCGAAGAGCGTTCAAAAGGCTGCCCCCCTCGAAGTTCTTTCTCTCTTCCTCTCTCCCACCTCCCGCTTCTCTGTGCCTTCGTGTCTCTGTGCCTCTGTGTTAAAATCTCCCCCTTCTCCACGTTCTCCTGATCTCAACGGCCATTCTCTCTCTACAATTCTACAACTCTACACGGTTGATTACTCTACCCCCTCCCACCCCCTGCGTTCTCTGCGTGAGATAAATTTAACCATGTAGTAGGGGCGCGGAAGTCCGCCGCGACGCGCGCCGTCGAGAAGTGCCCGGCGGCCAGCAAACCTTGCGCCGCGTACATTTCGTCAAAGGCGAAAATGCGCCCCGACAAGTGGTTCTGGATTATCCCGACGGGAATGGACCATTCCGTCGCCACGCAACGCAAATGACAGCGCGCCATTTCGAACAGCTCCTGGATGCGGACGGCGGCTCCGCACGGACTGGCCCCGCCACAACCAGCACCCCCAGGCCGCAGATTCAAAGCAACTTACGCATGATCTTCCTGTTCCCTTCCCTTATGACTTTTGTTTCGCAAAGTCCATCCAATCGGTCGCGAGAGGCACACCGAACTTGCCCCACTCGTTGACGGGGCGTACGGTGAAACGCACCTCGCCGCAGCCGGGGATCGCCTCCTCGGCGAAGCGGCAGGCGACCGGCGCGACGTCTTTCTCCGCCGGCAGAAGCGCGTTCGGCGAGTAGACGCGACTCGACGCGACCGTGCGGACGACGCCGGAGATGCGCGACTCGCAGTCGACCTGGAAGTCGAAGGCCCGTACTCGAAGTCGCGCCGCTCCAGCGTGATGCGGTCGTCGAAGACCTCCATCACCATCCCCTGCCGGCACGTCCCGAAGTCCAGCCACGGCCCCGACCACAAAGTTTCTTCTTGTCATCATGTCGCTGTATCTCCTTAGTCGTCAATTCTGTCGGTCACAATCCGCACGGGGCCGTAAAGGCCCGCCGGCTTCAGCGGATCGGTCGCCTTCGGGCCGCAGAGCGTCCACGTCGTCCGCTCCGCCTCCGGCAACGCCGCCTCGCGCACGAGGCGGTTGTGCCACGTCGCCGTGACGACGACCTCCAGCCGGTTCGTGCCGTCCGTGACGCGTTCCGTCAGGTCAAGGCGGTACGGTGCGCACCAGAGACGTCCGACTGGCGCGCCGTCGAGGAAGACTTCAGCGCACTGCTCGACCCGGCCGAGATCGATGACTGTCCGCGCGCCGCGTCGCGCCGCGAAGGCGAACGTCGCGCGCATCGCGCCGGGCGCGAACCCGCCCAGCTCGACCGCCGCCCCGGCGGGAATCTCCACAGGCGGGCACCCCGTCACCGGGTCGGTCACGGACACCGCCCCGTCCGCCGAAAAGCGGACGACCCGCGATTCGCCCGCCTCAAGCGCCAGTTCGACGGGGCGTCCGCGAAAGCGCACCGTCCCGGCGACCGGCGCGTCCGGCGCCGCGACGAAGTACAGGTCTTCCGCGTTCGCCGTTTTGCGGTGATACCACACGAGCGCGTCGCCAGGGGACGCGACGTCGGGCACAAGACCGGCCGTCGGATCGCCGCCCGCGACAACACGTGCGCCCGCCCGCGTCAGCACGTCGATCTTCGCCCGGCTCGCTGCGTCCAAATACGTCCCTTCGGGAATCCACAGCACCGAATAGGACATGCCGTCCGGCAGAACGAGGCGGCCGTCCTTCACGGCCAGGCGGTTCAGGAGGACGTCGCGGTTGACGTAGTCGTCCTTGAAGCGGTTGCCGAAGTGCGGCGTCTTCTCGCTCGGCTTGTGTCCGAGGCCGTCGCCCAGCACGCGCAGGACGTCCACGACCGGCATCCCCGTCTCGAGGAATGCCGTGCAGCGCGCGCAGTAGTCGGTGAAGAGCGGCATGAAGTTCCACCACGTCTGCCCGCGCAGGAACGGCGTGCCGATGAAGTAACCAAAGCTCGTGCCGGGCTTTTTGAAGCCGACCTGCGGATTGTGCGTGTAGGTGTGGAAGACGGGGAACGTCACGCCCTTCGCGAAATGGCGGTCGAGGACGGGTTTGAAGTCGCGCAGGGCCTCGTTCCAGTCCAGCGCACAGTTCGTGAGAGCCTCCGCGGCGACGCGCTTCTTGCCATAGACATGCGCGGCGGAGACGCACGGCAGGACGGCCTTGAAGTCGGCGCTGCCGACGCCTGTCGGCGCCGTCGGACGCCAGAACTCGCACATCGGGACGTCCGCGTGCTTCCAGTACGCGAGCAGGTCGCCCGCGAGCGCGTCGCCGAACGCCGTCTCGTACTGCACCGTAAGTCCGTCCGCGTGCGCCAGTTCCGCGAGGCGTCCGTAGTAGTTCTCCTCGACCAGATCGCCGAGGAGCCCGCGCCAGTCGCGCAGAAAGCGCGCGGTTTCGGACAGCGAACCGACGACCCAGCCGAAGACAGACGGCAGGCGGCGCACGGGGTCATATCCGCACCGCGTCTTGAAAATGCCGTCCAGACCGTCCGTCCAGTTGTCGCGGTAGCATTCCCAGCTGTCGACGACGAGCCCTTGGAGCAGCCCTTTCAGCGGACCTTCCGCGAGACGCCCGATATAGGCGGCATAGTTGGCCTCGATGCCCTTCGGCGAAAGCTTCGAGCATTCCCAGCCCGTCGCCTCTTTGGGTGCGGGGCCGTTCCGGTAAAGGCCGTTGACGTGGCCGATCCGCAGAACCGTCCACGTCCGCCCGTCAGGCGGCGTCCAGTCCAGCGAGCCGTCCGGGCGCATCCGCCCGGTCAGGTCGACGATCGCCTCCGCGTCAATCCAGCACGCCGGATTCTGCTTCGGTTCGCCCCGATCGACGAGTCCGCGAACCGTCCAGCCTGCGAGCCCTTCCCAGTGTTCCATCCGCGCGGCGGACAAGAGCTGCACCTCGCCCAGTTTGACGGGATCCTTCGACTGGATCGTCAGCCGCCAGCACCGGGCCGTCGCCTCGTCGCACGCGAGCGTCTGCCGTGCGCCGCCCTTGCGGTTGTCCTGCCAGTTTCCGGGCGGCAGGGCCTCGCGCACGACCGTCCGCCAGACGCCCGGCTCCATCTCGGCCTCGAAGACGACCGTCGCTTCCGGGTCGTATGTCCGGTCATGGTTCAGTTCGGACGTCGAGGGAATCTCCAGCGTCCGCACCGTCACAGGTTCGGCGAACGAGAAGAGACGCGCCTGCGGGGCGGGCGCGGCGACTTCCGCCGGCTTCAGCCAGCCGGCCGCATCGTCCTTCGGCGTCGGGAACGCCAGCACGAAGAGATCGCGGTAGTCGCGCGCCGGATGATCCGACGCCTCCGCCGGCGGCGCCAGCCGAACCGGCCCGCCGCGGCGCACGTCCGTCCGGGAGAAGCACAGGTTCCGCATGGCGTTCTCGGGGCGGACCCACGGTCCGCCGCTCATGGACCAGCCGGGGCAGTTCTGCATCTTGAACGAGAGCCCCAGGCGCTTGCATTCCGCGGCCGCGTGGACGACCATCGCGTCCCAGCCCGCGCTCAGGCAAGGGACCGGGTTCGTCACCCCCGGCCATGTCCGTTCCTCGCCCATCTGCCCGTGGAAAAGGTGGACTCCGCCGATGCCGGCCGTCTTGATCGCCTCCAGATCGGCGGTCAAGCCCTCCTTCGAGACATTGCCGCCAATCAGGTGGAACCAGGTCTCGGGACGGTTCGCGGCAAACGACGCCAGCGCCCAGGCAAGCCCGGCGCAGACACAGGCAGACAGACGCCTTTTCACAGTTCCTCCCCTTTGAAGAAGAACCTCGGACGCGGCAGTCCGGCGCGGATGGGCCGCGCGTCGAATCGCGCCAGCTTGCCGTCCTTCACTTCGACGTCGACTTGCCAGCCTCCGGCGACAGGAAGACGGAAGGCGTAGTCGCGCCAGTCCTTCGGCACGCCCGCCGCGAGATGAATGCCGCCTTCCATGTCCGCCGCGAACAACTGGCAAACCGCGTAGAGGACATTTCCGGCCGCCGTCATGAACCAGGGCCGGTATTGCGAAACGCCCGGTTCGTTGATTTCCCAGTACTCGCCCCAGACGCCGCCGCTGCGCGCCGCTTCCTGCAGCCAGCGAACCGCCGGGAACTCGGCGTTGCCCGCACGCAGCGACGCCATCGCCATCGTCGCCGCGTACCACGGGCAGATGCGCTTGCCCGTCTCGTACATGTTCCCGAAGGCCTGTCCGTTCTTCAGGAAGTGATCAGCCGCCGCGACCTGCTTCCCGTTCGCACGGTCGAACACGTGGAAGGGATAGAAGCCCGCGAGCGTCCCCATCGACTCCTCCGTGCAGCCCGGATAGGCGATGTAGCGCCCATCGCGTTCGGGCAGGCTCGCCACGAGACGCGCCGCGCAAGCTCGGAAGTCCGCCGCGAGGTCCGCGTCTTTCCCGAGGATGTCCGCCGCTTCCGCCGCCGCGCGCAACGTGGCGATGGCGCCGCAGGTCGTCATGAACGCCCGCTCGTGCCCGGGTCCCATGCGCTCGAGATCCGTGCACTTCGTCACGAAGGACGTTCCGTCCGGCAGGTCGATCACCTGCAGACGGCGAAAGAAGAGCGCGCATTCCCGGATGACGTCATACCCCTTCTGCGCCAAATACGCGCGGTCGCCCGTATACCGGCAATAGGACCAGACCGTCTGCGCCACGGCCGCTTGCTGGAAGATGTGGTCCATCCAGAACCCGAGCGGCGAACATTCGATGTCGTTGCCTTCCGCCGCTTCCCACACCCAGCGCGCGCCGCTCTTGTAGAACGGCCTGCCCTGGTCCAGATTGCAGCGGACCGAAGCGTTCGTCAGGGTGGCGACGCGGAAGTCCGCCGCGACGCGCGCCGTCGAGAAGTGCCCGGCGGCCAGCAAACCTTGCGCCGCGTACATTTCGTCAAAGGCGAAAATGCGCCCCGACCAGTGGCTCTGGATTATCCCGACGGGAATGGACCATTCCGTCGCCACGCAGCGCAAATGGTAGCGCGCCATTTCGAACAGCTCCTGGATGCGGGCGTCCGGAACCAAAATGGCGCTTTCCCGTCCATACGACTCCCAGTCGGCGACATGCTCCGCCCGCAACGCGCCGTAATCCGCCAATGGCGCAGCGGGAACGGGCGCCGGCGTAACGGCCGGCAAATGTTCGTCCAGGTCGTCCTCGTAAACGATAAACCATGTCACCGTCCGGCTCTCGCCCGGCTTCAGGACGAACGTGCGCGATGCCGCGCCCACCAATCCGTTTGTTTCCGACTGGCACGGAAGCCCGTCGGCCGGACGGATGGAGATCGTCTCGTGCGTCACGAAACGCCCGTAGCACGTCGCCTCCCATGTCGCCGCACCGTCCGCGAACCGCCATCCGCCTACTATCCGTTCATGTCCGGGTGCGTGGTAGACCGCGCCCAGCCTGATCTCGCGCGGCTCCACAGAAGCGTTCTCCAGGCATTGCTTCAGCGCGATGACATTGCGTGTTTTGGCGACAAACGCTTCGCCCGACAACTTTATTCCCGAGGCATATTCCGCCTGGACGGTGGTCAGGGCGCGGCGCAAATCCAGCGTCTGCTCCCAGGTGCGGGGCGTGCGCTGTTCCACGCCGTCGACCGAAAGGAGCGTCCGGAACGCTCCTTGGGGCATGAGTTCCCATCCGAAGCGGGATGCCCGGCCCGGGTTGTCGACCAGACGGCGGCCCTCCCAGTAGATGCCGGGCTGAAGCCGTTTGGCTTTCAGTTTTTCGCTGTCTTCCGCAATGCCCAGCCGGTAATCGACGAAGATGTTGAGCCGACCGTTGGAAAGCATCGCCGGGACATAGTCCGCCGGCTCCTTCCCGTCAACCGAAACCACTTTCCGCAAGGTCGCGTCGGCGTAACCGGACGCGGCAAACGCCAAAAGAAAACCCAGAATCGCGTATTTCATATCATGCCTTTTTCAAATGCAAACCTCAATCGCCGAACGCGTTCTCCCGCAGAGACCCGCCGGTGAAATAGAGAGGCGAACCGGAGAGCGGAACGAGATATTTCGTCCCGTCCCGCTTGGGGAAGACGCGCAAGCCCTGCACATTGTGGAAGACGACCTGACTGGACGAGAAATCAAGCCACCGTTCGCCCGACGGGCCGACCGTCCATACGAGACCGGCTTCCTTACCGTCCGGGCGCGTCCATTGCGGATAGTAAATGCGGCCGGAACGATCCTTCCAACGGACCGGCTTCTGGACCGATCCCGCCGGACGATGTTCGATAAACGTCTTATAGGCGCCAAATGCCGGTTTCGGCGCAAAATTGGCGTGGACGATTCCGTAATGCGAGTGGACGCCCCAGGCATCCGTCTCCTTTGACGCGAATTCGTACCAGAACACCTTCTCCACCCGTTCCGCGGCGAAAATACCGAGCGCACGCGCCGTCATGCGCGCCTGCCGCTCCTCGCTCGAAGCGCCCGGCGTCCATTCGACGCGCGTATTGACGATCACGGCGCCTTTATAGTCGCTGTTGAACTTGTAGACCGCCGCGGCAACGAGCTCCACGTCTTTCCCCTGGGCGGAAAGAAGCGGAATGAACACGTCCTCTTCCTTGAGTAGCGCCGGCGTCAAAAAGCGCGAAACGGCGTAAGTCTTGTTTGTCGGGGCGAACCCTTCCATGGCTTCCGCCGGCCGAACCGTCGCGCCCGCCGGATAGCGCGCATCCAGCCACCAGGCCATTTCCCGGATGCGCAGGCGCGCACGGTTTTGCGCGTTGTCTGCCTTTGCGTCGGGATAGGCATGCCCCTGGCCGTCCATTCGGTAGGCGTTGAAAAGCGGCATGCCTCCGAAGTCCACGAACACGCCCCCCGCCTTGACAAAAGCCTCCAGCGCTTCCATTCCGTCGGCCGGATAGTCCTCGGTAAACGGATGGATCACGACATCCACACCGCCTTGCGCAAGCCGCGCGGCAAGCCGGGGTCCAAGACAGGCCTCCACCGAGGATCCGGGCGGCAACGCCTCGCGTACGGCCTGGACGGCATCCGCCAAACCATCCGTCTCGGCCGGAACGTAAAGCGCGCGCCAGGTTTCCATTTCGGGCCGGGCGGCGGCGAGCCCCGCCCGCAGGACCTCGGCGTCGTTGATGCGGATCTTCTGCGAGGGCCAGCCCATTTCCGTAATCCAGACGGGTTTCGCCGCGTCGCCGTATTTGGCCATCAGACTCTTCAATTGATCCAGCCAGGCGTCGACCCGACCTTCGGGCTCGCGCTGGTTCGTGTAGGGGTGCACGTTCATGATGTCGAAGTACTGCGCCCCGCCCAGTCGGTAGAGCTCCTCGATGAAGTCGAGCGGAACGCCCGCCATGCCGCCCAAGGCAACCTGCAGCGCGGGGTCGTTGCCCTTGACGACCTCGTGCGCCTTGCGCAAAACCGCAAGATAATTCGTCGGATTGGGATCCTTCCAGAACGGATTTATGTTCGGCTCGTTCCAGATTTCCAGGACGGGCAAGCGCTTGCCGTAACGGGACACCACGCGCTGCACAAAGTCGCCCCACGCCTCCAGATGTTCGTAGGCCGGATAGGCCCACTTGGGCGGCTCGTACAGAATGGGGAGCATCTGAAGCCCGGCCGCCTCGCAGGCAGCGACGATCCGGTCGTAGCGCGAGAAGTCCCAGTCGCCGGGCGTGCGTTCCAGCGCCCGCCAGTCAAAGTCGCTGCGAATCCACCCCGCGCCCATCTGCTGCGCGAGCGCGCATGTCGGATAAGCCGGTTCGTCGCGCGTCAGATGCGCACACACGCCGTAATCGCCCGCGGCGTGCGCGCTTGCGGCCGCAGCCGCAAGCACGCACGCGAAAATCGAAGCCATCAACTTCATGAAAGCGTCCCTATTCCCGCCCCTCATGGACGAACCGGACCGTGTGCGGCTCGCCGGACAGATTGGCCAACGCCGCGCGAAGCTCCCCCGTCGCGCCGGACTTCCACACGTACCCGGCGACACCCGGCAGTTCGCCGCGGATGGTCGGTGAGAGCGGCGCGTCTTTGACCTTCCACATGTAGAACTGCTTGCGTCCGAGCCATGTGACGGGAACGGGCTTGACCGCGTCCAGAAACGTCAGCTCGCCCTCGAGCGTACCATACGCGAAGCAGTCCAGATGGGCTTGCCGGAATTCCGTCAAGCGCCGGACGAGCGCGCACTTCTCCGCATCCTGCAGGATCAGCGGATGGTACCAGCCCAGCGCCTGCCCCCAGACGAGCTCGTGCGCCTGCGCCGCCCAGAAGCTGTCGATGTCGTCTTCATGGTTCTCGGGCGAGCAGAAATAGGTGGTATAGCCCGAATAGACGGCATGGAAGAACGGCACGTCCTGCGGCGTACGCTGCGTGACCTGCAGATACCCGTCTATCACGTTCATCCACTGTTCGCCGCTGCCCTCCACCGTCAAAAACGCGCCTTTCCGGGCATACTGCGCATGAATGCGCGCCAGCAAGGCCTGATAGCCGTCATAATACCACGTGCCGCCGCCTGTCGGGTGGCCGTGCGACGGACTGTAGCAAGGGACGCCTGCGCACGCACCGATCTGGTCCATGAACAGGGATTGCGTCCCCAGCTCCAGCACGCGAGAGGCAATGGAAGGCAGAATCTCGTTCCAGGCAGGCGACCAGGGGCACATCGGCGCCATGGGCGGCGTCAGGTTTCCGTACTGCTCGACATAGGGCGTCCCGTCCGCCTGGGTCAAAGCCGACGGCCGCGCCAGGGCGAAACCGACCAGATTCGTGCTCCACAGACGCCCGTTCACGTACGGCATCGCCTCCGCGCCGATTCGCCGGCAATAGGCCAGGCATTCGCGCGTCCCGGGCTGTTCGGGAAAGTACTCCGGGTAGTTGACGTCGTGCGGAGAATGCTGCCACAAGTGCCAATGGATGCCGACGGGGTGGTTCGGGAAGCGCGCTTTCGCCTGCGCCAACGTATTGGAGACCTCTTCCGGCGAAGCGTGCGTATTCAGCCAAAGCGGAATCTCCGCCAGCCGCCGCGGATAGTCCCGACGGTCGAGAATGCGCCCTTTCGCCGTCCACGGCGCCGTCAACGCCCAACGCCGGTAACGCTTCGCAGCCTGCCACCAGTCGCCCGCGAGCGCCGCCACCGTCACCTCGTAGCGCGGTCCTTCCGCCGCCCGCCCGGGCAGCCCGGCGTTTTCAACAGGCGTCCTGAAGCTGACGGTGTTGTCCTTCGCGATTTCAAGCGTCTTGAGGCGACCCTGCGAGTCGTGCGCGGCGATATAAAGCCCGGCGTCTCCCTTGAAGAAGGCTGTCATCATGGGATAATAGCCATGGCAGCCAAAGGAGAGATCCTCTTTCCCTATGCGGTTGCGGACCAATTTGGCGCCGAGATCGGGCCGCGGCAGAAGAACATCCGCCGTCCCTTCCGCCGCAACGCGCCGCAGAATCGGATAGCGCGTCTCCCACAGCGCATAGTTGACGCTGTCGTTCTGTACGTCGAGAGACCAGCGGCTCTCGCCTTCTTCGGTCAGACGGACGGTCGCGCGTACGGTGAGCGCGTCAGGCTCTCCGGGGAGCGCAAGGCCTTCCCATGCAAAGGCGCATATCCCCCCCCCCCCCCCCCGAGTGGGTATGACGCGGCGCGCACGGCATGCAGATTTGCCGTTCAATGTGACAAAAGAGCCGTCAACGGCGGAGCGGAGCGTAATCTCCCAGAATCCGTTGCCTTCCGTCTTTTCGACAAAGGAGGCTCCTGTGTCGCGGCAGACGATGGAATCCAGGGCGAACCCGTGCAACGCGCCTGAGAAGTTCAATTCCAGCTCCTTGTTGCGCAGGCGGACCGTCGCCGTCTCCGCGCAGGTCGCGCGCGAAAGGAGCGCGAAGCACAAAACGGCCAACTTCGCGACTGCCGCAGTCGCGCGACGGCGCGTGGTTCCATCGGCCGAACGACCGGCCGCAAACTGTTCTCTTTTCGTCATGACCATATTATAGCACAAAACCGACTTTGGATTGTTCTCGTATGCGCAAAAAATCTTTTACCCGTTTGCGACCGATTCCGCAACCCGGTTCCGTACGTCTCAGGCGTGGTAGTAGGCGCACGACGTGGGCGGGCGCACGTTGG
>ERZ808258.873-NODE-873-length-10140-cov-3.127417_pt1 | contig 10140 bp, 13 predicted proteins | sample MGYA00521280_ERZ808258 | MGnify/ENA primary metagenome ERZ808258 (study PRJEB31516, sample SAMN03275585) | gut metagenome | biome: mammalia-associated habitat; material: feces | host: Papio cynocephalus | place: Kenya | collected 2012-07-19 ...
ACAATGGGCATTCAGGGGAGAACGTTTCGTGTGAATCGTCCTGAGAAAGAGAAGAGTGTATTTGATGAAGTGATTAAGAATATCAATACACGCTGCAGTACTTCAAAGAGTACAGATGAGGTAGATGCTATGGAATTGGCTAAACAGAAAGCAAAAGATCATCATGAAAAGATTATGGCAAGAGGTGTTAAGAATAGTATCAGTCTCAAGGACAGAGACTATGATGAGAAGTCTCATCTGTACCGAGTAGCTAATTTCAGGAAAAGTAGTTATCCTATCTATAAACGTACATTGGATGAACTGAAAAGAGCTGGTCATCCATTGGCTTCTTCTCTGCATATTGAAAAGAAAGCACATATGCATGGTAATCCTCTTCCTGGTTATTATGCTCTTCTTGGTAGAGCTGAAGTCGGTGGAGGTATGCTTAATGTAGCACCCTTCTGGAGAACAATGTTCTTGTTGAAAGACCGTATTGCACAAGGACTCATGCTCCCTCCAGAAGCTGAAGAATAAGGAGATTTATATATGATACTTAGAAGGTTTGAAGTAGGCAATATTCCTTTTGATGATAGCTATGTAACGGAAGGTATTCTCTCACATCCTACATCTTTTATAGATATGGATAGGGATGAGTATATTTATTTAAAGTGGGTAGCTATCTTTGAAGATAAGTTACCTGCACCTTCTAGTGATATATTCTTGGCTAATAAGGGAAATACAATATCATTCTTTACAGAGACCGGATATAGAAAGTTCCGGTCTCATTTACGTTGGATGAAGTCTTACATTGAGGATAAGACTGAATACACGTGGATTCGTAAAGAATATGAATCTCCAGCAGAAGATGTTTGTAAACCCATCTATAATGATAGTTTACAGATGCTTTTTAATCTGGATGACTGGAATCATTATATAGGAGAAAGTAATCATGCTTAAATGCGGTGAATTTACCTATGATGGGTTGAGTCGATTTGATGCTATCAAAGCGACTATTACCAGAAGCAACAAAAATGATGAAATTCGATATTCCTTCGTGCTTCATTATGAAGGAGAAGATGATCTTGATCCAAAGAATACTGCAGTAATTTCTTTTGTGGAACATTCTATTTGTGAACTGTTCAAATGTGAAAGTAGTCGAGACTGTGAACCTGGTAATATTATCTTTCATAACTTTAAGCTTGGTGAATCTCATGCTTGGGATAAAATGAATACTATGCTTGGTCATAATATTCTTATTAAGCTTGGTATTGATGAAGTAAATATTACTAAAAGAATTTATAATTTCAGAAAGGTGTAAGATTATGGGTACTACAAATGATGGTATGGTTCTTCATGAGGTGCTTAATCTTCTTCGTGTAGATCATATGAATCGTCAGCATGCGCATAAGAGAATTCCTTTGGTCACTATAACCGACCTTGAAGGAAAATATCTTGGGTATTTTGTTGATTGCCGTCCAATAGACCTAGCCAATATCGTTGCACAATATACTACTTTAAAAGAGTGGAATGCTCCTGTTATTGATATGATTCGTGATCCATCTGATGATGAACATCATCTTGAGGATCGGAATATTATCATTCGTTGCAAGTGGCCCGCCAAGTCTGAGATTCATAGATGGACTAGGCCTTAAATAAATTTATATTGGAGGGTAAATCAATGGTTGTATTACGGCTTACCAAAACAAAGATGATGAAGGATAAAGTTCCTTCATACAAGATGACTGCAGAGATTGTCTTCAATCGTATGAGTCCTGGTGATCAGATGAAAGCTGCAAGAGCAGTATCATTTGTATCTGGTCTGATGAATACAGACTATGATACACTTGAATCCAGAACCGTCACAACGTATCAGATGCACATTCCCACTTATGTGAATAATTATTGGAGATTGTTCCATAATGAGATTATTCGCAATTATCTGGTGAATAAGCTTGGTGTACAGATTTTTAACTATTATGACACAATTTCATATGCAGATAAAGAAGCCATAGGAAAAGTTGATGTAGATATTGAAAATGTATCCTGAATAACAGGGGGTTAATTCCCCCTGTTATTTTTTATATGTATATTCAGAAAACATACATATAATGGAATAAATGAAAGGAGAGTATACTCCCATGATTTTAAAGGATACGATCACTAAGCTCCTGCTGAAGATGGAGCCGTTTATGACCAAGAAGGGTAATGACATTACGATTCGTCGTGAGGTCATTGAACTTATTAATCAGCTCTTTGATGAGAGTTCTCTGGATGCAATTTATATTAATCATACAGATAACTTCAATATTCCTGATGTTGTTGTTCTTCCTCTGTATCATAAGGATTTTGCACAGTATCTGATGGATGGCGATTTGAGTAATGTTTGTCCATTTGGATACACTGTTGAAATTCATGAACGTTGTTTCCGTAACTATTCTGCTGAGGAATTAACTGCTCTGATTATTCATGATATTCTGCAGAATGTACAGTCTTGTACTGCTAAGGAGCGTTTTCTGAGAGCTTACAATAATGTGCTTTCTGAGATTGATAATGAAATTATTCTGGATCTGTTTAATGATATCTCTCTGAGTGAAATCTGTTTTATGGGTTTCCTGGATATTTGCTGCAGACCTTTTAAGGCTCCTATTGAGGATGCTGATTTTATTGCTACCGATGAAGTACTGAAGGGTATGGGTCTTGCCGATGCATATGACTCTTATCTAGATAAGACGATTCCCATGAGTCTGGAAACAGTTGAGGATCGTATTGAGAAGGATACGAAGTATGATTATTGTACGATGAGAACGATTATTCGTGCTTGTATGGATAAGACTGTCCGTCGGTATTATACGATGATTCGTACTGGTATCCCTCTGGTTTCTCTGGAGAATGTATTTGCTGGTAAAGCTACAATCAGCTCTCTTGGTTTTGTTTCTCGTAAGAGAGATTTCAAGAGAAATTATGTTCCTCTGAATCCCAATGCAAATGCTGTTGTCATGACTGAGTCTTGGTTAAACCCGAAATCTGAAGTAGAAGTTCGTTATCAGATCGATAAGATTATTGCTGATATTCGTTATGCTTCTTCCGAAGGTGATCGTGAAATCATTCTGATGAAGATCAAGAATATGACAATCAAGTTGATCAAGACGAAGGGTGATATCGAGAAGAAGTTGCTGAAGCTTCCCAATGAGAAGACATATCTCCACCAGCTTGAGTTTGTAAATACGATGCTGGATATGCTTGAAACGTATCGTGTGAAGGTTCGTGACATGGAGATCAAGGAGAAGCGTTATGGTATCTTCTTGAATATGCCTGTTGGTTACGAAGGTTAAAATATACAATCCACACCTGGGATAATCTCCTGGGTGTGGGTTTTATTTTTATAGAAGGGATGTAAGACTTTATGTCAGTAAAGTTTATGAGTGGTACGGAATCATCTAAATATACAATTCCTGAAAATGAGATTAGTAATATTCGTGATGCAACGTCTGATATTAAGAATGATGTAGAAAAATTAAAAGTATCACTTGAACATGAACGTAGTGAACGTCATCAGAATAATGAAGAAGTTCAAACACAAATTAATTCTATGCGTTCAGATATTTATGATACACGTAATAAAAGTGAACCTATTTTTGCTGTATTTACTAATATCATAACTGCTAAATGGTTCATGTTTATTAATCGATTTGTTCATATGGTTACATATGATATATATGATAATATCATTTACGTATATCCTGTTTCCATTGATGCTAATATTGAAACAGTTAAAGAAATGAATAAACGTTTCAAAAAACATATCAAGGATAATCATATTGATACTAATAAATGTACAGTAAAATTTGGTTATAAAGACTTTATTTAAAATCCGATTTTGTGAGTATCTTCGAATATATATTATAATAGTGATACAAAAGAAAAGTATCAATAAAAACTATAAAAATAATATATACATAAGAGGAGAAAATCACAATGAAAAACACTAAGACTATCTATACCAAGGATGACTGCTATAAGAGTTTCACTAAGGATGGTAAGGTTCGTTACTGGAACCCCAAGCTGATCAACTGTTTGGTTGGTATCATCCTGCTGGCTGGCGCTGTGCTGACGTTCATCCTGGCTGCTGGTGAGAGCAATACCATCGGTTTCCTGATGGTTGTGTTCGCTGTCATCATGTTCATCGTGCCCTGCGGTACTACTGTGCCCAAGGCTCGGAAGAACAAATAAAAAGATTGGGCCTTCGGGTCCTTTCTTTTTTGTAGTTAATTTGACATTTCTATAATAGATACCCTCTATCGAAAGGAGTGTCCATATGTCAATACATGTAGGTCCTCCCAATAAAAATTGGCAGGATGACTATGGTGATTTACATCGCCTATATCCAATTGTAGATGAACCTGATGATTCTACAATTTACTATGATAAGACTCCACAGAGAACCTCACTGACAATGGCTAACATTGTTGGTGTCTTTAATGATTGGATTCTTTCTTTTTTCCCAGAGAATTATTTTAAGTTTGTTCGTATTAGAACACAATCTGCTTATTCAGATTTTAAATCTTTCATGAAGCAGATCTATAAGAAAGAAAAACCTTTTATGGTAATCGATCCTGAATCTGTTGATAATGATGATGATTCTATTTTCAACTGGAATATGTTGGGTCGATATAACATGTATGACCCAAAGAATGAGAATGTCGGAGCTCAGTTAATCTATGCATTAGATGTAGCAGAATCTGATCGGTTCAGATGGTGTTTTAGACGTAATCGATATAAGTTCAATATGAATGTGTTGATTATGGAACAAACCATGGATCGTCAGTTAAATACGTATAATAAAATGCTGATGCATATTCGTCATAATTCTAAGTTTATGATCACCAGAACGATTCCTGTATATTTGCCAGATAAGCAGATTCAGCTGATTGCACAAATTCATGGATATGATTATCGTTCTGAAGAGTTCTTAAAGTTTTTGAATTCTATTTCTCGATATCCTATTACGAAAGTAGTGAATATGCGAGACCAGTTAGTCTTCCAATTATTATTGGAGATGAATATTCGATTCGATGTTCCTAATCTGCCTTCTAAGGATAGTCCAGAGACATCAAATGCAATTGAATGGGGTGCTCGTATTACAGATGAATTTACTTTGAATGTAGATATGCCTTCTGAATTTATTCTGACGGTACCTGAGAAATACTATACCCCATTAAAAGAGTATATACCTGAAACTCCAGATGATATCTCTGTAATCTCTCCTGTATATGCTGATATGGATTGGCCTCTGGAAATCAATGGATATAAAGCTACTAATAAGTTTGACGTAGTGGTCCATGAAGGAGATGATCCATCGTTAGACTTCTCTCATATGATTTATCAGTATGATACAAAATTCCAAAAAGAATTAGATGAGTTTATTGCTCGTGGTGGTAAACTATCTGATCTGATGATGGTAAAAGTATATCCAAATGGCTCTATGTCTGAAGCTGCTTATACTGTAACTAATGAGGGTATATTGACATTAACTAACCCAATCTTTGATAAAATCTATACAGTTCTACTGTATGTGAATCATGAAGTGATGAATTTAATCCGAGAAGGGAAAGCAACTGAATATCTCGGTACTATTCAGAGGGATCGCACAATGACATAAAAGAAGTCCCCTCCCGGGTTGGGAGGGGATTATTCTTCTCTGAATTCTTTTTACTTCTTGCCGCCAAGCATGGCATTCCAAGTATCCTTACCAACAATACCATCAGCAGACAGCTTCTTAGCAGTCTGGAACTTCTTGATACCATTAGCAGTATTAGGACCATACTCGCCATCAGCGGTACCACAATTGTAACCCTTAGCATTCAGCAGCTGCTGAACAGCCAGAGTAGCATCATCCTGAGAACCAGACTGAACCATGGGCAGGCTGACAGTTACATAGGTCGTAGTGGGAGTGGGCTTCGGAGTCACAGGAGCAACATAAGTAACACCAAAATAGTTGCACAGACCCTTGCAGATAGCCTCAGCAATATTCTGCTTATTGGCAATGATCCACTTAGCACCCTCGACTGCATCATGGAACTCGCACTCACAATACACAGCAGGAGCATCACTGTTCTTGATCTCATACAGTGCAGGATACGGCTTCATAGCATCAGACTTACCAGGAGACAGAGGAGCCAGGACATTGTACACAGCCTGAGCAGCCTTGAAGCCCTTGGAAGTAGAGCTATAGTAGAAGACACGCGTACCCATCACGACGCCATTATAGGCATTCGTATGAATGGGAACATGCAGATCAGCACCAAAGGTCTTGGAATTAGCTACACGAGTAGCCATAGTCTGATTACGCTCAGAAACCATAACCTGGATACCACAACGCTTCAGAGCAGTAGCACAATACGCAGCAATCTGCTCACACTGATCGGCCTCAGAAGTATTACCATAAGCATACTTATTGCCAATCTGATTAGAAGGGGACAGATAAACCTTAAAAGCCATAATAAATTTCCTCCATTTCTTTGAATAAATATACAGATGAATTCTGTACTAATTATATCAATGTTTCGGTCTTCTTTTTGGAGGAGATTTATTATTTTTCTACGTTTTGAAAAACTTGAATATAAAGAATATGATATAGGAGGTATATTATGGATACCGGTATGATTATCATTGGATTCCCGGGAATCGGTAAATCTAGTGTAGCATCTAAATCATCTGAAAATAATGCATATGCTCAATATGTCGATCTAGAAAGTTCTTGTTTTAATCTAACAAATCCTACTACTAATAAAGTAGAAAAATGTAAAGATTGGGAAAAATTCTATATTACAGTAGCTTACCATCTTGCTAAGCATGGTAAGTATGTATTTGTTTCCAATCATCCTGCAGTAATTACAGAAATCATTACTCGCAAACAATGTGATTTTACATTAGATAATATTCCTATCGTATTTGTATACCCTTCTATTAATTTAAAAGATAAATGGATCGATCGTCTTCAGAGTCGGTATGATCTTTCGTGTACATTAATTCCTGAAGAAGCCGATAAAAATGAAGCAGCACTTAAAGGTGTAAAAGCACATTATGACGAATGGATTACTGATCTAGATAAAAGAGATGTAACTGATACAAGCTTTTATGGTCATAATGTGTATAAGATTCCTTTAAGAACAACATCATATCGGCTTGAAGATGTCTTAGCTAAATTTATTGACGATTATACTTATTTACAAGATCGTATTAATGATCTTGTAAAACTGAAAAATAATTTTTATAATATGTATTGTAATAATAAGAAAGATGGGGAGGATGAATAATTATGCCTATGAGTCCACAGGACATTATGAATACGATTAACCGAGAGCTGTTAATGTCCAATACTACAGTTGATGAACAGATTGAATTTATCAGTGAGCAGATCAAGAACCCATTCGATGGTGGGTCTTCAAACTATTTTAAGAAGTTAAAGAATTCTGTTAAGACTTCTGAATTAAAGGAGATCTGTCTGGATCTTTTTGAGCAAATTGAAAATATGTATCCTGCTATCGCATTTGATTTCAGTGATGATGAAGATGCAGATATTATCAGTGCTTTCAATGCTGTATATAAATTCTTTATTCGTAAGATTCAGGATCTGATTATCGTATTCCTGAAAGAATATATTCATAATGCAAAGAATCGTAAGGTTCTGACTGCAGAGTATATGAATGCAAAACTTCCTAATTACCCGAAGGAGCAGTATGGTAAGAAGGAGTTCTATATCCTGATGACAAAGCTTCCTGCTATTATTGAGGATATCTTTGATTCTGAACTTCGACTGGATAAGTTCATTGAATGTGTAGAGAGATCTGGTATGTCTCCTATGTATTTCAGTGTAATTAAGGATCTGTTAGATCGTGGTATTATCATCGATCATGGTGTTGTAAATAATATCTATAATCTATTCAGAAAGTCCGATCGATATGATCAGACGATTTGTAAGATTCAGATCGATATTACGAATAATATGATCATTCCCTACATGGAAGAGAATAATCTGATGGAGCTTCGTAATCCTCCTATTGAACCGGAACCTGAGGAGGAGAATCTGGATGAAGAAGATGATGATTAATTACATAAAGGAGAAGTAATACATGTCTACTATGGAAGAACTGACCAATCTGCAGCAGCAGGTAGAAGGACAGAAAATTGAAGATGCAGAAGCAAATGTTGATAACTTTGGAGTTAATGAAAAAGAAGAGTTAACTGATGCTGAAAAGGAAACTCTGAAGGAACTGGAAGCTAAGTATGGAGAAAAGCCGATTCTGGTTGTCAATGACGTAGATGCTAATGGTAATACTACTCAGATTCCAGCAAAAGATTACATCAAATCTCTTGATAAGAAGATGACTCCTGTTTCAGTAGAAGATGCATCAGATGAGATGGATAAGTTGATCAAGACTGTCAACTCTGGTGATATTAAGAAGAATATGGATAATATCAAGGAAGAAGCTCGTGCTCGTACCCTGGAAGCTTTCCGTACTCTTGCTGTATCCAACGATAAGAATAATTCTCTGACTGATGATGAGATTATCGATCTGAACACTAAAGCATTGACAGCTCTGCAGGATCATTTCCAGATGGAGCGACTTAATGCAGATGAGTTGACTAAGAATCTTCGTAAGATGCCTCTGGATCAGATTTGTGCAATTCTCCCTGAGGATTTCTGGAGTGTATATATCACGAATAATGAGATGAAGCTTCGGAACCCTGCAGCAAAAGATCGTCTGATTGCTACGATCGCTTATCTGACTACAACTGGTCCTGAGTTTGATTATTTGAATGAGTATATTGAAGAAGAGAATAAACTCATGATGGTATCGAAGAGACTCATGCAGTGCCAGGTTGAGTTTGCTGAGATGCTGAAGGATGAGAAGAAGATCTCCGAATTAGTCGCTGAAACATATCGTTATGTACCTGAAGATACTTCTATCTGGGCTAAGGAAATTAAGATGCCGAACCGTGTACATAATGAATTTGCTCAGCGGTATGTAATCTATGATCACTATAAGAAAGCATATGAAGAGCTGATGCAGGATTATCCTATTCCTGAGGATGGCACTGAGGCTGATATCAGATTTATTAATCGAGCTCGTGCAATTATTCAGCAGGAGATTGATGAGTGTGATCAGAAGATGGAAGTCTATATGTCTGTCTGTAATCTGGATCTCTTCAAAGAACTTCTGCAGATTCTGATTGATCGATTTAAGGTAAATAAGAAGATCGATATGAAGTATCTGACTATGGAAGCTGAACGTGCTATTGAATCTATCAAGCGTTGTAAGCAGAATCTTCCCTTCCCTGGTTTCAAGGGCACTGAAAGAAAAGTGGATCAGCTTCTTGCCAATTATTTAGTTGCATTTCCTGTAGCAATTCGTAAGTATAATGAGGCTGTTGATAAGGTTAAGTCTCGTGAAGATGCAACTGATGAGAATACAAAGGATATTAGTAAGATCACTATTCCTGGGTATGAAGATAATGATACTCATATGATTTATGCTCTGCTTATGGTTATCATGATGGGTCGTATTCTGAAGAAGTGTACTCGTAATGATGCTACTAAGTATGATGCTATCATTCTGGATGCATATTTCTTTATCTTCAATCGCATGGGTGCTGATCTGTATCTGATGAATGATATTTGGAAGATGATGTATAATCTGACTGGTTATACACTGCAGACCTGGTATATTCCTGAGAAGAATGCTCAGAAAAAGAAGCCGGGTGGTGGTAATAAGTGATCTACAGACTTCTAAGTATTGGGGGTATTGCACTTCTTATCTATGTGCAAATATTTTTAGTACTTTGTATGATCTGGGCTCTGACTATTTGGAGTGGGTACTTTCATGTATCCACTCCTTATATAGAGCTTGTATATACCCGTAAATGGTATATGATAAATCTACTTGCCACACTTGTCATTTTTTGGATAGCCTGCATTGGTTTGATCTTTTGTGTATATTGTATTTATGCTGATCAGCTCAGTATTTGGAACACCTATATAAATAGTGAGGTGATTGTATGAAAAATATTATCATTAAAGATAACAATGCCTATGTAGGTTGTTACTGTATGGAAGTGTATATTCCTGCTGATTATGGCGAGAAAGCTTATCGAGGACAG
>ERZ808258.874-NODE-874-length-10138-cov-4.525935_pt1 | contig 10138 bp, 3 predicted proteins | sample MGYA00521280_ERZ808258 | MGnify/ENA primary metagenome ERZ808258 (study PRJEB31516, sample SAMN03275585) | gut metagenome | biome: mammalia-associated habitat; material: feces | host: Papio cynocephalus | place: Kenya | collected 2012-07-19 ...
AGTCGGGCTTCGTACCCAAGCCGTACTGGTCCAACACCAGCACCAACAGCATCCTCGAAAGGCTGTATAGGAGCATAGATACGGACAATTTCACACGGATCCTCGACCTTCTCTCCGGAAGATCGTTCCGGACGATCCTCCGCACATCGTTCACCTACGAGGATGCCATGGACGACAGGTCGATGTACTCCCTTATGGCCATGGCAGGATACCTCAAGGCGATTCCGACATCCGGAAAGGAGTTCGATGTATCCTTCCCGAACAAGGAGGTGGCCTCATGCATGGAGGAGACGGTGGAGTTCATGATGGTCCCTTCCATGGACGCGGAATTCAAGAGGTTCTGTTCCGCCGTCATCGACGGGAGGATCGACGATATCGAGCGGATTCTGTCGGGAATACTGCGCCAGGGAAGCTATCTCAACCTGAAGGATGAGAACTGCTACGAGCTCGTCGTGATGACGGCTCTTTACGGCATATCGCGGTACTATCGCATACGCACCGAGCAGGAATGGGGCAACGGCCGCATCGACATCCTGATGGAACCGATCCGCGACGGCATGGTGCCGATGATCGTGGAACTGAAGAAGTCCGGCAAGGAGGCCGACCTCGAGAAGGACGCCGCCGCCGGACTGGCGCAGATCCACGAGAAGAGGTACTACATGGGCATGAAGGGCACAGTCCTGCTGTATTCGATCTCCTTCTGGGGAAAGGTCCCGTTCGTGGAGCACGAGAGGGTATATCTCGGGTGAACCTGGATCTGCAATCGGGCGTCTTCCAGAGCCGCTCCCCGTAGCACGACGCCTTGCCCTCGGGTGCGACGATGCAGAAGCCATGGTCGCTGCAGGACGGCTGTCGCCGCGGGCCCTGGAGCCGAAGAGGTACACTCCGAGCAACCCGTACTGGCGGCGATGTCTCCCACTATCCGACAGAGCTCCTCGAACGTCTACTCCCGTCTCGTACATGGTTACGACATGGCATTCGCGCCATGTAGGCGAAGATCGGAGTGCATTGAACAGGCGATTCGCATAGGAACGATCGGCAGACGATCTCCCGAGGATCCGTCGTCGACGGGTGGGCTTCGGCCCGTCCAGCTCCTTGACGCTGTCCATCAGCCTCTGGTTGATGCCGTCGGCCTCCTCGCTGGGGAGGAGCATCGTGGTTATCTCCATGAACGGGTGCTTGGATCCCTCTATTATCTTCACGTCGTCCAGGGAGTGGAGCCCCCACCTCTCGGCGGTCTTCTCCAATCCGATCTTCACGTCGAAGTCGTTGGGCGTCAGGACGATCGCCTTGAACGTCTTCATGCCGAGGCGCTTCGCGGCCATGATCCTGTGGTGGCCGTCCACCAGCAGGTAGCCGTTCCTCCTCTCTATGACGATCAGAGGCTCGTTGAGGCCCCTCTTGAGCTCGTACTGGCGTCCGATGAGCTCGTCCATGTAGACCTCCTTCTGAGTGGGGATGATCATGTCGATGGGGATCTCCCGGTTGACCACCTTCATATGGATGCCGTTCTGCTTCTCCATGAAGTTCTTGACGGACATCACCTTCCCGGGACGCGACTTCTCGATCTGGGAGCGGACGATGTCGATGTTGGATATGATCCCGACCAGCTTCTTGTCCTCGTCCACCACGGGAAGGTTCCTGAGACCGTAGCGGAACAGGATGCGGGTGGCGTCGTCGATGCTCATGGACGGTATGGCGCAGAGGGTCCCGCGCTTCATGACGGTGCGGATCTTCGCCTCCGGACGGTCTATGTAGCGGAGAAGCTCCTTCGCGGTGATGAATCCGAGAAGATAGCCCTTCTCGGTTATGGGGAACCCGTGGAAGGTGGACTGGATGATCTCCTGCCTCACCTGCTCGACGGTCATGTCGGGTCCGACCGTGTGGACGTTGCGGACCATGTACTCGCCGACTGTCGCTTCAGGCATATGATTCCGGAGAAGGCGCTCTGCGGATATGTATGAATCGGCGGACGGGACGGATGCTCCGATGGGCCGATCCGTTGAATCGCACTTTTTGCAGGTAGAAAGTGCCTGGTTTCAGCACTTTTTCCATGTTGAAAGTGTCAGATTTCAGCACTTTTTACAAATACCATATAATACGGCATGCCGATGCGGAATCGATGCCGAGATTCTACGAGCGCAAGATGGAGAAGGTCCTCGAAGAGTACTTCGATTCGGACGATGCGCCGATCCTGGTCATAGAAGGAGCGAGGCAGACGGGGAAGACCTCCGTGATACGCCATGTGGGCAGGAGCCGCTTCGAACACTACGTGGAGGTGAACCTGGTGGAGGATTCGGAGGGACCGAGGTACTTCGCCGACGTCCGTTCGACGAAGGACCTCTACTACACGATCCAATCGATGGCGGGAGAGCCTCTCGGCGGATTCTCGGACACCCTCGTTTTCCTGGACGAGATCCAGGAGAGCCCCCGCCTCCTCACGATGATCAAGTTCCTGAGGGAGGAGCGCAGATACAGGTTCGTGGCCAGCGGGTCGCTGCTGGGCATAGAGCTGAGGAGGACTGCCTCCGTGCCCGTGGGAAGCATGAGGATCGAACGGATGTACCCGATGGACCTGGAGGAGTTCTGCTGGGCGAACGGCATGGCGAAGAGTCTGATCGACGACCTCGGTTCGATGCTCGGAAGGAACGAGCAGATCCCGGAGGGTGTGCACAGGAGGATGATGGACCTGTTCCGGGACTATCTCATATGCGGAGGCCTCCCGGCATGCGTGTCCGCGTTCCTGGATACGAAGGACATCCAGGCAGTGAGAGGGATCCAGCGCGACATCCACAGGATGTACGGGATTGATGCGTCGAAATACGATCTCGAGAACAGGATGCATACCCGCGACATCCTGAACATCATACCCTCCAGCATCGAGAACAAGAGGAAGAGGATCTTCGCCAAGGACATCGAAGGCAAGGAGAAGGCGAGGTTCTCCGACTACAGGGACGATTTCGACTGCCTGATCGACTCCGGCGTCGTGCTTCCGACGCTGTGCTGCGCGAATCCTGTTTTCCCGCTCGCAGAGTCGATGAAGCGCAACCTCCTGAAGCTGTACATCTGCGACGCGGGGATCCTCACATGGCTCCTGCACAGGACGAACGCGAGGCCGTTGATGGAGGACCTTCCGCAGGCGAGTCTGAAGAACGTGTACGAGTGCTTCGCGGCCATGCAGCTCGCATCCAACGGGCACAGGCTGTTCTATTCGGACGACAGAAGGCTGGAGAAGGTCTCCTTCCTGCTGGACGACTACGGCGATATGAGAGTCATCGCATTGGAGATCGAATCCGGCAAGGACTTCAGGAAGCACAAGGCGCTGGACAACCTGATCGGATCGAGCAACGGAGCGATCGAAGGGATCGTGCTATCCGGTTCCGGCACCGTGGAAATCGAAGGGGAGACGAGATACCTGCCGATCTACGCGGTGATATTCATGGATGCGGAGAACCAGTTGTCGATGAGAGGATGATGGAATGGGGCTCCGATGGACGGAGCCCCGGTTTGCTGTTCAGGTCGCTGTATCGGGATCAGTTCCTTCTCTCGGCGAGCATGTACAACGCGATGATCGCGACGATCACACAGGCGGCCGCGACGGCCACGAGCATGATTGAATCGTCATCGTCGTCATCACCGGTATCGGGGACCGAGGGCGTGGGAGGCTGCGGCACGGGATCGTCGTCATCGTCTCCGGAAGAGGAGAGCATGAAGACGACCTGTATCGTCATCGTTCCATCCTTCAGGTTCCCGTCGACATCGATGGTGAACGATCCGGTACCCGCGGCGACGCCGACATCGACGCCGTTGACGAGGTACTTGCACGCGTAGTAGCCGAAATCCGGGGTCGCCGTCACGGTGACCGTCCTTCCTTCGACCGCCTTGCCGTTCGCATCTAAGCCGGTCACGGACACATCCCCGTGGGAGGAGTCTCCGACGACGACCTCGTAGGTCTCGGCCTTCTCGAACTCGACAGAGATCGCATGCTCGGCATCGATCTTGGAGATCGTCACCGTGGCGGAGATCTTGTCGAACTTCTGATCGACTCCGTCGAGCTTGACGGATTTGATCTTCCATCCGAAATCTGCCGTAACGACGAAATCCATGGACTGGCCGCCGTAGAGGGTGTACTTTCCATCCTTGGGAGCGGGCGAGATGCTTCCTCCATCACCACAGTTAACAGTGACGATGTAGGGAATCTCCGACGTGGCGGTGAATCCGATCTCGATCACGTGATTCTCCTTCACTACGAAGTAGTGCGGGAGAACGGAAGGATCGACCTCCATATTGTTGTCCTTCAGGAGCGTGAGCTTGTAGCCCTCGTTCTGAACGATGCTCAGCATGACGATCTTTCCGTACTCGACAGAGTCTCCCGAAGAGATGGCAACTCCATCAACCGTAAGGGTGTACGATCCCATGGAGGAGTCGTTCACCTTCACGGACACGGTGTACTCGTTCACGGTCTTCTCGAAGGTCGCGGTGATCTCGAGGTCTCCGGTGACCTCGTCCTTGTCCTGAACGGACCAGGACTTGAAGGAGAAGGTGAACTCGCCGGTCTTCGCCGCGGGATCGGCCGTGACGGTTGTTCCGTTCACGGTCAGCTTGTTCCCGACGACGGAGATCTCGGAGCCGTAGGGCACGTTCTCGATCTTCGTCTGGTCGACGGATCCCATGGAGGAGTCGTTCACCTTCACGGACACGGTGTACTCGTTCACGGTCTTCTCGAAGGTCGCGGTGATCTCGAGGTCTCCGGTGACCTCGTCCTTGTCCTGAACGGACCAGGACTTGAAGGAGAAGGTGAACTCGCCGGTCTTCGCCGCGGGATCGGCCGTGACGGTTGTTCCGTTCACGGTCAGCTTGTTCCCGACGACGGAGATCTCGGAGCCGTAGGGCACGTTCTCGATCTTCGTCTGGTCGACGGATCCCATGGAGGAGTCGTTCACCTTCACGGACACTGTGCACATCTGAGGAGCAGCACTTCCCCATACGGCGTACAGGACGAACGAGGAATCCACGAATAGAGTGTCTGTGAATTCGGCGACCGTCGCATCTCTGGTCTTCGACCAGCCAAGGAAGGTCTTTCCATCGTTGGAGAGTCCTTTGGAATCAGGTGCAGGCACCGAACCGTACGCGACGATGGAATCTATATTCCCGGTACCGCCGTTCGGATCGAACACCACTTCGAAGACGTTCAAAGTGAACGCTCCCTCATCGGCCTTAGTATCGACATTCTTGAGCTTCACCTGGTAGCTGCCCACACTCAGAGTACCGGCCTTGTCAGACGGGTTACTCAAGGTGACGATTCCAGTCAACGGATCGCAAGTGCCGAGATAGGTTATCGAACCGATCGTTGCGGAGTAGTTTCCCGCATCGAGTCCAGCATCGAGAACCAATTGACCGTTCTGACCCTCTCTGCTGTCGTAGCTGACGACCTTGATCCCGTCCGCCGCATCCGCATCTCCGGAAACCGAAACGAATCCAGCAGACAACGCTATGAAGCAAACGACAGTCAAGACCGCCATGCATCTCCTATCCACGTCCATCACCTTCAGGCAGTGAATACGGATTCGGCAATCACAACATTCGAGCTGTTCAGGATCTTGACGGTGTACTGGCCGGACGGCTCAGTTCCGTTCTGCATGGCCTTGAGAACATCTCCGCCAGTGACATGCGAAGGTGCGGTGTCGTTGAAGGAGAAGAACCAGACATGAGCGCCTGCATCCTCGAAGACCATCTGCTCAGCATAGATAGGCGACTTCACGCCATCCTTGTACAGATAGGCCTTGAGCGTCGAACCGTTCATGCTCTCGTTCGTCTTGAATACGACATAAGCAGTGTTGGAATCGACATCCGTCTCCTCTACACCGTTCTCTCTTCCCTGGGCTTTCAACTCAGCGTTGATCGCATCGCAGGCATCCTTGGCATCAGTCTTGAATCCGGATTGAGCATCGATCTTCTTGGATACGATGACAGAATCGCAGATCTGGACCTGTCCCATCGCGTAGTCCGTCATGAAGTTGACCATCAGCTTGAATCCGGGCTCGAAGACCTCGTCCAGAGCAATGGTGACAATCTCAGAATAGACGGATCCGCCGTTCAGGATGCGAGGAGATGCCTTCGCCTTGTCCATCACGGTCTCACCGGATGCATTGATCATCGTGATGACGTAGTAGTGGTTAGCGCTCAGGTTCCTGTAGCCGTCGGTCTGCACGGAAGTCGTGTAGATAGTCAGAGTCTTGCCATCCTCGGAGACATCTATCTCGAGCTGATAGGAGTCGCGCTGCATCGATCCCAGATAGACGGCGGTGAAGACGACGTCACCGTTCCCGTCATCATCCATGCCTTCGGTCATGATGACAAAGGCTCCGGCGGAATAGACCTTGCCGTTGTCGCCCTCGATCTGCCATCCGATGAAGTCCTTGGATGCGTCGGGTCCGTTGGGGAGGATGAAGCTCTTTCCGACTGCGACGGTCTGGAAGAGTATCGGCTTCTCGCCGTAGAACAGATCGGAGAGAAGGACTCCGTAGGACGCGTCCTCGAACTTTCCGGCAAAGGTCAGAGTATAGGTGGTGGGAGAGTAGACGTCTCCGTCGCCATCCAGATCGACGACGACCTCGAAGGTCTTCTTGTCGACGGAGATCTGCAGAAGCATGGCTCCGAACTCGGCGGCCTCTCCGTCGACGGTCAGCTTCGCACCGGGATATCCGGCGGCGATGCTCATGGATATGGGGAAGAAATAGCCTTCCGAACGAATGTACTTCATCGTTCCATTCAGCGTGACCTTTGTGCCATCGGACTCGACCTTGAGTTCGGTTCCGAAGTCATCCTTCTCCTGTCCATCCACCTCGTCAGCGACAGCGAAGTCCATGGACGAGCTGGTGGCGACGAGGATCTCCTCGGAGACAAGGGTCTCATCGCCGGCCTTCAGGCTCATGGTGTACTTGCCGTAGATGTTATCGAGCTTCTTGACCTGCTCGTTGTTGTCGAACGAGAAGTAGAACGCCCACTTGTGGGCCTCTCCATCTTTGTGGGGGAGGACGATCGCATTGGTAGGGTTGCCGTCGGCACCCTTGTTTCCGGTGAGGATCTCTCCAGTAGCTCCGACCATGCTGGCCGCAACTTCGGTTTCATCAGCGTATCCGTAGATTCCGACGATCATCCAGAAGGTGTTGGGAGCGACATCGTCCTGCGGGATGTCGGACCTCAGCTTCTTGATCTCATCGTAGGCCTCGGTTGCATCGGCACTGAAGCCGTAGCTGTAGACGTAGACGCCCTTCATGACGGCCGCTCCCTCGGCTACGGTCGTCGTTCCGCTCTTGATCTCCAGATCGTAGGGTCCGGGAACCCCCATCTTCTTGGCCTGGTCGTCGAATGAGAAGTACCAGATTCCGATGTTGCCATTGAACGCGAACTTCTCGGTGTAGGAGGCCTTCTCGTCGTTGGTGTTGACTGCGGTGGCGGTCAGCTCATCGCCCTTGAAGGCGCTGGTGTTGAAGATCATGAACATCGTCTTGTCGACGACGTCGCTGCCCTTGTCGGTGAGCTTCGTGACGTCGATTCCGAGAGCGCCCATGGCGGCCTCGGCCTCGGCCTTGGTCTCTCCGTATCCGGAGGCGGTGCCGAACTTCACGTCGTCGATGTTCAGGACGTACTTCGTCTTAAATCCGTTGACGTCCTTCAGGACGATCTCAGGATCGGCATCCGCATCGACCACACGGAAGAGGAACTGTCCGTCGGTCAGAGCGACATCGGTCTTCTGTTCCAGGACCTTGAGATCGGCCTTGCACAGTTTCCAATTGTAATCGGGAGCAGCCTTGAACTCGACCGCGAGATACCATCCGCGCTGGTTGTTCACCGTAGATCCGTCGAATCCGGTGTATCCGGCCTTCCAGAGAAGGGTTCCGGTGACATCGAAGACGGTAGCATTGGAGCTGTCGGCGGCGATCTCGAGATCGCTTCCGTGGAGAGAGTCCACATCGGCACCGAGGACCTCGCCGGCGATGGCGTCGATCGCCATGGGCTCGACGATCTCCACATCGGAGGTGAACCTGTACTCGGGACTGGTGTAGTTCTCGCCGTTCTCGGCAGAGAACGCTATTCCCTTATCGAGCGTCTTTTCAGCCACCTTGGCATCCTTGCCCAGGTAAAGCATGTAGACGCCGTCCTTCATCTGGAAGGAGGACTTGATCGTCGCTCCGGGGATCTCGTTGCCCTTGCCGTCCACGACCTTCGCGGAGACGACAAGATAGTATCCGTCCATTCCGTTGAGGTTGTAGTATCCGATCTTTCCGGCTATCGCGTTGTCCGTGAAGCTGATGTTCTGGAACTCGGAGGCATCGATGTCGCCGAACTTCTCGGGAACATCGAACTCGATGTAGATAGGCAGAGGCTTGACGACCAGATCGGTCTTGATGTTCACAGTAATATTGTTCTTCTCGTGAACGAAGGTGAGCTGGATCTGGATCGCGTTCTCGTAGGTTCCTGCATTCCTGATCTCTTCCCACTTGCCTTCCCTCGAATCAAGGAGCTCGAAGGTCTTGTTGGTCATCTCGTATGTTCCATCCAGACCGATGGCGAGGACGGGCACGTCGAATTTGTTGATGACCTCCCCGGTGTAATAGACGTCACCGCAGGAGATACCGTACTGGATGTCGATGTTTCCGGACTTGAAGTGGTGGACGATGTACTCGTTGCCCTCTATGACCACCTTGGAGCCCTCGGCGTACTGGGGGTAGTAATTGCCCATAGTTCCGGGAGTCACCTTCGAGCCGGCCTCGGCCTCGATAGATGCATTCTCACCAACAGTGACGGTTCCTTTATTCTCGAACTCGGCTCCGTTCGCCACCTCGAGCTTTCCGTTGACGATCAGAGTCTTTTCTTCGACAACGTTGAGCTTTGCATCCTTCCCGACCTTGACGACCGTTCCATCGGGAATGGTCATGTTGTCGGAGACGACGGCGGTACCGGAGACGATCTCGATGACGGTCTTGCCGGCCTCGGTGGTCTCGTTGGCCTCGTAGTTCCCGCCGAACTCGAGAGAGCCCGCGGTGACGGTCAGCCCGTCGGTTCCGGCCTTAATGTTGAGCTTCGCACTGGAATCGCTGTAGGAGAGAGTGCCCTTGAACGAGGCGCTGTTCGTCATGCTCAGCGTCTGCCCCTTCTTCGAGAAGGAGACGTCTCCTGCGAAGGAGACCTTGTCCAAGACGGAATCGCCGGCGAGCTCCTTTCCGTCGATGGAGAGGAGCATGCGGCTGGCATTGGCCTTTGTTGCAGTAATGGCGGTGGCAACCTTGCCATCCGTGCCCATTATTGTCAGGTTGGCATAGTGATTCAGTGTTTCATTGGAAAGGTCTGCGTTCACTATGTCATTGAATCTCTGCTCTTCGCTAGTCAACTTGAGAACGCCGTAGTAGATCTGTGCATCCACATCGATGCCTACTGCACTCTTGAAGCTGACATTCTGAAGAGTCACGGAGGGGTTGCCATAGCTCTCACCGGCATTGGCGTAGATTCCGATTCCGACGTTGAATCCGGCAGGACCTTGGTTTCCTACGGTTCCGCTGGATTGTTCGGTCATATTAATCTGAACATCAGTCAGTTGAGCTGAACCCGCTCTAATGTCGAGAGCGGCAGAACCCTCAATCTTCGCATTACTAATTTTGAGTTCCTCGGTATTCGACCAGAAGAATGCAGGCGAATACTTGGAAGAATATGTTCCGCCATCTATGATGACCTTAGCATTCTTGGATCCGATGGTATCGGAACCGTTCAGACCAAGGGTACTGGCATAAACAGTCTTAATCGTCGTGCCGGTTGCTTCAACCGCGCCGTTAGCCCATACTCCAACTCCATAGAAGTCGGACTCTATCGTGATCTTACCAAGTTTAAGTGTAGCGAGTTTATCTCCGTTACCTACGCTGAGAACCTGATCTCCTGACGCGCTTTCATAAACAGGCATCTTCCCATCATATGACTTGCCGACGATCTTACCTTCACCAACGGTGTCATTGATGGTCATCGTGACTCCAGGATTCACGATGAACACTTTCATTCTATTCTCACTAGTAAACTCCTGTGCGGACTTCAACAATTTCCCAATTACGTGGACTATCGAGTCCATATATTTCCGATCCGATGT
>ERZ808258.875-NODE-875-length-10133-cov-2.992558_pt1 | contig 10133 bp, 1 predicted proteins | sample MGYA00521280_ERZ808258 | MGnify/ENA primary metagenome ERZ808258 (study PRJEB31516, sample SAMN03275585) | gut metagenome | biome: mammalia-associated habitat; material: feces | host: Papio cynocephalus | place: Kenya | collected 2012-07-19 ...
TACCTTTTTCATCTTCAATTTGAATATATAGAACTCTATCAACAGTAACATCTTCTTGATAAATAACGAAACGTTCTAAATTGGTTTCTGAATTGACATTATAAGTTTTATAGTAGCTACCATTTACAATGACTTTGAATGATTTAGTCTTTAATCCACGTATCGATGCAACATAACTTACGGTCTCACCACTTCTAGTCGTTATCGCAGATTCTTCTGAATATATATAGAATTTATTTTCTTCATCTGGCGAAATATAGTTATCTACGACCACTGTAAATATCAATTCATTTGAGCGATTTCCTTCAGGATATTCTATTTGTAATATAAAATCCTGAGATACTGAAACTTTTTCAGTATATATTATGAACTCTTTACCATTTTCAAATCCTTGAACAAATCCAGCATAATTTCCATTTACATAAAGATTACAGTATCCATCCAATGAACCCTCTATTATTACTGGGAATCCCAATTCTGTATGTTGAGGACAGAATAATGTTGTTGAGTTTGTAGATAAAACTAATTCTTCATTATCAAATACTGAAATTACATTTACAGTAAATTGAACTGAATTTGATTTAGCACCATTTTCGCTTTCAATTGAAATGGATATCATATGATTATCCATCTCTTCATAAATTACTTCTGAATACGCTACAAATTCTTTATTGTTTTCAATATTTGTTAATGTATGACTTAGTTCATCATTAACAAATATTTTTATATTTCTAGATTGTAAACCTTGTGCTGAAATATAATAACTTATTGCTTTTCCTGCACGTGTTTTTATTATATTATTTTTAGCAGTTATTGATATATTTTCTTCTCCTGGTTCTGGTTGGTCTGGTGTATCTGGGTCCGTTGGTTGGTCTGGGTCTGTTGGTTCATCAGGTTCAGTACCCCCACCTTTATTTATTTTATTTTTTATATCTATTAATGAAGTATTCATTTCATTAATAGATTTTGACATTATTTCTAAATTTGAATTTATACTATTAATACTTGTAGTGTGTGATGTAACCTCGGTCAATAATGATTCCGAAGCCATAGTTAAAGCATCTAAAGCCACTATAATATAATCTAATTTTTGGTCATTATCCATATTTTCTAACTCACCTCCATTTGTTATCTCATCTAAATCAAAAACAACAATATTGTTATCCAATTTATTTGAGGATGAATTTTCAGATCTGAGACTCATATCTTGTGAATCATCAGTAATATATGGTATTACAATATGTTCAATATCCATTGATTGTGTATTAGTTGATTCTTCCGAACATTCACAAGATTTTATTGAATTAACTTTAGTTCGTAATGTGTTGATTGAATTATTTATTGTGGTCACATTATTGGTTAATCTTTTAGATAAAGCATTAATATTATTATTAGTTGTATTTAATTTATTGATAAGAGATTTTATTGAGTTTTCTAATTTATCAATATCTTTTGCATTTGTTTTTGTTGTGATATCTAAAGTTTTTATTTGGTTTGTATGAGTTTTAGTTAATTCTATCAATGAAGTTAATTTTTTCAATATGAACTCAGTTTGTTTTTTCATTGACTCCATATCCTTTTCGGTCTGAATAATTCTAGTTAATATTTTATTGTCATTATAATATAAAGAACGTATATTATTTTTATTACCAGAATATCCACTTGATAATTCATTTCCTTTTAATCTAGTTTCAGTCACAGTTCATTATTCACCTCCTTTTATTAGGTTGTTTTAGGTATTTGAATCTTAACTTTGTTGAATAAAACATTAGTTTAATAAGCTTGAAAGGGGGTAAAATGTTTTATGAAAGGTAAAGAAAAGAAAGGTAAAATACAAAAAACTTCCTTAGAAAATACATCGAAATGGTTTACAAATGTGGCTAAATCATTTGGATTTGTAACTAAAGATATTATACAAGAAATGATTCCGTCAATATATGAATTTGCTGAAGATAATGTGAGTGCATATAGAGACGTTATAAGCGGCATACGTGATAACAGTATGAGTGAACGTATGATCGATAGAACTATGGACCAAACTTCACCAATGATTAAATTGGTGAATAAAGGAATTAATAACGTATTGGAGGATATAAAGACAGGAAATTTTTATAATCAACAAAGGGACGATGAACTAACTGCATATTACGATAAGAAAGCCGATGCTGAGATGTTCGGTGGTGGAGGAGACGACAGTTTTGGATTTGACGACGAAGATTTCGGATTTGGTGATGACTTTAATGAAGATGATATGTTTGTTGATGAAGATGATAGTAAGAATGATGCAAAACCTGCAGTTCAACCTGTAGCAGTAGTCAATCAAATGAATCAAACACCTAATATGATGCCAGTTGCTAAAGCTATAGCTAATTCAAATATGGCAGCAAGTACTGCGACAATACAGATGGTACAAGGATTCGCAGACCAAGAAAAAACATTCGAAATCCAACGTTTGTTAAGAACATCTGAATTTAATAGTAATTTATTTGGCACAATGGGTGCAATAAATGAGAATTTAACACAGTTAGTTAATTTCCAATCAGAGAGTCAATCTAAATTAGTTATTGGTGCAATATCATTTTTTGGCGACCAATTGGATATATCTAAACAAATCTTGGAAAAATTTAAAGGTGATGAAGAAACTCCTGAACAGAAACGTGACAATGAAAGAGCTAAAAACACTAAGACTAAAGAAGATATATTCTTAAGTGAAGGTGGATTAGATTTTGAAGCATATTTTAAAAATATTAAACAAAATGTAATGGAGCTTGAAGAATTTTCAGATATCTTTGATATGGCGGGTATGGTTTTTGATAGTGACGAGGAAGATATGATGCGTATGGTGACTCAACCGCTTAAATTCATACCACAAAATATAATAAAATCTATTATTCCAGCTGTAACACAAGATTCAGTAAAAATGGTGGATGAAATGTTTAGCTCTTTTACTAGTGCTCTTATGTCCAAATTGAATGCATGGGGTGAAGATGAAGATGATGACTCACCATTAGGTTATGTTAAAAACTTTATGGGGAGAGTTTTAGGTTATAAGCAAGAAAATAATAAAACTAAAGCAAATTTAGGTAAATATGAAAAGGGACCAGTACCTTTTGATGGTGTAACACGTAGAACAATAACTGATGTTATACCAACATATCTTAGACGTATTGAAAGTGCTATAACAGGCACTAATGAAAGAGTATATGACTATGATAAAGGTACATTTACTGATTTACAAGATATGATTAAATCATATGAAAAGCAAGCAGCTCGAATGGAGATGAGTGGTCAATCTGAAATTAATACTTATTTTGATAGGGCATTATCTAAAATAAAATTAGAACCAACTCAAGAAGAATCATTCAGAGAAGATTTGAAAGAATATTTCAAAGCGATGAATGACGGTCAAAAAATGATAAATCCTTTTATATACAGTAGAAGAGATATGGAAGGTGGATTTGAAGAAATTGATGAATTAGATGATAATGAATTGTTTGTCGATGATGATAACCGTCAATTGTTTAGAAAATTACTTGAAGGTTTAGATAAACGTCAAATAATGGATATGGTTGGTAAAAATGTATTTAAAAGTGTTAAAAATAGAAATAGATTCTATGAAGAAATTGAAGCCGACAATACTAAACATGGTTATCGATATGCAAACGATAATGGATTTGTTGCATCTGATTATGAAACTGATCCAATTAGTGGAAAGATGAAAAGAAAAACATCACCATTTGAAAAATTGGATAAATATGGTAAAGGTGTAATAGATTACGTTAGAGATTTACGTTCTATATTACTACATGGAATAAATGTTTATATAGCTGGTGGTTCAACTAAATCATCAAAATCACCAAATGATGAACGTGATAAATTCTATGGTGATATGAAAACCGAAATTGGTAAAGAAGATAGACGTAAGAGAGAAAAAGATAGAGCTAAAGAACAACGTGAAGAGAGAGTACTTAGAGACAAACGTGATATAGATGACGTAATTAATATGCCAAATAATGAGTTGCAAAAGATAATAGACTATCAGAATAGCGATAATGAAGAACGAAAACAGCATTTTATGGATTCATTAGATTTACCTACAGGATTTTTTGGAGGTATTAGAGGTAAAATAGCTGATAAAGTTATAGAGTTAACAGATAAACCTACTAAAGCGATAAATGATTTCCTGTATAAATTGATATTTGGTAGTGAAGAAGAAGGAGAAGATTTTGATTCATATCTTGATTTAACTAGAGCTAAATTATCAGCATTCCACACATGGGCAATTAATAATGTCTATAATCCAGTTAAAGATTCATTAATAGGGCCAGAAGGTCTGGTCACTAAATTGAAAGATTCTAAATTTGTTAAAGCAATAACTGATAAGAAAAATAAAATTATCGATAAATTGTTGGGTGAAAAAGATTTAGAAGGTAATAGAACTGGAGGATGGTTATCAACTTTTAGAAATTCATCAGTTGATTTCTTTAAATCAGTCAAACATTATTTCACTGGTGAAGCATATAAAACTTCTGATGGTGGTAAAGTTGCTGAAGATAAAGATGCGATTTTCAAACGCGTTAAACGTGGATTTGAAACTGGAATGAAGGATTTACGTAATAAAATATTCGGTAATGAACGTACAGGTGATAAGGGTATTGTCGCTACTGTTGGAGGAACACTTATTGACGGTATAAATGCGTTTAGACGTTCTATGTTTGGTGAAGCATCAATGGAAGGTTGGGAAGACAAAACTAGAAAACAAACTATGGATGAGTTTGCAGAAAATATTGCAAAACGTGCACCTAAAGCATTGGGTAGAGGATTATTGCTTGGAGTTGGTAATAATATATTATTTAGTCAAGCAGGAATGTTAGGTTCAATATTCTTACCTGGTGGTCCAATAGGTGGAATGATAGTTGGTACTGGTTTATCAATACTTCTTGAATCTGATAGATTTAAAGATTGGTTATTTGGTAAAAAAGACCCTAATGACTTAGATAGACGATTAGGTGGCGTGATACCAGAAAAGCTACAAGATTTTTACCATGACAATAAAAAGACAATCAATATTGGTGGATTAGTTGGTGCAGGATTTGGTTTATTACCATCATTCTTCTTACCTGGTGGACCATTAACAGGTGCTATACTTGGTATAGGAGTTGGATTGGCAACAAAATCAGATAGATTCCAACGTTTCTTATATGGTGACGACTTTGATAAAGGTGATAAGAAATTAAAGAATGGAGCTATAGGCAAAGCATTTGCTAAAGCTAAAAAATGGTTTAATGATGAATTTCATGTTGATGTTAAACAAGCTGCTTTCTTAAGTAGTCTTGGTGCAGCAGCAGGTGGACTAGGAGTATTACCATCATTCTTCTTACCAGGTGGACCAATTGGTGGTGCTATACTTGGTGTTGGTGCAGGTATAATTGCTAGTTCAAATAAATTCCAAACATGGTTATTTGGTGAAGAAGAATTCGACGGAAAACGTTCAGGTGGACTTATAGATAAATTTAAATCATGGTTTGATATTGAAATATTTGATTCACTTAAAATAACACTTAAAACTTGGGGATTGAGAATTTCTGATTTCTTCCAAGAAAATATAGCTGAGCCATTCTTAAGTGCATTAGACCCAATGATTAATATAGTAACAGATACTGTTGATGGAGTGAAGAGTTTAATAAAAGCTGGATGGGATAAGATAAATGATACTATAATTGGTACATTTAAAGAAAATGTAATTAAACCATTTGGTGAATCTTTAACAAAATATGTTGTAGACCCATTGAAAAAATTATTAAATACATCATTCAGTATATTAGGAAAAATAGCAGGTACTATCATTGCAGCACCATTTAAATTATTAGGTTTACTTGGTGGTCGTGTTGATAGAAAAGTTAAAAAAGGAAAAGCATCAGATAAAGAAAAAGAGCAACGTGAAAAATATCATGATGCTAAAGACGAACGTCAAAGAAAACGTGAAGAACGTAGACAAAAAGTAGAAGAAGACATTGCAGCAATGAAAGAAAAACAAACAAACGATAGAGAGTTCTTTAAACGTGACGGTAGATTTAGAAATCAAGATGCTAAAGACAAATATGAAAAAATGCAACAGGATAAACAGCTTTGGTATCAACAACATATAGCAGAATCTGGAGCAGAAACAGCGGATAGACTTGAAAATATAGATAAAGCAATACAAGATATGCAAATTAGAATTGATGCTAATCCTAAAGCATTTGAAACTCATGAAGTTAAATTGTTTAATCAATTACAAAAATTACATCAAAAATTATCAGAGCAATTACAATATTGGAAAGATAGAGGTTATGTCGATACAAGTTATTTAAAAGTGGATAAAAAAGAAACATTTGAAAAACCTCAAGATCCATTCTTTATTTTCAATAATACTGAAAAGGAAAAAACTACATCTGATAAATTTATTGATGCAACATCTTCAAGGGTTAAAGCTACAAATCCTGAAGCTAAAGTTGATACACAAAATGTCAATATATTTACTAATATCAGTAAAGAAGCTAAGAAATATCAAGACCCTAGAATAACTCAAGTTACAGAATTATTAAGACGTAAAGGGCAATCACATGATGAAGGTTTAGAAAATGTTCCATATGATGGATATATTGCTGAACTCCATGAAGGTGAACAAATAGTACCAGCAAATAAACGAAATCAAGAGGATAAAGAATCATCGAAGATAGCTAAAGAAAAACATTCATGGCTTAAAGATATACGTAAAAATACTAAAATAATAGCAGATGAAGTTAAAGACCAATTATATGGAGTTGGTTCTAATTTACATTCAATAAGAAAAATACTACAACATAATTTCGGAATGAAAGACGAGGAAGTTGAAAATTTACAAGATAAGAATGTTCCAGATTATGGATTCTTTGGAAAATTATTCCGTAAAGTTAAAAATAATATATCTAGTCCTATAGAATGGATTAAAGATAAAATAACTTCTCCAATAGATTGGGCTAAAGGTAAAGTTGGTGCAATTGTAGATGGAATACAAAATGGAATAGATAAATTGAAAAAAGGAGTAGGTAGAATAGCTAATAGTTTATTAAAAGCAGTTGACAAATTGGCTGAACTTCCTGCTAAAATTATAGATACAACATTAGACCTTGCATCATTTGTGGTTAAAAATGGCGGAAAAGTATTGTTTAAAGGTCTTGAATTGGGATTAAAAGCTACTGAAACTGTAGTATCAGATTTATATAAAGGAACACGTTTCTTAGTAACATCAATAGCTAAGAGTTTTGTCCCTGCATTAGTAGGTGCTGGTAAATTTGTTGGTAAAGTATTCCAAGGATTGGGAACAGCTGGTAAATTTGCAATAGAAACTGTTATTGGTTTAGGTAAAGGAATGTATACAGTAACTAAAGATATATTAGGTTTTGGTTATAATCTAACTAAAGACGCTGTGAAGGGTGTAGCTCATGTTGGTAAAACTTTATTTAAGGGCGGTCTTAATTTAGTTAAAGGTGCATTAACTGGGATAAAAAATGTTGTTAAAGGTGGTTTTGGTTTAGTTGGTGGGGCTTTAGGATTAATTAAATCAAAAGTTACTGGCAAGAAAGATGGGGTTCAACAAGTTCAAGTAATTGGTGGTAATCTAGATACAGTTAATTATGTTGGTGGCGTTAATGATGTATTCCAAGTTTCTTTTGTTGATAGAGTTATTGGTGTTCATAAAGTTGATTCACTTACTAAAGTGGATAAAGATGTTAATGTTCGTATTAGAACTAAAGAAGAGCAACGTAATATTCGTATGCAACGTGTACGTGATTTAATTAGTGGTAAGCGTTTGAATATGGATGAGAGTGAAGATAGTATATTAAGACGTTTTAGATTAGGAGATATTCATGATGATGATAACTCTAGTGATGATGTATCTATAGGGCATAAAAATAAAAATGATGCGACTAATGACATACAAAATGGCGAACTTAACCCGCAACAACCGAAGGAAAAATCTAATACTGAAAAAGGTAGAGAAAAACAATCTTATGAAAATCAAATAAAAGAGCAAACAGAGCAAACTAAAAAAGAGAAAAAACAAGAAGAAAAAGAGGCTGAAGCTAAGAAAGATAAAGAACATGTCTCTCGTTTAACTTCAGATTATGTTCAAGAACAGAAAAAGAAGAAGAAAGAAGAAAAATTAGATCAGCAATATAAAGTAGAAACTATGAAAGATATTGATAGTTCTGAAAAAATAGCTAGTAAGCAATATAAATTCTGGCAAAATCTTTTAGGTAAGAATGGTATAGTGCATACTAAATTAAGTTCAATTTGGGCATGGTTATTAAAAGCTGCACCAATAGCATTAGCTTGGTTAAAAGGTACTAGATTATCAATGATGCTCGGCACATTATTTGGAGGAACTGGATTCGTTGGAGCATTAAAAGGTGTCTTAATGGCATTGGCACCAGCATTTGTAGCATTATTTATAGATAATTTAGATAAATGGAAACGTGATGAAAGAGCAGATAAATACAATTTATCAGATGATGATGCATATCTTGGAGTTGGTGATGAAAAACGTTATGACTCTGAAACTGGTGAGTATATATTAAATCAAGATAGAAAAGAAGCTAGAAATAAAGTATTAAAAAATGCAGCTAGAGATGTTGGTAAAAATGGTAAAGTACAAAAACTTGCATCAGCAACAAGAAATGTTGGTAGAAATGCTAGACCATTTGTTTCTAGAGTTGGTAGTAAAATAGGTGGAGCCGCTTCAAGAGCTAAAGGCACATTTGGTAGATTTGTGAGCAAAATGGGCTCTAAGTTTAGTAGAAAAGGTTCAAATATAGTTAGAAATGGGATGTCTTCAACTTTAAATAGTGGCACTATTGAAATATTGGATGAAGCAGGTGAAACTATATTTAAAGGCAGCAAATATTCAATAACTGATGTTAAAGGATTGGGTAAAGTAACTTATGTGGTTGAAAAATTCATAAAATTGCTTAGAAAAGCAGTAACTTCAGTAATATCTTTTGTTGGTAATAAGTTAGGTAATAGTAAACTTGCTAAATCTGCAGGAAAAATTATGCAACCATTGTTAAGTAAATTCTCAGGCTCAATGATGGGCAAAATAACATCAAAATTTGGAGGTAAGATAAGTGCATTCATAGCTAAAAAAGGTGCAGGAGCTGCGACATTCTTCATTTTAGATGGAGCTTTTGCATTATGGGATTTAGGTACAGGTCAAACTAAATCTGAAACTGCAAACCTATTTGCAGTAAATCAAGATGAAGTTAATGGAACAATGAGAACTATATCTGCTGCATTAAAAGCTATAACTAATTTCAGTATAATAGGTGTGATTAACTTAGCAAACGAAATAAGTTCTGAGTTATTAGGCTTTAACTTCTTACGTTCATTAGCATGTACTATATACAAACATGTAGCTGGTAGTGAAAAGAATGCAGAACTCGAAAAGAATCAAAAAGCATTAGAAGCGGAATTGCAACAATACAACCAAGAACATGGAACGAAGTTATCCAAAGAAGCATATTTAGATAAGAAAAACCCTTCAGTATATAGTAAAATTATGAATAATAGTTGGGTTAAGAATTTCAAATCAGCATTTGATAAAGGTGATGCAGCCAATGCTTTAGGAAAGAATAAAGATGATGTTTCATTATGGGATAGAGTAAAATTCTTTGGTGGTCATACAGCAAATAGTTTCTTAAATATATTTAGAAGTAAAGAAAATAAACGTACAGATTCCGAATTCATGATAGGTAAAACATTAGTTAGAGGTGAAAATGGTTTACCAGTATTGGATGAGAATGGAAACCCAATGTACGAAGAAGATATTAAAGCAGGAAAAGTAACAAGTGATGGTAAAGTTCAAAAAGAAGGTGCAGACACCAAGACACAAAAATCAACAACTACAAGTACAGATAATACAGCAGAACTGAAAAAGAAATATGGTGAAAATGCTGGTATGGGTGATGGTCCTGCAGCTGAAACTGACTATCAAGATATAACTGCTAACTTTGATAATAAAGCAACAGATGCAAATACTTGGTTAGAAAGTAGATCACAAGACCAAAATGTATTAATGATATTATTGGTCAAGAACATTTAGTAGGCAGGGA
>ERZ808258.876-NODE-876-length-10118-cov-3.141409_pt1 | contig 10118 bp, 6 predicted proteins | sample MGYA00521280_ERZ808258 | MGnify/ENA primary metagenome ERZ808258 (study PRJEB31516, sample SAMN03275585) | gut metagenome | biome: mammalia-associated habitat; material: feces | host: Papio cynocephalus | place: Kenya | collected 2012-07-19 ...
TTCAGACGAATAAGGAAATTGGAGAAAAGGCCAAAAGGCCATCAAGCCGGAAATATCAGTAGCGAATTTCCCTATTTACATAATTAAAAAGTAGGAGCTAAGTGTGAAAATAAAACTAGGCAAACTCCAGCTGATAGCCTTAATGCTGGCTTTAAATCTCACAGTCCTCTTGGGCATGGCCCCTTGTCAATCTATAGCCGAAACCGACGACGATTGCCAACTTTCTGTTGTATTTAAAGAGCCTGAGCAAAAATTGCCTTCGGGCTTAATGGATAAATTAAAAGATACCGTAAAAACAGTCGACGGCTTCAACAAAATTTTTAAGTTAAAAAGACCCGCCAAAGTTATTTTTTTAAGCATGAATAGCCAATACGGTATCCATTGCGATTTGGAAACAGCCAAAATTTATATTCCTTACGACGATTTACTAATAAGCTACAACAATCTTTGTACTATGGAAGATAAGCTCAGCAAATCAACCAAAAAGGAAATTGCCAAAACTGTAGGCCAATCGGCTAACGTATCTATGATGCATGAAGTAGCCCACTTACTTATAAATGATTATGATTTGGCAGTGCCTGGCAACGAAGAAGACGCTTGCGATAATATGGCCGCTTATCTTTTAGCTTATTGCCTAGATGACGGAGGCAGCAATGAATATTGCGCCGATTTGTTGCGTTCTTGGTTCGAAATTTTCTTAGCTTCAGCAGTAGTAGAACAGGGAGATATGGGAACTTTAGACGAGTTGGTTAATAATGAAGAATCTTTTTCCCAGTTTGTTTCCAACCAACATACTTACGACTTAAAGAGAGCTTACAATGCTTATTTGGCCTCTTTGACGGTAATGTTTATGAATTTAGATGGCGAAGATATTGAAAAAATCCTTGATGATTTAGCTAGCGACGATACTTTAGTAAATCCGCAAGACGATTATGAAGGTATCGTAGCTAATTTGCGCTCTTTTGCCGCTTGGGATAAGCTTTGCCAAGAGTTTGCCCGCTAAATTGCTCTAAATAGTCATACAAAAAAAATCGAGCCTTCCGGATATTAACATCCGGAAGGCTCGGTTTTTATATATAGATTTAGTAATAAAGCTAAGCTTGGATACCGGTTAAGAAAACGTCAACCAGCTTATCTATATCTAAATCGTAGCTTTGCCCACCCAAGTTGGCCATAACAATAATATGACGCAAAGATTTGGCTACTAAACCGGGATCGATAGCTTTCATCTCACCAGACTGAATCTTTTTTTCGAAGAAAGCTACCATACCGCCTCGATCTGATTTTTCAAACTCTTTGAGCACATCATTCACCGAAGGGAAAATAGCTGCCGCTCTAAAGACGATCCAAAGTAAATCGCGATTTTTACTGACAAACTCTTTGAAATTGGACAGGATATATCTCAGACCCTCACTCAAAGAAAGCTCACAATACTCTGTATCATTTTCGCAACCGCATTTCTGATCGCGAAAACGACGAATTACGCTAATGAGTAGATCCTCTTTAGAACTGTAGTAATGGTATAACAAACCGGGAGAGACGCCTGCAGCTTCGGCTATATCTTTAGTGGTGGTACCTTCCAAGCCATATTTAGCAAAAAGGTGAGTGGCGATATCTAAAAGCTGCTCGCGGCGGCGATTGTATCGATCGCTACCAACTTCTTGTTCCGATACCAAACTCATTTGGAGACCTCCTTTGCAGAAGATTGCTCCTTGGCTGGCTCCTTCGATTCAGGCAAACGATCTACAATAGTTTGTGATTTTATTTGCTCACTGAGTTTCTTTAAGGAAGGCTCGGAAGCGGCAGGCTCTTGATAAGTACCGGGGATCTTATCATCTTTGACAGGATCGATAAGCTTTACAGCTTCGTTGCGCAATTCTTCAGCCGAAACATACCAAGCATCTAAATCGGCTTTAAGATCGGATTCATCTAAAGGCCCAACCACTTCAAAAGGATAGGCCCCGGAAGTAGCCAGCATCCAATCGACATTGGCTCCCAAGTAGCTATACTTGGCCGTAGCTAAACTGCGCTTGGCAGCTACCAAAGAGGACTGACTCTCCAAAAGTTCGGTAGGCGTAGAAAGACCGGCGCCATAGCGAACTTCGGCTACACGATAGGCTTCTTCAGCTTGCTCCAAACCAACGCGAGCTTGCACAATGCGCTCCCAGCGACTATTTAAGTTGTAGTAGCATTGCTCTACATCTAAACGGACGCCGCGACGTACATTTTCCAAATTGGCATCTAATTGCTGAACAGCAGCTTCTAACTGTTTAGTTTGAGCGTGTTCTACTCCACCATCGTAAATAGGCACGGAGAGAACTAAACTAGTCACCCACATAGTGCTATGAGACATGGCAGTAGCACGAGTATTGGAAACGGTGCTTTGCAAAGCTAAAGACGGGTTTCTATTGTTGCGAGAAAGTTCTAAACGAGCTTCGGCAGCTTCTTTGGCCCATTGAGTAGCTTTTACTTCAGGACGGCGCTCTAAAGCTCCCAAAACAGACTCTTCTAAGTCGTAAGTAGAGACAACATTGTCAGGAATTTTTTCCCAACTAAAGGGAGCCACATTAAACTCGGTACCGATAGGAAGTCCCATATCGCTACACAAGGCGGCTTTAGCCAAACGCAAAGCATTTTTGGCTTCAATTAAAGTAAGTTCGGCAGAAGTAGCAGCCGAGCGTACGCTCAAAACATCAAACTTAGCGGCCGTTCCACCTTTATATAAGTCTTCGGCCTGGCGCAAGGAAGATTTTTGAGCATCTAATTGCTGAGCGGCGATAACTACGCTCTCTTGAGCCAAAAGTACATTTAAGTATTTGTTGGCAGTAGTAGCCAATTGAGATTCCAAAGCCTGACGATATTGCTCCAGAGCACTATATTCGGCCATTTGGGAAGCCAACACAGAATAGTGCAAGCGGCCAAAAGTAGAAATTACTTGATTGATGGCCAAACTGGCGTTGTAGTTGTGTTGGAAACCGACAGAAATTGTTTGACCACCCATGTCAACCGACATGTCAGGCACCGTAAAAGTGTAACTTGCATTCAAATCCACGGTAGGATTGCCTGCTGTGTAAGCTTCTTCGGTAGCTCCTTTAGCTTGCTGATAAGCGGCTCTGGCTGCATCAAGCGCAGGCGAATTTTTCATGGCCATACGCATAGCGTCGCGCAAAGTGTATTTGGGAGCGCCTTCAATGTCGGCTACTTCTTTAGGAAGGATAGTGCCAGCAGAAGCATTGACAGAAGCGGCAGCAGCCTGAGAAGGCTGAGGAGCGGCCTGAGGCTGATAAGATTGGGCTTTCGGCGCAGCAGAAGTGGGCGCTGCAGCGGGAGCCGCTTCTTTATGGACAGCCTTTGCTTTTTTGGTTTCGGCAGAAGCTTTGGCCGCAGGTACGGCCTTAGCCTTGGCGCTTACTGTTGAAGCGATCGAAGAACCGGCGACCGCCCCCCCCTCCCCGGCGGGGTTAGCCCAAGCACTTTGGCTAGCTCCGGCTAAAGCCAAGCCTAAAGACAAGACTATAGCCGACATACACCAGCGGCCAGACCAGCCTGTGAATCTATTGCAATTCATGATTAGCGAGCCTCCTTGTCATTAGAATCGGCGATCACTTTGCCATGTCGAATATCTTCAACACCTTTGCTAGGCATACCAGGCTTACTTAAATCCACACCAGACTTTTGGTTAGACGAGGACGCCTTGCCAGAAGTGCCATTGGGGGTGTTGTCATCTTCGAATTTGAAGCCCATCTTACGCAAAATACCGATAATTCTGGCCATAGTACCATCGAAGGTAATATAAGCGGTCGGTACTACGAAGAGCGTCAAGAAAGTAGAAGTGAGCAAACCACCGATAACGGCTACACCCATAGCGGAACGTACTTCGCCACCTTCGGACATACCTAAGGCGACGGGCAATACACCGATAATAGAGGAAGCGGCGGTCATGAGAATAGGACGTAAGCGCAGAGGGCCGGCCTTAAGCATAGCGTAGTGCGGATCGAGTCCTTCTTCTTCACGCAATTGGTTGGCAAATTCTACCAACAAGATACCGTTACGGGTTACGATACCTACCAACATGATGATACCAATCAAAGCGAAGATACTTAAGTTCTCATGGCAGAGGAAGAGAGCTAAGAATACGCCGACCAAAGCCAGAGGCAAGGTCATCATGATAGTGAAGGGGTGGATAAATGATTCAAACTGAGCAGCCAATACCAAGTATACAATTACAATAGAGCTCATAAGAGCAAACATCATGTATTGCATAGACTCTTTTTGGTTTTGAGTCATACCGGTAGCGGTAATCTTATAGCCAGGATAGTTTTGTAAGATCTGGCCAACTTCTTTTTCAAACCATTCGGAAGCTTGACCAGTAGTAATAGAGTTGGCTACTACGTTACAAGTAATGGTTACAGAACGCATACGGTCGTAACGACTAATACAATTGGGGCCCAAGCCTTCAACTACATCAGCCACACTGCGCATATAAACATTCTTGCCCGAAGGAGTGCGCAAAAGGATATTGCGGATAGACTCAGCATCTTCGCGGAAACTATCTTCAGCCTTGACACGCACATCGTAACGTTTACTACCAATCTTAAATTTGGCTGCATCGACACCGCTCATCATAGTTTGCAAAGCGGTGGTAATATCGCTAGTAGTTAAGCCTACGTCAGCAGCACTATTACGTTTAGGGAAGACGGAAACCTGAGGCTGAATAAGTTCTAAGTCGTCGTCAATGTCGCAGAGGTTTTTATTGGTCTGCATTAGACGGGTAATTTTACCAGTAATTTCTTCCAAGGTGTCAAGATCGGCGCCTTGTAAAGCATATTGCAAGTCGTACTGTGTAGAACCACCGCCCATAGTAGGAATGTGAGCAGGGATGGCCGTTACGCCAGCGAGCTTTTCAAACTCAGCACGCATTTCGTCCATAATTTGTTGCTGAGATTTTTCACGTTCTTTGCGAGGCTTAAGCTCTACAATAATAGTAGCTTTATTGACCTGACTAGTTTGGGTATCACCAATAGTTTCCATAGTTTTAATAACTTCAGGATGGGTATTGGCAATAGCGGTAATAGCTTTACAACGTTCGTCAGTTAAAGTTAGGGAAGTACCAATAGGGGTCTTTACACTAACAATAAAAGCGCTGCGGTCGGCATTGGGAGAGAATTCTTCACCAACGAAACTGGCTAAGAAAAGACCGAAGCCGAAACAAGCGAAAGCGATAACAATGGTCATAACGCGAGTAAAGCGGTTACGCAAAACTACGGTAAGCCAAGATCTGTAAGTGTGGTCCATCCAGCTCAGGAAAGAGCCCACAGCATTAGTAAAGAAGTTGTCGTGTTTTTCTGGCTTTAACCAACGACCGCAAAGCATTGGCGTTAGTGTTACAGATACGCAGTAAGAAAGGGTAATAGCGATACCTACACTGATACCGAATTGATAGAAAACTCGGCCGATAATACCACCCATAAAAGCTACAGGCAAGAAGATAGCGGCAATAGTCATAGTAGCAGCTAATACAGCAAAAGCTACTTCACCAGTACCCTTACTAGCAGCTTCTTTACCATCGGCAGAGCCCTCCTCCATCATACGGAAGATGTTCTCTAAAACTACAATGGTGTCATCAATTACCAGACCTACAGCTAGTGACATAGCCAACATAGTAATCTGGTTAATGGTAAAGTTCATGAAGTACATGAACCCAAAAGCGCCCAGAAGTGAAGTCGGGATGGAGATCAAACTAATGAGCGTCATCTTAATGTGGCGCAGGAAGAGGTAAATTACGATAGCGGTAAAGATACCACCCAAAAGTAAGTCGTCACCTACACCTTGTACGGAGTCTTTAATAAAGGTTGAAGTATCGTAAGAAACATCCAGTCTGACACTGCTAGGCAAAAGCTCGCGCAATTCAGGCAACTTGTCGCGCACAGCTTGAGCAATACCTACAGTATTGGAACCAGTTTGTTTTACAACGGCTAAAGTTACACAAGCTTGACCATTTTCGCGGGAATAGCTGCGAATATCGTCTTCACCATCTTCAACGCGAGCCACATCTTTTAAACGCACAGGAGCACCGTTGCGCCAAGCCAGAGTCATCGTCTCCAGCTCTTCAACGCTAGTGTACTCACCTTCCATTTTGATAGTAGATTCGCGCTTATCGGTTTCCAAACGGCCACCGGGCAATTCTACGTGCCATGAACCTAAAGCACCGAGCACTTCTGCAGGAGAAATGCTATATTTTTCCATTTTGCCAGCTTCAAGCCAAATACGGATATTGCGCTCGCGGAAACCGTAAAGTTCTACACTACCCACGCCGCTGATATTTTGAATTTGATCTTGTAATACATCGTCAGCCAACTGGGAAAGGCGCTGGTAGGGAATATCGCCAGCCAAAGTGAGGTAAATAATAGGCGAAGAGTCGGGGTCGATCTTCTGTACCAAAGGCTTATCGATAGAGGTAGGCAAGTCTTGTTCGGCTTTGGATACCTTATCGCGCACTTCCTGAGTAGCTACATCGATATCGCGATCCAATTCGAACTCAATAACGACAGCGGAATAGCCTTCGTAGGAGCTACTTTTAATGCTCTTGATACCTTCGATAGTACCAACTTGTTCTTCAATAATATTGGTGACGTCTTGGTCGATAACTTCAGGGTCAGCACCTACGTAAGTAGTAGTAACACTGACCACAGGAATGTCGAAGTCGGGCATCAAGTCTACGCCCATGCGGCTGTAGCCCATAAGGCCGACCATAATTAGCGATATAACCAGCACTGTCGTAAAGACAGGCCTCTTAATACAAAAATCCCAAATACTCAAGGTTACTCATTCCCCTCTGCTTTATCAGAAGCAGCGATTTTGAGTGACTGTCCGTCAAGAATATCCAAAGCGCCGGAAGTAACCACTCTCACACCAGCATTGATACCGGTTATTAAAGCCTCTTTACCGTTGCTATAAACCATCTTGACCGGGTATTTTTTAGCCGTACCTTCATCACCACTACCTTCAAAAGCCATCACAAAGACAGAACCTACGGCAATATTAACAGCCGTACGGGGAACAATCACGCCCTTAAGTTCCTGAACTGGCATGTTGGCTTCAGCATAAGTTCCATCCAAAAGGGCTCCGCTTTCATTTTTAATGTTGAGACGAACCTTAATAGTGTGGCTGGTAGGATCGGAAGAAGGAATAACGTCGACTACAGTAGCGGGAACATTATCAACAATGGAAGTCTTCAGAGTTAGATGGCTACCAGCTTTAACGGCAGGAGCGAACTTTTCATCTAAAGAGCTGATCATTTCTAAATCTTTATTGTCAACTACGCTAAATACAGCACTGCCGCCATCTTTGGCAAAGGAGCCAATTTCAACATCGCGTTTAGTGACAACACCATCGATAGGAGATTTAATGGCCATATCTTCCAAGTTGGTAACGGCAGAATTGTAAGCAGCTTGAGCCGCTTGCACGGTAGCTCTAGCTTGCTCTACGGCAGCTTTAGCTTGAGCCACAGCATCTTTACTATTTTTAACGTCAGCATTCAAAATATTGACTTGGCGCTGAGCAGTTTTAGCAATATGCAAACTTTCTTTGGCAGCTTTGAGAGCGCTCTTAGCAGTATTAAGCTGTTGGAAAGAAGTGCGCTCACGCAATTCAGCTTGCTCGCGAGCGTAGCTGGAAACGGCATCTTTAGCGTAAAGATCCTGCTGACGGTGCATATTTAATAAAGCATCGTCGTAGTTAGCTTGAGCACTGGCTAAAGCGGATTGAGCCTGAATAACTCCCTGATGCGCCTTTTGAACTTCCAAAGCAGAAGAAACATCGGTCATGCCCATACTTTCTTGGGCCTGGCCTACTCTGGTCTGAGCGGAATTGTAATTGGCTAAAGCTTGATTGAGTCCAGCTTGCGCCTGAGCCAGGCTAGCTTTAGCAGAGTTGACCGTGTTTTTCTGTACGGTATCGTCTAACTGAACTAAAAGCTGCCCCTTGCGGACAGAATCACCTTCGCGAGCATAAATTCCCACTACTCTGCCAGCTACACGACTAACTATATCAGCCTTGCTGATAGCATTTAAGTGACCAGTAATAGTGGTTTCTTCCATAATGCTGCCCATTTGGGAAGTAGCCAATTCCACATTGCTGGCTTTAACTTCAGTAACGGCTACATCTTTTTTTTCTTCGCCGGAATTACCTTGAGTGCAGCCTACGGCTCCGCCAAGTAGAGTAGCTGCCACCAAAACCATGCCGACAGGAACACGCAAATTTGAGTATTTGTTATTCATCAGTCCCATTATTTCCGTTCTTGTAAGGAACAGAAAATATCTCTCCTAGCTGAAGATATAAAATTGATCTATAAAATACGGTTTACAATCCGCACTGCTGATTATATCAATTGAACAATCAGTCAATATTACAAAGATACAGGGTTAAATATAGCGGTAATTAAATAGTCAGTCAACGGTTATAAGTTAACCATTATTTTAAAATAACGTAAAAAAAATATACTTTTAGCGGACATCTGCCCACTATATATATAGATAAACGTTCGTGAAAGGCAGAAATATTGGGAGAAGGGCTTAGGCGCTTTTCCGCAGAAGCAGACGAAGCTGTAATTTGCTATTCTTTCAGTTAAGGAGTAATTCTATGATTTACTCAGCAGAAGTGTCTCACATGTGTCCTATCGCTAAGGGCGCATATCATGGTCCGGCCCCTATCCCCGAAGAGGGCAAATGGGTACAGGTCAAAGAGATAAGCGAAATTAGCGGTTTAACTCATGGTGTAGGCCGCTGCGCTCCCCAACAGGGTGCTTGCAAACTCACTCTTAATGTCAAAAATGGCATTATCGAAGAAGCTTTAATTGAAACTGTCGGTTGCAGTGGTATGACCCACTCTGCCGCTATGGCTGCCGAAATTTTACCCGGCAAAACTATTTTAGAAGCTCTCAACACCGACTTAGTATGCGACGCTATTAACGTAGCTATGCGCGAACTCTTCCTCCAGATCGTTTACGGCCGCAGCCAGACCGCTTTCTCCGAAGATGGTCTTCCTATCGGCGCCGGTCTCGAAGACTTGGGCAAAGCTTTGCGCAGCCAGCTCGGTACCATGTATGGCACCAAAGCTAAGGGCGCTCGCTACTTAGAGATGGCTGAAGGCTATGTCACTCGTATTGCTCTCGACGCTGACAATCTCATTATTGGTTATGAGTTCGTCAACATCGGCAAGATGATGGCCGCTATCAAGAAGGGTGTAGAGCCCGCCCAGGCCATGAAGGATGCCACCGGCACTTACGGCCGCTTCGCCGACGGTGTCAAATTCGTCGATCCTCGTCAGGAATAGGGAGATAGCGCAATGTCATTATTTGAAAGTTACGAACGCCGTATTGATAAAATCAACGCTGTGCTCGCCGAGTACGGTATTTCCAGCATTGAAGAAGCCAAGGCTATTTGCGATGAGCATGGCATCGCCCCTTACGATGTCGTCCGCAAAGTTCAGCCTATCGCTTTTGACAATGCTTGCTGGGCCTACACTGTAGGCGCCGCCATTGCCCTCAAAAAAGGTGCCAAAGACGCCGCTGAAGCCGCTCGCTTAATTGGCGTAGGCTTACAAGCTTTCTGCATTCCCGGTTCCGTAGCTGACGATCGCAAAGTCGGTCTCGGTCACGGCAACTTAGGTGCCATGCTTTTGAGCGACGACACTAAATGCTTCGCTTTCTTGGCCGGCCACGAATCCTTCGCTGCCGCCGAAGGCGCCATCGGTATCGTCAACAACGCCAACAAGGCCCGCAAAACTCCTTTGCGCGTTATCTTGAATGGCTTAGGCAAAGACGCCGCCCAGATCATCTCCCGTATCAACGGCTTCACCTATGTGCAAACCAAATTTGACTACTTCACTGGTAAAATCGAAGTAGTTAGAGAGATCGCCTATTCCAAGGGCGAGCGCTCCAAAGTCCGCTGCTTCGGCGCTGACGACGTTCGCGAAGGCGTAGCTATCATGCACTTAGAGGGCGTAGACGTTTCCATTACCGGAAACTCCACCAACCCTACCCGCTTCCAGCACCCCGTAGCCGGCACTTACAAAAAAGAGTGCATTGAGCAAGGTAAGAAATACTTCTCCGTAGCTTC
>ERZ808258.878-NODE-878-length-10025-cov-4.540622_pt1 | contig 10025 bp, 7 predicted proteins | sample MGYA00521280_ERZ808258 | MGnify/ENA primary metagenome ERZ808258 (study PRJEB31516, sample SAMN03275585) | gut metagenome | biome: mammalia-associated habitat; material: feces | host: Papio cynocephalus | place: Kenya | collected 2012-07-19 ...
CCCGCAAGAACCCTCGATGACCTTCGATAGTCCACGCCATTGGGAAACTGTTGGACTTGATTTCTGCCTGGACCTTCGTGATGGAATGTCCCGCCAGATCGAGCTCTACATTCGTATCGACAGTGATAGCGGCTTTTCCGCTCATGTCGATATCGCCGCCAAGGACAACCTTTCCGCCCTCAGCCAAGGCATCGGACAGCTCATCATACGTATCGATGGCCTCCGTCTGCCCCTCGCCTGCAACGCCGGCATCCTCCGCATCGACCGCGGGGATCGCGGCCAATGCGACGAACGCGACCGCCATGACGACGAGCGCTGCCAGGAGCTTCCTGTTCGATTTGTTGTTCATTTCCATGATGACCTCCTTCCGGATCCTGCGGAAAGGGGGCCCCGAAGGGCCCCCGCAGGCGTCCGGAGGAAAAAAAATCGGACCTCAGGACCTCATGAACCTCATGATCGCGATAATCGCGAGGATGACGACGAGGACGACGAGGACGATGAGCAGGTAGTCGGTGAGACCCATTCCGTCGTCCTTCTCTGCAGGAGCGACGGGGGTGGGGTCGTACTCGATGGCCTTGGTTCCGGAGATGTCGATGGACACGCTGGTGTCCTCGGCTCCGGTTCCGGAGAGGGTGAACGAGTTGCCGGAGATCGCGGTGCCGTTGACCTTGATGACGACGGTTCCCTCGAACCCGTACTTGAGCTCGCAGGTGATGGTGTGGGCTCCGGCCTTCAGGTCGTCGACGAAGAACACGTTGCTGCTCTTCTGGAGGACCTTTCCGTCGATGGCGACGGTTCCGATGCCGTTGTCTCCGATGACCTTCACGGAGTAGATGTTCTCGTCGATGTAGGCGATGGCCTTAGCGGGAGAACCGACCTTGAGCTTGTCCTTGACGATCTCCACGCCCTTCTCGTCCTGCCACTCGACGAACTTGGCGTCCTTGACGGTGGGAGTGAGATAGGCGATGGTGATGTTTTGGTCCTTGTCGCCGTAGACGGTGACCCAGGTGCTTCCGGAGACCACGAACTCGGTGGAATCCAGGTTCTTGACGATGTCGTCGGAGACGGAGGATCCGGCAGCGACGTAGATCAGATTGGCGGCGAGCGCCTTTCCGGTGACGGAGGCGGCGGCTCCGGTGGTGGTGATGTCGGACTTCTCGACTCCGACGAATACATCTCCCTGAGCGAGGACCTTTCCATCGTCAGCGATGGCGACGGCTCCCAGGACGGTGAGGTCCTTGGAGACGGTGAGCACAGCCTTCTGGACGTCGAGGGTTCCCTCGACCTTGAGGGCGGAGACGGTCGCATCGGCGGCCACGGCGAGCGTGGTGTCGGCGGCGACTCCGAAGGAGGCGAGGTTGGAGGCATTGAACGCATCGTTGATCGTCAGGACTCCGCTGGAGATGGCGATCTTCGCGACGTTCTTTCCATCGGTGCCGGTGTTGGCGGCAGGGGTTCCGGAGACGGCGAGGTACGCCTTGCCCTCGTCGTCGACGATGTCGGCGACAGTGAGGGTTCCCTTCACGGAGGCGAGCTCGACGGCTCCGACGGTGTTGGATACGGTAGCGGTGATGATTCCGTTGTCCTTCACATCGATGGTGAAGAACGCGAGGACGACCTTGCCCTCGACGGAGAAGGTTCCCTCCACATCAAGGGTCTTGGGCTCATCGGCGGTTCCGGAGAGGGCGAGGTCTCCCTTGTAGGAGACGGTTCCCTGGACGGAGGCACTGACGACGTCCGCGAGGTTCTCGACGTAGGTGGGGACGGACATGACGAAGTAGTTCCCGTCGTCGAGAGGAGCGTTGACATAGATTCCCGCGAGGTTGAATGTGTCCTCGTTGAAGGTACCTTCAGAGGCGAGGATCACACGGTTCTCGACGGCGACCTTTCCAGCGGTCTTGGAGTCGGTCTTGGCGACAGTCTCAAGAGTTCCGGTAGAGGCGTCGACGGTTCCGGCAACGGTCAGGGTGGCTCCGGCGGAGACGGTCATCTTCTTTCCGTTGAGATCGACGGTGACTCCCTTGGGGACGGTGAGGTCCTCGGAGACGGTGGCGTCGTTCTTCAGCTGGATCTTCCCGGAGGTGATCTCCGTGAGGGCGATCTTCAGGGAGGTGTAGGTGTTGACGCTGTTCTCGGCGTCGGCGATGATGACATCGGCGATGATCTTCTTTCCGAGATCGTCGTTGCCGGTCTTGTCGACGAGCTTTCCGTCGACGAAGACGATTCCGTTCTCAAGGTCGAGATCGGCCTCGGCGTTTACGGTGACGACGACGTCCTTTCCGACGACGAGCGCGTTCTTAACGTGGAGGGTGACATCGGCAGGGACCTCGAAGGAGGCTGCGACGACGTATCCGGCCTTCTTGGCGGCATCGTCAGCATTCTCACCGAAGGCGGCTCCGCTGACGGTGACCTCGTCGACGTACTTTCCGTCGGCGGCAGCGATCGCGGCTGCGAGCTCGCAAGCGATGAACTTGGAGGTGGTGGATCCATAGATGTAGTAGGCTCCCTCGAATCCGGCGAAGACCTGCTCCGCGGCGGTGAGCTCGGGAGCTCCGGTCGCGGTGTTGTCGACGGTGAAGGTTCCGTTCTCGATCTTGAGGATAGCATTTCCGACAACAAAGGAAGCTTTGGTGTCACCAACCTTAGAGATGTATTTAAGAGATCCATTGACGAGGTCGACGGTTCCGGAAACGGTGACGGTTCCGCCGACGATCTCCATGTTCTGGGTCTTGGCCGTGGTGTCGAAGAGGACGGTCAGCTTTCCGGAGACGTCCAGATCGGCATCGATCTTCATGGCTCCGGTCTTGGCGATCTGGAGCTCGTTGGCGATGACGTTGGAGGCGGAGACCTCGACGGCCTTCTTGCACTCCTTGTCGGAGAATCCGTCGTCCTTGGAGTCGACCTTCTTCACGTCGAGGGTCGCGTTGGCGATCTTCCCCTCGACGGCGAGGGAGGCTGCGACGACGGTGGTCTTGGTGACGGTGGTCTTCTCGCCCTCCGTTGTCTTCGTGTAGACGGTGCTGTTCTCGGCGGTGGCCGTGAACTTCACGGAGGACGCATCGGAAGCGTTGGCGACGTCAACAGTGGAGGCGATGTCCATGTCGGCGCCCAGATAGACGTTCTTGTCGGCGGCCTTGGACTTGTCCTCTCCTGTCGCGGTGACGCAGAGGTCGGAGATCTTTCCGGTGGCATCGACGGTGGCTCCGGGCATGACCAGGAGTTCTCCGCTGATGGAGGAGACCTTCTTTCCGGAGGAGGAGACATCGACGACTCCGTCCTTCATGATCTCGGCGTTGATCGTCAGCTCCGCTCCTTTCTGGGCGGCGACGGTTCCGTAGACGAAGGTTCCGGCGTAGAACGTGGTCTCTTCGGTGGCGTACGTGGAGGCGATGTTCGCCTTTCCATTCTCGCCGACGACGAGCTGTCCGTTGATGACGACACGTGCACCGCCATCGACGACGAACTCGGCCTTGTCGACCGCAGAAGCATCGTCACCGGTAGTGGTGGTGGCCTTGATGCCGTCGACGGTGACCTTGACATCCTTGTTGATCGTCAGAGTCGCTCCGGCTGCGACGGTGAACGTCGCTCCGTTCTTGATGTTCAGATTCCCGTTGATGACCGCGATGGTTCCCGCGGTCACGTTGAAGTCGTCCTTGATATCTCCGCTGATGTAGGTGATATCGGCGGCGTCGGCCTCGTCGTAGACGGCCACGCCGGCGAATACCGACATCGCGATAGCCAGGACGGCTACTGCGGCCATGAGCCTTACGGCTCCGGCTTTCTCTTTTCTCGTATTCATCTGATTTTCCTCCTGCAACGCCTGCAGGTTTCGGCGCATCATCCGAAGGCCGCGTCTTGTCCGGAGACACGGCATCCTCTGCGCGGACCGTCGTTACATGAGCATGGTATAAGGTATCAAGACCGCGAAGCTCGGAAACCGTGACGGAAACCGAGGAGAAATCCTGCATGTCTTCCGATGAACGGGGAAGGCGGTCCGATTCGAAGTGATGAGCCCATGGAATTCTCCATACGTGCACTCGTTAGGGTTGCCGAATGTTCCATACGTGCACTTTCGAGCCTTGAACAATTCTCCATACGTGCATTTTCACCGCTATCGGAATGTTCTATACGTGCATTTCTAATACAGGCCAGACTATATCGGAACATGTTCTTCAAAAGGAAGGCGTACGATCTCCTGAAGGAATGGAAGGCCTCCGACGACGGAAGGACGGCACTCCTCATAGAAGGGGCGAGGCGCGTCGGCAAGACCACGCTCGCTCTGGGATTCGCGAAGAACGAGTACAGGTCCCACATCCTGATCGACTTCTCGAGAGCCTCCGCCGACATCCTCGGCCTGTTCGAGGACTTCTCGAACGATCTGGACGAGTTCTTCATGAGGCTGCAGCTCATCACGGAGACGTCCCTCCATGAGCGCGACAGCGTGATCGTGTTCGACGAGGTGCAGTTCTGCCCCAAGGCCAGGCAGATGATCAAGGTCCTCGTGGAGGACCGCCGCTACGACTACATCGAAACGGGCTCCCTCATACAGCTCCAGCAGAACGTCCGCGGCATCCTGATACCGTCCGAGGAGCACAGCATCGTCATGCACCCGATGGACTTCGAGGAATGGCTATGGGCCAACGGCGACGATGTCTCGTCCGGTATGCTGAAGAGGCTGTTCGACGAGAAGAAGCCCCTGGGCTTCCATGCCCATGAGGCCATGATGGGCCGGTTCCGCACGTATCTCATGGTCGGAGGCATGCCCCAGGCCGTGGACCGCTTCATAGAGACCAACGACATCATGAGCGTCGAGAGGGTCAAGCGGGACATCATCGGCCTCTACATGAAGGATATGATGAAGCTGCCTGGGAAATCCGCGGAGAAGGCCCAGGCGCTCATCAAGGGGATCCCCCCCCCCTCCTCTCCTCCCGCAAGAAGACGTTCAATCCCGGCATCGTCATGAAAGGCGCGCGCAGCAGATCGTTCTCCGGAGCGATGGATCGGCTCTTCGGAGCCGGCATCGTGAATCCGTGCCGCCTCTGCAGAGACCCCGATGTCGCGCTATCCCTCACGTCGGACGCGGACAGGACCAAGCTGTACATGGCCGACACGGGCCTTCTGATAAGCCTGGCGTTCGGGAACGACCCCGCGAGGCTGAAGGACGCGTACGAGGCCCTCGTCTCCGGGAAGCTGTCCATCAACCAGGGCATGGTATTCGAGAACTCGGTGGCGCAGCAGCTCGCTGCCAAGGGGATCGACCTGGTCTTCCACGAGTTCCGCGTGGACGACAGCCAGCTCTACGAGATCGACTTCCTGCTCCCGGGATCCAAGGGCGTGATCCCCATAGAGGTCAAATCCTCCGTATCGACCCGCCACAGGTCGCTGGACCTGTTCCTGGAAAAGAACGGGAGACGCACGGAGGAGGCATACGTCATCCACGGGAAGGACCTGAGGGTCGACGGACGCGTGACGTACATCCCGATCTACATGACCATGCTGCTATGAGATCGCGGACCTAGCGACGTTATCGGGACGACGTACACCCCGTCGCCGCGACGGTAGCCCGCGGCGGCCGTCCCGCATATCACGCACAGCGCCGACGGAAGGGAGCGCGCTCCTCTCCTCTCCATCGCGTCCCTGAACTCCAAGAGGTTCGATGCCGCCTCATCCACCTTGTTGGCACCGAGCTCGATCTCGAACGCCCCCCATCTGCCGTCCTCGGTCTCGACGATCGCATCCGCCTCCATGCCCTTCTCGTCGCGGTAATGGAACAATCTCGCTCCGATGGCTCTCGCATAGATCTGCAGATCGCGCTCGCAGAGGGACTCGAACATGCATCCCATGGTCGGAAGGTCTTCCGTCAGCCTCTCCTTCCCGACTCCCAGGAGGGCGACGGCCAGGGAGGGGTCCGCGAGGTGCCTCTTCACCGCCTTCCCCACGCGGACGCTCGACTTGAGATTGGGATCGAATGCGGGCTGGTCCTCCAGGAGGAAGAGGCGGTCCAGGACGTCGATGTAGTCGGTCACCGTGTTGATCGAGAGGGCGCGGCGTTCCGCGGCCTCATCCGGATCCGAGACCCCGGTATCCCTCCGTATCCCGGACATGGAAGCGGGGGTGCATTCGTTCCTCGCAAGGGACCTCAGCACCATCCTGAAGGACGATTCCTTCCTGCGGACGTCGTCGAGGCCGCATGCGTCCTCCACGATGGAGTCCAGATAGCCCTTGACGGCGACGGCGCAGTCCTCGGGCGGAAGCGACAGGTTCCCGGGCCATCCTCCGCGGACGATCAGCTCGGCCAATCTCTCCAGCAAGGCCCCTCCGTGCACGATCCCGATATCCTCTCCGTCCATGATCGATCTCAGGGAGATCGAGCCCGTGGAGTCCCCCGATTCCAGAAGAGACATCGTGCGCATGCGGAGGCGTCTGATGCGCCCGGTCCCGCTGTGGACGGGAGCAGACCCTTTCCTCACGGGAGTCGAAGAGCCCGTCAGCACGAAGCGCCCCTTGGACGTCCCGGCGTCGACCTCGGACCTGACGGCGTCCCATATCCTGGGAACCTCCTGCCATTCGTCGATCATGTGCGGCGGCTCGCCGTCCAATGCGATCCTGATATCGGCATCCGCCAGATCCCTGTTGCTCACGCCGTACCTGTTGACTCCGCCCATCATGAACGCGCTTTCGGATGCGTTGAGCCCCACCCAGGTCTTCCCGCAGTACTTCGGTCCGACTATGCAGACGGCACCGAACGCGCGGAGCGATGCGGAGACGTCCTTCTCCACCAGTCTGGGCACATAGCCGTCCGGAGTCAGCGTCATGAGGGCTGGATGATACGGGTCGTTCATATAGCTTATCGATTTTGATATGTTTACTACGATATTTCTGATAGATTTACGATGCAATTTTCGAATGATCCGCGACGGAGATCCCAGGTGCGTATCGGCAGTGGTGAAAGTTCTCCCCTGCAGGGTAGAGCTTTCACTACCCTCAGGGGAGAACTTTCCCTACCCTATAGGGTAGAGCTTTCACCACGGTTCATAGACTCGACCGAGAGCGAAGCCATGTGCGAAAGGGACCTCCGGATCTATGCATCGTCGATCGGGGGCAGGCTGTTCCATTACAGGGACGGGAAGGAAAGGGGGATCGATGCGGTCGTGGAGCTCCCGGACGGCCGCTGGGGCGCCTTCGAGATGAAGCTGACCGCGGAGCGCACGGACGAGGCTGCGGAGAATCTCCTGAGGATCGCGGAGATGATCGCGAACGATCCGAACGGCAGGAGCCCCGAGTTCCTCTGCGTGATATGCGGGACGGAGTCCTTCGCGTACCGCCGCGAGGACGGCGTGTACGTCGTCCCGATACGCTCCCTCGGGCCGTAATCGTGGTGGAACCGCTTGAAACAATCGATTTGGACGCTGTATTTTCCATTTTATGGAAATATCTATATCGAAACGCCGCATTCATTTCATCATGCTTCTGGACTTCACCGTATCGAACTTCGGTCCGTTCAAGGAGGAGGCCGTCCTCAGCATGCAGGGCACCCGTCTCAAGGCCCTGCCGGACAACGTTCTGGATGTGGAGCAGGTGAGGAACGGGCTCCTCTCGTCGGCCCTTGTCTTCGGAGCCAACGCCTCCGGGAAGACGTACCTGTTCAAGGCCCTGAAGGCCCTGAAGCTCATGGTGTCCGACGCGTTCGAGGAGGGATTCAGATATCCTTGGTACGAGCCGTTCAGGAACATGAGGGAATGCCTCTCGGCGCCCTGCCGCCTCGGGATCCGCCTGATCGTGGACGACGTCCTCTACGAGTACTCGGTCGGCTTCGATTCGGCCTCCGTTGTGGAGGAGTCCCTCCACGTCTATCCGCACGGTCGCAGACGGCGCGTATTCATCAGAACGGCTCCGATCGGCGGATACGCCGGAGGAAGCAGGAGGATACAGTCCATGGTCTCCTCCAGCTCGACCTACCTGGCCGTCGCATCCAAGCTGAACGACGGCACATGCAACGCGCTCCGCAATGCCATATCGGGGATCATACTCCTCGACAGCGACCTGGACCCCCTGTCGATGAGGTCGTGCACCTATGTCTCGGAGGATCCCGGAAGGAAAAGGATGGCCATAGAGGCTCTGAGAAGAGCCGATCTAGGCATATCCGACTACATCAAGGTGGACAGGGAGAGGGACCTGGAGTCCCTGAGGCCCGAGATACCTCCGAAGGACTTCCTCCTGCTGAAGAACGGGAACGGCAGGGTGGTGGAATCGGAGATCTATCTGAAGCACGACTTCGATGAATCGGATGTCGACAAGGACCTCCTGTCCTACCCGCTCTCCATAGAATCCGCAGGCACCCGCAGCATGCTCGGCCTGATGGGACCTCTGGTCGATGCGCTGATGAACGGCGGGATCGTGGTCATCGACGACATGGGCGCGGACCTCCATCCACTCATAACCCGCTGGATCGTCAGGCAGTTCTCGACTTCCGGCAACCCGAACCGCGCCCAGCTGATAGCCAACACCCACGACCTGGGCCTTCTCGACCAGGAGCTCCTCAGAAGGGACCAGATATGGTTCGTCAACAAGAGCCGCGCGACAGGTGCCGGCGAACTGTACAGCCTCTCCGATTTCGACGGCGTGAAGGATACGACGGACATACAGAAGGCGTATCTGTTCGGAAGATACGACGCCGTCCCGTCCGTCCGGTCCAGAAGCGTGATCGGATGAGCGGAACCGGAACGGTCCCTCATCGCCGCAGGTCCGTACGCAGGAGCATCTCCAGGAAACTCGTCGTGATGGGCGACGGGAAGAGCGAACAGGTCTACTTCGAGAGATTCGTCGGGACTGTTCCATCAGTCCGCGTGATACCTGTAGGAACGGGAAGGAACACTCTTAAAGCCCTGCTGCGCGAAGCTGCGAAGATAAAGGAGAAGTACGAACTCGACATCGATAGCGGAGACCGTCTGGCCATCGTATTCGATTGGGACGGAGCGTACTCGAGAGAAGAGCTGGATATGCTCGTCGATTTCTGCAGCAGGAACGGATTCGAAGCGTACATGTCGAATCCCTGCTTCGAGGTTTGGCTCATGCTGCACTTCGATAGACCTCGGTTCGCAGACAGCGCAGAAGGCATGAAGGATGCAATGTCCAATGTAATGGGTCGGAAGTATTCCGAATCGAAGGGCATCGGAGATGACGATGATATGCTCCGGAAAGCAATGAACGAGGCGGAAAAGCGCTACAGGGAATGCGATGTCGCATGGTGCTACGAGCATCGCCCCAGCACCATGGTCCATCTCCTGGTGAAGACCATGGATTCTCCAAAGGATATGCACACGCGACATCGAGGAATCCGTGAGTCGCAACTTCTACACTCGTCACGTGCCCGAACCGTTGGCACCTGCCATGATTCTGGGCATATGGCATCGCCGCCCTGCGATCGACTCCAGCACCGACGAGATCTCCCCCAGCCTCTCGGCCACGATCCTGCCCTCGTCGGTGAGGTACACGGCCGTCGCACGGCTATGACGCCCGGCGGGAGCGGTCTCGATGAGGCCGGACGACTCCAGCTCCGCCAGGCGGATAGGCATGGAGCTCGTGTGGGATACCCCGTCGTAGAGCGCCTGCTTGGTGGCGCCGTCGTTCTCGAGCAGCCACAGGAGTATGCCTATGGAGACCGAGTTCTCCAGCACCGGGATCCCAGGACGAGGCATCGGATGCCTCCTGAAAGAGACCGTCCAGGGCGGACATCCCCGGACGTAAGGATGGAGCGGTCCGACGGCTCAGATGAATACGAGAGGACGGCGGACGCTCCTGTTTGAGCGTGATGGATGATAGAGCGGGAGCTTCCGCTCATGATTGAGAACGAAAGGGGACGGACGTCCCCGGGAATGCGGATGTATGACGACATCTGCAGTGGGGGAGGCCCCCGGAGGGACCTCCCGGTTTGCTGTTCAGGTCTCTGGATTCTCCTTCGACTCGCGATCGCGATCAGCTGCGCATCATCCTCAGGGCGACGATGGCCGCCATGATGACGATGA
>ERZ808258.879-NODE-879-length-10020-cov-2.962168_pt1 | contig 10020 bp, 7 predicted proteins | sample MGYA00521280_ERZ808258 | MGnify/ENA primary metagenome ERZ808258 (study PRJEB31516, sample SAMN03275585) | gut metagenome | biome: mammalia-associated habitat; material: feces | host: Papio cynocephalus | place: Kenya | collected 2012-07-19 ...
GCAATTTTTAAGGCGCCCTCAACAGCTTCTGTGCCGCTGTTGCAGAAGAAAGTATATTGTAAGTCGCCGGGGGTAATTTCAGCCAACTTTTTGGCTAATCTGGCTTGAGCCTCAGTAAAGAATACTTTGGCTGAAAGGGACATTTTGTGTAATTGCTTTTCTACAGCGGCGATAACGTGGGGATGAGAGTGACCTACGCAAAATACGCCGTAGCCTCCAGCCATGTCTAGATATTTTTTACCTGTTATGTCCCAAACATAACTTCCTTTAGCGTGATCTTCGACGGTACCAAGGCCGGTAATGCGCATTACTCTAGCTAAATCAGGATTGATGTAGTCCCTGTACATGCGGGCTACGTCTTTGGAGGTTAATTCTTCTGTCATTCCAATCACCATACTTCTAGGCAAATAGCTGCCAAATTCTACAGGCTTATACTCGCTTGAACGTCCTGTCGCTATGGCTGCGATTCGGAAGTTCGCGGGGGCGTTGCTGATTGCTCCTTAAAAAAGCTGCCCAATCCGGTTGTAGAAACTCCCCCCCGAAGTTCGTCCGCCTTCGACAAGGTGCAGGCTCTTCCTTGTGGGCTTACGGCCTCGCAGGAGGAAGAAAAGCAAAAAATAAAAAAATAGTTCCCCTGTATGGGCCGGTTAAACAAACTCGCAAAATTATTCTTCGGCGTGGGGGCCGTCGCGCTAGTTGCAACTGTTGTGTATCTTCTTTTTGTGCCCAATACGCTTGGTAGAAAAGTTTTTTCGGCGCGTGATACCACTTCTGGTAGAGCTTCACTATGGGACGACAACTTTAAGCCTGAAGGTAAAAAGTGTCCCCAAAGGGTTGTTTCACTTACTCCAAGCCTTACAGAAACTATTTGCGCTCTGGGCGCAGAAGAATACCTAGTTGGAGTAACTGATAATGATGATTATCCACCTTCGGTAAGTTCTTTGCCTAGCGTCGGCGATATGTATCCTAACTTAGAACTGATTGCTGCAGCTGCTCCGGACTTAATAGTTTATGATGAAACTTTATTGCCTTCTGGATTTAGCGGTCGTTTGGCTAAACTTAAAGGGCGCCGTTTGCCTTTGCGTTTAAACAGCCTAGAAGATTTAGCTAAAGTTCTGAACACTTTGGGACAGGCCTTAGATAAGCGCTACGAAGCGGCCGCTTTGAATAAGCAATTGAGCGAATTTTTGTCCTCTTGTAAAGAACGTAATGCGCGCTTGCCGGTAAAACCGAGCTTGTTTTTAGTGATTTGGCCTCGCCCCATAATGACTGTAGGTAGCAATTCTTATATAAATAATTTGATAGATTTGGCGGGCGGTCGCAACTGTTATGCTGATCTTAAGACAGCTTATCCTACCGTTTCTATGGAGGATCTACTGCAACGGGATCCCGATCTTATTATCATGAATTGTGAAGGAGCGCCGGACGTTACTAAAATGGCTGGTTGGTCTTCTCTTAAGGCTGTGCAAGCTGGTCGCGTATACTATGTGCCTGCCAGTTTATTGCATCGCTCCACTATGCGCTCTTTGCGTGGAGTCGAGCTGTTGCGCCACTATTGTGAGGTGGCTCATGACAATTGATAACGCCGTCACCCTATACAAGGCCAAAGCCCAAGCTTTGCTACGACGCCGCATTGTGGTAATGGCAATAGCTGTTTTAGTGCTGGTTGTTTCTGTGGCTGTAGCTACTGTGTATGGATCGGTATCTTTGCCTTGGGCAGACTTTTGGGGGCTACTAATCCATTCACCGTCATTGCCGGAAGCTAGTCGCATAATTATCAGCGATTTGCGTTGGCCGCGTATTTTGCTGGCTATGTTTGTGGGAGCTTCTTTGGCCCTATCTGGTTGTGGATTCCAAGCCATATTGCGCAATTCTTTGGCTGATCCTTATATCGTTGGCACTTCTTCTGGAGCTTCGCTAGGCGCTACGTTGGCCATTGTTTTACATATTCCAAATTTTTGCTCTTATCTGCCGTCCGTGCCTTTAATGGCCTTTGTTGGAGCTATTCTGGCCATGATGACCGTTTATCGTTTGGCTAAAGTCGACAATGTTTTGCCAGTAGGTACATTTCTTCTGGCTGGAGTTATTGTCGGATCTTTTGCCGGCGCCATGGTTAGCTTGCTTATGAGTTTAGCTGGACAGGATTTGCAACGAGTGGTTGTTTGGATGATGGGAACATTAGATCAAGCAGATAAGACGTCCTTGCTGGCCATTGCTCCTTATTTACTGGTGGGAGCTACTGTTTTGTACTGGTACGCTGTTCCCTTGAATATGCTTTGTATGGGAGAAGAACACGCCAAGTCGTTGGGTGTTAATGTGGAAACTTTAAAAGTTGTGGTGGTGGTCGGTTGTTCTCTAATGACTGCTGCTTCTGTGGCTGTCGCTGGTATGATTGGCTTTTTGGGATTGGTTATTCCTCATATCACTCGTCTTTTAGTCGGCCCAGATCATCGTTTGCTTTTGCCTGCTGCAGCTATCAACGGAGCTTCATTTTTAGTTTTGGCCGATACCATATCTAGAACGATAATCGCTCCGCAAGAATTGCCTGTAGGCGTACTTACCGCTCTAGTGGGAGCGCCTTTCTTTTTCTTTATTCTAAAGAAGAAAGGGGGCCGCTAAGCGGAGTAGAGGAATAGTATGAATTCGGCCGTTATGCAAGCTCAAAATATAATTTATAGATACAAAGACGGAGAAAAGCCCGTACTGAATGATCTATCTCTGTCAATTGGCGAAGGTGAGTTTGTAGGGATACTTGGCCCTAATGGAACAGGAAAATCTACGCTCTTACGTGCTTTTGCTGGTCTATTGCCTTTAGAAAGCGGCCATTTGTATTTGTACGGAAAAGACATAGGCAATTTGTCCCGGCGCCAAATCGCACAAAAGTTGGCCTTTGTGCCGCAAAATGCTTCTATTTGGCAGGATTTTACTTGCCGAGAAATCGTGGAAATGGGTGGATACGCTCACTATGGCGGTTCATTTGCTGGCAATGAAGGTTCAGTTGCTGCATTTAAAGCTATGCAAGATACGGACACGCTTTCTTTAGCCGATCGTCCCATCTCCGAACTTTCTGGGGGCGAGGTTCAGCGTGTTCGCATTGCGCAAGCTTTAGCACAGGATACGTCTATTTTGCTTTTAGACGAACCTACTAATCACTTGGATATTTGTTTTCAGATAGAAATTATGGATTTGGTGCTCACTTTAAACAAAGAGCGCCGTTTGACCGTGGTGGCTGTATTACATGATTTGAACTTAGCTGCTCAATATTGCTCACGTTTGATAGTGTTAGAAAGAGGTGTAGTGGCCGCTAATGGTATTCCTTCTAAAGTGCTTACCAGCGAACTTATAAAGCGTGTTTTTAAAGTCGAGGCGGAAATTGTTGGCGATAAATGCCCTCGAATTTTTGTGCGTTCCAATTTATCTTGCTAAAATAAAAGATAATAGAAAAATCAGAGGTTTTTTATGCTCACTAAGATTAAAACCGGACGTTTCGCTATATGTATATTGGTGATGATTCTGGCACTGAGTTTGCCAGCTTTAGCATCTATGATCTCCACCAAACAGGAAATTCAGATAGGCAAATCTTCATCACAGCAAATTGAAAAAAAATATGGCTTAGTTAAAAATGTACGTTTGGCTAAGCAAATTAACGATTTGGGTCAGAGCCTAGTTCAATACGGAGAGCGAGGTATCCCTTATAGTTTTAAAGTGCTCAACCAAGATATTATCAATGCTTTCGCTTTCCCTGGCGGCTATATTTATGTAACCAAAGGTATTTGTAAAGTTATGAGCATAAATCAGCTTAGTTTTGTGCTCGGTCATGAGATTACGCATGTAGAAAAGCGCCACTCAGTAAAAGCATTGGAACGTTCTATGATGGGACAAATTGGCGGTGTTTTACTAAGCAGTTTTATCAAGGGAGGCAATCGCAACCAGATTTCGACTTTGTTAGGTATGACTAATTTTGTGATCAGCAACCGTTATAGTCAGGCTCAAGAAAAAGAAGCTGATGATGGAGGAGTGGTCCTTATGTGCAAAGCTGGATATGATCCTGGCTACGGAGTTGAAGCTTTGCAAATTTTGAAAAAGAATGACAATGGTAAAGGCGATAGCCAATTTATGAACTCTTTATTGAGCACCCACCCTTTAACTAAGGATCGCATAGATGATATCCAAGGGCGTGTAGTCAGTTTACGTGAAGAGTATGATCTTTACGAACATAACAGAGGAAATAGCTCTAGCGTTTTGTAGTGTTGGGGCCGTATTTTTTTGATGTCGGCAATTTTATGAAAAAGGCAGCCTAATTGCTAAAACTGAATGGGGAGAATCTTGCCGACACACTAATGCTGTTATAAAAGATAGGTTATAAAATCTTGACTTCCGATAATGTTCAGGTGGAGTTTACCCCTTACATAGCTCCGCAAAAAGAAATGCCCGAACTTACGGTGCGGGTGATTATCATGGGGATTATCTTTGGAGCTCTCTTTGGGGCGGCCTCAGTCTATTTGGCTTTAAAAGCTGGTATGACCGTTTCTGCTTCTATTCCCATTGCTGTTTTAGCTATATCTTGCGGTCGTAAACTTTTCAATACGACTATTCTGGAAAATAATATTATCCAGACTACTGGATCGGCCAGTGAATCTATTGCTTCTGGAGTAATTTTTACTCTTCCCGGATTTTTATTTTTAAGTGCAGGCTCAGACGGCTCGTCCTTCTTTAATTATTGGGTTATTTTTATTTTGGCTTTGTGTGGTGGCCTTTTGGGCACTTTTATGATGGTGCCATTGCGCTCCAATTTGATTGTACATGAACATGGCAAATTGCCATATCCAGAGGGAACGGCCTGTGCTCAGGTACTTATTGCCGGCGACCAAGGCGGCGAGTTCGCCAAAAATGCTTATTGGGGGGTGGCCGCAGCTTTCATTTATGCTTTCTTTCAAAAAGGCATAAATTTTATCGCTCAAACGCCTTGCTATGTAACCTCCTTAAAGAATAAGTTTTGGCCTTCGGCTTACGTTGGAGGAGAAGTTACCCCTGAATATTTAGGTGTAGGTTATATAATAGGCCCTCGTCTGGCTGGAGTAATGGTCGCCGGTGGTGTGCTCTCTTGGTTCGTTTTAATTCCTCTCTTAGCTACTTTGCTGCCCATGGAAATGGTTGCTCGGCAATTGGTTAATTTAGGAGAAATGGCCGATATCTTTACTCCTGGTGGCCCTTGCGGTTGGGATCCTACTACCGCTACTTTCACTGATGTGCCGGGAGCTATTTATCGTGCTTACGTGCGCCAAATTGGCGCTGGCGCTGTGGCTTGTGGCGGTTTTATCACTCTATTGAACTTTCCCCACTATCGTTTCTTCTTTTGTCTCCAGCTTTAAGTCGTTACAAAACAAGGGAGAAAGTTCCCATAAGTTGCGAACTGAGTGCGACCTTTCCATGCTTACGGTTTTAATTGGTTGTGCCATATTGGTTGTCGTACTCTCAATTTTGCCTATTTTGCCTGCTCATAGTGTGTTTGGTAAAGGCATTTTGGCTATTTTAATAGTTGTATTTGGCTTTTTCTTTGTTACTGTATCAAGTCGTATTGTTGGCTTAATAGGCAGCAGTTCTAGCCCTATTTCCGGTATGACTATCGCCACCATAATGGGCACTTGCTTAGTCTTTATCGCTTTCGGCTGGACTGGTCATGTCTATGAGCCTATGGCTCTGGTTGTGGGCGGTATCGTGTGCATTGCGGCGGCTACCTCTGGCGCCACCAGCCAAGATCTTAAAACAGGCTTTTTAGTAGGGGCTACTCCACGGTATCAGCAAATCGCTCTATTTATCGGAGCGGCTGTCTCTTCGCTAGTAGTAGGCTGGACAATTCACATCTTGGATGCTCCTACTTTAGCTATGCAAGCTCAAGGCATTACTCACGCTATAGGCACTGCGCAATATCCAGCTCCTCAGGGAACTTTGATGGCTACTTTGATTCGTGGCCTTCTCTCTTTCAATTTAGATTGGCAATTTGTAATAGTAGGTGCTTTTTTAGCTCTGACTTTTGAATTGTGTGGAGTGAATGCTTTATCTTTTGCTGTGGGCGCTTATTTGCCCATTTCCACGACTTCGCCTATCTTTGTAGGCGGTTTGGTACGTGGTTTAGCCGATTGGCGCCGTGGTGAAACTGACAATCAAGCTAATTCTGAACTGGGCAGTGGTAATTTGTTCGCTACAGGGTTAGTAGCTGGTGGCGCTCTTTCCGGTGTATTGGTCGCTTTGCTAACTGTCAACAATGCAGCCGCCAAGTTTATGGCTAGCATTAGCTTAGAGAAAATCTTGACGACCGCTTTAGGTACTGTCGGTTATAATTTGCTGGGGCTGATTTGTTTCATAGGCTTAGGCGCAATTTTGTATAAATGGGCCGTAGCTGATGATTGCCACAGTCAAACTACTTTGAAAGTTGCTGAAGAGATAGTAGCTGAAGAAGAAAATGAATTGGATGAAGTTGAAGATAAGCAAAAGTAAGTATTTTTTTATCTTTAGCTTCGGCTTGCGACGGCAGCCGCTTTGCCCCTAGCGCTAGTTATTCTAGAGGATATTAACTTGTGAAAGTGGTATAGTCAGCGGCTGTTTGTTCGTATATTCGGAGGGGGAAGGCGAGGGGGAAAAATTGTTTCGTTTTTTTGCTGCGCAATTTGCAGAAGAATAGTGCTTTATTGGATGGATTGCTATGTCGGATCTATTAGAAAATTTTGTTAAGGGTCAAAGAATTATCAATGAGTCTGACCCGCAAATGGGACTGGGATGTGTTGAAGAAGTTGTCGATGAGCGTCTATTAAAAGTTTTTTTTCCTGCTAAATCGGAAGAATGCCTATATAGAATAAAAACTGCACCTTTGCGTCGAATCATTCTTCACGTTGGTCAAATGGCTGTCGCTCGTGATGGCCGCCATTTTCGCATAGAAAAAATCACGCAGGATGGCGGGTTGATTACCTATTGGAATGGCGATCAATCAATGTCAGAAGCTGAGTTGGAAGACAAAGTACCTTTGTCGAGCTCTTTAGGACGTATGCATTATGGTAATGTCGGTTATCCAGAAGACTTGCATTTGCGCTTGTCTGCTCATAAGTTGCGCTCCAAAATGCTCAGCTCCGAGGCTTACTTTATTGGCGCTTCACGAGCTAGCTTATTACCGCACCAGCTTTACGTAACTGAGCGCGTTTGCTCTATGCTTAATCCTCGAGTTTTGCTCTCTGATGAAGTAGGCTTAGGCAAAACTATTGAAGCTGGTCGTATTTTTAGCGTTTTGCGTGAATGTGGACGCGCCTCCAGAGTGTTGATAGTCTTGCCCGATAGTCTGACTAACCAATGGTTAGCCGAAATGGCTCGCCGCTTCAATGAAGTATTCAGCTTAGTTGGTAGCGAGGCTTTGGAAGATGATGAGCCTTACATGGCCGCTAGAAGAGCTATTACCCCTTGGACGGCTTTAAAAGATGGCTTGCTCGACGAAGCCCTCAAATACGATTGGGATTTGCTTATAGTTGATGAAGCTCACCATTTGCACGAGGGGCAGGAAGCCTACGAGGCTGTCAGCCAGCTGGCCGAGCACTCCCGCAGCGTTTTACTTTTGACTGCTACGCCTTCTCGAAGTGGTTTAGAAACGGAATTTGGCTTGTTGCGTTTGGTCGATCCTAAACGCTTTACCGATTTTGATACTTATTGCCAAGAGCGTGAAACTTGGAAGCATGGTTCCGATTTGGCTAAAGAATTGCATTTAGCCTTGAGTGAGGATAAGCCAGGCTCTGATCATAAGGCTGTTGTGTTGGCTCTTAAAAATATCGAAGCCGAATTTGCCAGCGACGAACAAATAAAACACTTGAGCCGAGCTTTGCAAGAACATTTAGATACAGACAGCTCTGCTGAACATAGTCGTGCTTTGCTTAGCGCTTTAATAGATCGTCACGGCCCCGGTCGTGTGCTGTTCCGTAATAGGCGTGCTCGTTTGTCTGGTTTATTCTCTGGACGCGTTGTCCATCCAGTACCGCTCTCGCGCAATGGAGCTGAAAATATTTTCCCTGGTTTGGGCGAACTTACTCCAGCTCAGTTGCGTCAAGATCAGCGTGTCTTGTGGATCGCTTCATATATCAAGTCTCATCCTGGTGAAAAGATTGTCTTAATTGCCAAACGCATGCAATTGGTAGCTGCTTTGCATGAACGTTTGCGCGACAACTTCGGTATTTATTCGGCTGTGTTCCATGAAGGATTGACGGTATTTGAACGTGATAAACAGGCTGTTTGGTTTACTGATCCGGAGGGAGCCGATATTTTGCTTTGCAGCGAAATCGGTAGCGAGGGGCGCAATTTCCAAGCTGCTCATACGCTTATTTTCTGGGATATTCCCTTGAGCCCGGACACTGTCGAACAGCGTATAGGACGTTTGGATCGTATAGGCCAAACTCACCCTGTCGATGTTTACGTCATGTATTTTAAGGGCGGAACGCCAGAAGAGCGTCTCTTCGCTTGGCACAAGATTATGGGCTCTTTCGAGGGCCCAGTCGAAGGCGGAGAAGAAATTGCCGCGACAGTGCATCTCGATCAAGTTTTAATGCAGCCTGGTGATTTTAGGCCTGTTTTAGTGCAATCGCTGGAATTGGCCAAGAAGTACAAACAAATAGCCGAAGACAATGTAGACTATTTGGTGGACTTAAACTCCTTTAATGAAGAGCGTGGCCAAGAATTAGCCGCCACTATTGAAGCCGAAACAAAAAACTTTGATGTTGAAGGAGTTGTTACTAAGCTCTTAGATCGCTTTGGTGTCAATGTTGAAGAGTTGAGCACTGCTGGAATGTATCACCTTACTCCAGGCAAAAATATGCAAATAGACGCTCTGTCGCGTTTGCATGAAGGTGGCATGCTGGCTACTTTCAACCGAGAGCTGGCTTTAGCTCGCGAAGAGGTTGAATACTTAAACGGCGCCCATCCTTTGGTAAAGGAATTGCTTTCTTTTGCCTTAGATGGTACTGATGGTAGCGCTTCTGCCGTATATTGGAAGTCGGCACCTAAGAGCGGGCTAGTTGTACAATTCTTATTTATATTTGAGGCTATTGGTCAAGATAACTTGGAACTGGGCCGTTATCTCTCTCCTGTGCCCATTTTGATCAATGTCAATTTGGACGGCACTATCTATCGTGAAGAGATCCCAGCTCATAAGGGCTTGAAGCGTATTAAGCCTAATAGCGTGGTCAAACTTTGGGAAAAGTGTGGCGAACGCGTAGAACTTCTCACTGAGAAGGTAGTAAAAGCCATTCAGAATATGGTTAAACCTATGCGTACCAAGGCTATGGAAAAAGCCAAGCTCATTTTGGAAGGCGAGAAATTGCGTTTGCAAGAGCTTACCAAGATTAACCCTTCAGTAACTCAGGATGATGTGGAAACTCAGGAAGAATTAAACGAAGTAGTCTATTCTGCTATTGCCGATTCTAGCCCCAGATTAGATGCTATTCGCTTAGTGCTTATGGAGCCTGGAGAGAATGATTAAGAGTTAAGCTTTCCATTACGCTAAGCCCTTCGAAGTGAATGCCTACATAAGAGGATCCACTTCGGAGGGCTTTTGTTTTTGAAGAGATTAAACATTGAAATTACGGAGGAATTGGCAGTCTCAACAAATTTTCTAAAAAAACTGTTTTTTTTTCTTGTAAAGGTATTGACTTAGGTATTGGTCTGAGGTATTATTCTTCTCGCCCGGAGGGTTGTGAACGGAGCGTAGCGCAGCCTGGATAGCGCACTTGCTTTGGGAGCAAGGGGTCGCCGGTTCGAATCCGGCCGCTCCGACCAATAGTGAGGTCGCGCTGGTAGTAAGCATAGGGTATATGCGCCCATAGCTCAGGGGATAGAGCAACTGCCTTCTAAGCAGTGGGTCGGAGGTTCGATTCCTCCTGGGCGTGCCAAAGAAAATATGGTGGATATAGCTCAGTTGGTTAGAGCGCCGGTCTGTGGAACCGGAGGTCGTGGGTTCGAGTCCCACTACCCACCCCACCTAGACAACAC
>ERZ808258.881-NODE-881-length-9974-cov-3.449844_pt1 | contig 9974 bp, 10 predicted proteins | sample MGYA00521280_ERZ808258 | MGnify/ENA primary metagenome ERZ808258 (study PRJEB31516, sample SAMN03275585) | gut metagenome | biome: mammalia-associated habitat; material: feces | host: Papio cynocephalus | place: Kenya | collected 2012-07-19 ...
ATTCTCTGGCTGTATAATCTGCCTCCACTGCCAGCATTTCCGGGTCATCCGACGGATAAGTGGTGCCAGAGAGAACGGAACCGATGCTCTGTGCCATCATGGAGCAGGAGGACATGGTATTCATCATCATACAGGTAATGAGGAACAAAACCCCTGCCATCAGGAAACCCTTCTTGTGACGCATGACGAACGCCCCTGCCTGCTGTGCCTTTTCTTTTACCGTCCTTGCGGCTTTTCCGGTTTTGGACGCAGCCTGGGCGGTATTTCCGGCAGCCTGACCGGCGTGTTTGGCGGCGGCATACTGCTTTTTAATGGCCTGCTTTTGCTGCCAGCGGGAAAACGGATTGCTGGCAAACTGGGGATTTTCCTGCAAAGATTTCTGGTACAGAACATTTATATTCGCCTTTTCCAGTTGGCGCTCTGCTTGGGCTGCTTTGCGGTACGGCTTCAGCTTGTGGCTGCGATAGCCCTCCCGCACCAGATAAGCGCCGGTCTCCACCGCTTCCTCGGACTTGTGGGCGCTTTCCACGCCCACATTGTCCTGCTCTGTTTCCCGGATCTCTTTGTGGAGCTTGCCCGCAACCAGATGGACGGGAGCTTCCCTGACTCCCTGAGAAACTTTGGAAGGTGGCTTTTTCTTGTCCTCAAAGGTCAACTTCGAGGTCTTTTTTCCGGTATCCGGGTCAATGACCGTCTGCCTGACCTTTTTCTTTGGGATATTGTCCTGCGCCTTATCTGCTCTGGCCGCAGCTTTCTCCGCTTTACGGATCGGCTTTTCCAGCGCAGGGTCAGACCGTTCCTCATCAGTAAAGCGCAGACGCGGTTCCTTATTCAAACCATTCTCCCAGCATGAGGGAGGACATCATGTAGTGCAGCTCTGCATAAATGGCCATTCCCACCGGATCGTTGAACATACAGCCGGACAGGTAGGCATAAAACTGTGCCACCACATCGGACAGGATCTTCGCTTCGGTTCCTTTCAGAACCAGACCGCCCATACCTTCCTTGGCACGGATGGCGCTCCAGACCTCTGCCAGACGGAGCAGCCCCACCTGACCGGTCTCATTCAGTTGGGCTGCCTGATCTGCCGCTGTGCGGCACTCGCTGACTGCTTCAGCCATGACCGTAAGCAGCTGGCTGCGCTGGGCATTTACCGCCCTGTCAAAAAACATCAACGGGTTTTTATTCAAAATGTTGAGATTCATAATCATTCATCCTCCTTTTTCAATTCTTGAGGTTTGGTGGTCATAATGCGGTAAAGCTCGGTATTCTTCGGGAAGTGATCCACGAAAGGCAGGATTGTAGAGCCATAAAACAGCAGGCCCTCGCCCTCACCGGAGTGGGTCACATAAGATAATTGGTGTGTGGAAATACCCAGCTGCTTGGCGAGGATCTGACGGTCTCCGCCTGCCTGGTTGAGCATATACACGAAGTCGGAATTTTCAAAGATATTTTCCACCTCGCGGCTGCTCAAAAGGTCTTTGACATTCTGGGTGATACCTGTCGGAATACCGCCCCATTTTCTGAATCGCTTCCAGATTTCCACCGTATAGGCGGCGGTCTGCTCCTCCTTCAAAAGCAGGTGCATCTCGTCGATGTAGTAGCGGGTAGACTTGTGAGCGGCACGGTTGATGGTAACGCGGTTCCACACCTGATCCTGTACCACCAGCATACCGATTTTCTTGAGCTGCTTGCCCAGTTCCTTGATGTCATAGCAGACAATCCGGTTATCAATGTCCACATTGCTCTGATGATTGAACACATTCAAAGAACCCGTTACATAGATTTCCAATGCCGTTGCAATGTACTGAGCTTCTTTTTCTTCCTGCTCCCGCAACAGGTTATAAAGGTCCTCCAAAATCGGCATATTCTCCGGCTTTGGGTCATTGAGATATTCGTTGTAAACCAACCGTACACAACGGTCAATAATGGTTTTCTGCACCGGCTGCAAGCCCTCCTTACCGCCCACGATCAGCTCACACAAGCTGAGGATAAAGTCAGACTTGAGTGACAGCGGGCTTTCATCATCCGAATAGTCCAGATTCAGATCCATCGGATTGATATAGTTGGTTGAAGTAGGTGAGATCTTGATGACCTGCCCATGCAGGCGCTCAACAAGAGGTGCGTACTCCGCTTCCGGGTCACAGATAATGACATCATCGCTGGTAAGCAAAAAGCAGTTGGCAATTTCTCGTTTTGCGCTGAAGGACTTACCGGAACCAGGCGTACCCAGAATCAGGCCGTTGGGGTTTTTCAGCAGCTTTCTGTCCACCATGATGAGGTTGTTGGATAGAGCATTGATGCCGTAGTACAGAGCCTCTTTCCCGTTCTGGAACAGTTCCTGCGTAGTAAAGGGCACAAAGATAGCTGTGGAACTGGTGGTCAGTCCTCGCTGAATCTCAATCTGATTGAGACCCAGAGGCAGACAGCTCATCAGCCCTTCTTCCTGCTGGAAGTCCAGCCTGGTCAGCTGACAGTTATACTTCTGGGCAATAGAGCCTGCCTGAAAGATGTTGTTGCCAAGCTGACGGGGATTGTCCGCTGTGTTCAGCACCAGAAAGGTCAAAAGGAACATTCTCTCGTTGCGGCTCTGCAAATCCTGCAAGAGTTTTTTCGCTTCACTGCCGTAGGTAGCAAGGTCAGATGGAATGATGTCCATGTCGTATCCGGCACGGACTGCTTTTTTCTGTTCCTCGATCTTGCTGCGGTCCAGGTCGGTAATCTTTCGCTTTACCGTTTTGATGGCTTTCACCTGATCCACCGACTGAATGTGCATACTCACAATGAGCGAGCTTTCCATATCCAGAAAATCAGCCAGCAAACGGTCATTCAGCTCTGGTGCGAGAATCTGCAAAAAAGAAACAGCCCCGTATTTCTTGCCCATACGGAACTGCTTGCCGGTGCGGAACTCAAAGGAGCTTGGTGCAATAAAATCCTTTGTGGACAGACCGGAAGGAGCCAGCCAGTCCCATTCAAACTGAAACGGGAGTTGTTCATCCATGTGGAATACCGCATGAAGCTGAAAAAGCCTTTCTTTACCGTCCAGCGTTCTGGCAGCTACACCAAGACGCTTGAAGTTATTAAGTATATCGGTCTCAATACGCTCCAGACGGGGCTTGGCGGCTTTGATGCTGTCCGCGTCGATACCAAAGGTCAGGTATTTGGTCTTGATGAGACCGTTGTTACCTCTGGCCAGCTGATTTTGCAGCATTGTGGTGTATTCCTCGCGGATACTGTCAAAGGCGTCCCTCTGGGGCGGGATGGAAATGGAGTTAGCAAAGGTCTCCTCCGATGCCGCAAGGTTCAAAAAAGACAGCTGGAAATGAATCGAGCTGTCAAAATAATTGAGGAAATCACACCAACCCTCAAAGATTGCCGTCTTATCTTCGTTTTGGGAGAGCTGATAGTTGATGTCCTGAAACTGGATGGTCTTTGTGTAGTGGCTGTCCGATATGCGGCAGATTCCGTCCGGCCACATCCGTTCATAGGGGATACTGTCCTGCGCAGATTTTCCTTTTTTGTCCGTGCGGTTAGCGCGGGCAATGGCCGCTTCGATCTGCTTCTTATCGGCGCGGGACAGTTTTTTCTTTGTCTTTACCGGCTGCACAGTTTTTTCCTCGGTTTTTCCGAACATCCGATGCAGCCATTTTTTTATTGCGGTGAACAATGTTATACACCTCCTTATCGAGCATTTCCTGCCGCTTTAATACGGCATAAAAGTTGTTGGTCTGGTAAGGTCGCTGCTTTGGACGGATCACAGCTACTTTGAGAATGTTGCCCACGATCTTTTCCAGCGGCTGTCCATGCTTTTCGTACATAGCCAGCATAAAGAAGGGCAGCATAACCAGCATCATACACATAGCCGCTACACTGTTTCCGGTAGGTTTTCTGAGCAAAAAGAAAAGCGGTACGCCAATAAGCGCTCCGCCCGTAAAGCAGATAAGCTGCCGCTTGGTCAGATTGAACATGACCTTTGTTTTGACTTTTGTTAAGTCCTTGGGTACGGGTACATAAGCCAATGTGGAAACCTCCTTCCGTTTTAGTGCGCCTGAAAGACTGATTTGGCGAGACTGCCGGTTTTGAACAGCGTAAAACATAGCAGTACGGTGTAGCCCACGCAGCTCCAGATTGCCATGATGATGTCATCTTCCAGAGCGATGTTCTGCACCAGCACAGCATAAATTGCCACGCAGACGATAATGAGAAACGCCTGAAAGCCCAGTGCCAGCAGAGATCGGAGGTAATTCTGTCCCATACCGCCCCATTCTTTGCCCATCATTGCAGCCATTGGAACGGGAGCCACCGAAGTTACAAGGTAGATCTCGATCATACGGCCATAAATAACAATAAAGATACAGATATACAACGCCCACATGGTAATGCCAATAAAGAGGGATTGGAACCACAGTCCGAACAGCGGTCCCAAATCCATTTCCATCAGCCTCGGTTCCAGATCGGTCATAACTGAGGAAATGTCAATGGACGCATCCGAATTGATAATCCCTGCCGCCTGCGCCACCACGCTCTGCGCCATATCAAAGACGCCCATCACGATATTCCATGTGTTTGTGACAATGAGGATGGCGGCAGCTGATTTGAACACCCACTTGAAAATCATCCAGGTATCCACATCATGCAGGTTGTTCTTGTCTGCAATCATCTGGATCAGGTCTACGGTCATCACAATAGCCAGGATCACACCTGCAATCGGCACCATGATGGAGTTTGACAGATTCTCAATCATATTGAAAATACTGCCATTCCATCCCTGTGGGGTCTGTCCTACCTGTACGGATATATCCGCGACCTGTTGGTTTACACTGTCAAACATCCCCGAAAGGTTGCTCATAATACCGCCCACCAGCATTTCTTTCAGCCAATTTGTCAGGGCTTCAAGTAAGAAATCCATACGGTGTCAACCTCCTTTCCGCCGCCCCCGCAGAGCTGCGGGAGCGGCAAGGATTTCATGCAGGAACGCTTAAACAGAGAACAGCCCGGAGAGCAGAGGTACAAGAACCATACCAACAACGGCTACACCAGCACCGGCCATAAGCTGCTTCATGCCCTGAGATTTGGCGCCAGGGTTGTCGTTGCCGTAACCTTCCAACAGGTTGATGACACCCCAGATACCAAGACCAGCGCCCAGAGCGATAACGAGAGTCTGAAGAACGGTAATTGCCTGTTCAAAAAATGCCATAAATAATATTAGCCGGAATCATTTGAATGATTAATTAGGTTTGTTTCATAAGCGCACAAAAGCCGGAACAATCTGCCCTCGATATATGAGAGCCTGATTCCGGCTGTCCTCCTTTTTCATTATTTTGTTGATGATTGCCCGCTTTGTACGCCAATGGCCTCAACAGAGGCAGTTGCGGCAAATAGATACGATCACTCCTTTCTCAGCGGAACCGTATTACACGCCCTCCGTGTCTACTTCATATACATCGCAGACCTCATCAGGCTTGAGTTTTAGTCTGGCAGACAAAAATGCTTCAATATCAAAGGTATTTCGCTTGTCTGCATCAGCTGTGTATTTGAAATTAGGGTGTCTGGTAATGTCATACTTGTCTGAAAGAAACGGACGTACACCGCGCAGCTGCAAGATGCACTTGCCGCCATCCATAACTGCCAGCTCATCCTGGCTCATCAGCTCTTTTCCCAATTTCTGATAGTTGAGCGAGTGGGAGGTCTCCCGTCCCCGGCTCTCTCCGGTGTTGTAAGTGTCTATGGTCTCCTTTCCCAGAACAGCCGCCAGCTCTTTCAGCGTTGTTGGCTCTTTGCCACCCAGGAAGATGGAAGTATCCATATTGCCGATGATGGTATCGGCATTATCTTTGTAAATTGCCTTGAGCTGGCTCTGTGCCTGCAACACCAGACAGGCAGAGATTTCACGGCTTCGGATGGTGGCCACCAGCTTTTCCAGCTTCGGAATCTGCCCGATGTTGGCGCACTCGTCAATCAAACAGCGCACATGAACCGGAAGCCTGCCGCCATACACATCATCGGCCTTTTCACAAAGCAGGTTGAATAACTGGGTGTAGCACATGGAAATGAGAAAGTTAAAACTGTCATCCGTATCACTCATAATGAGGAACAGAGCCGTTTTTCTGTCTCCCAGCGTATCCAGTTCCAACTCATCGTAGGATGTAACCTCGCGCAGCTCCGCAATATCAAATACGGCAAGACGCGCACCGCAGGAAATCAAAATCGACTTAGCGGTTTTGCCAGCGGCCAGCTTATATTTCTTATACTGACGCACCGCAAAGTGGTTTGGCTTCTCGGCTTCCAGTGCATCAAACATCAGGTCTACGGGGTTTTTGAACTCCTCGTCATCCTCCCGGACTTCCATGGCGTTGATGAACTCAATGAGGGTGGAGAAGTTTTGTTCCTCCACCGGAGCCTCATAATGGATATAGCCAATAAGCGCGCAGTACAACAAGGTTTCTGCTTTTACCCAGAAATCGTCTCCGGCCTTGCCTTCGCCTTTGGTGTTGGCGATCAGCGTTGTTACCAGCTTCAAGATGTCCTTTTCGCTATGGATATAGGCGAAAGGGTTATAGTGCATGGACTTCTTGAAGTTGATGGTATTCAGGATCTTGATTCGGTACGGCTCATAAATGATCTTGCCGTGCTTATCCTTCATGGGCTTTCCGTCTTTCCCCAACTTGGGTGCGCCCCTTTGGAGCATTTTTCCGCACTCCACCAAAATGGTTCCCTTCGGGTCTGTGACCACATAGGAACTGTGCATCTGCATCAGGTTGGGTTTCAGCCAGAAGCGGGTCTTACCGGAACCGGAGCCGCCGATCACCAGCACATTTTTGTTTCTGGCGGTCTTTGGGTCCTTGGGGCGGCTGTTCATTGTCAGGCTCTCCGTTTTCGTCAGAATCACATTGTTCTGAAATACAGGATCAACGTAAGGTGCAATATCCTCACGAGTTCCCCAGCGGGCCGAACCATATTCCAATCCATGTCGATATTTCTTGGCGTTCTTGCTTTTAAGATACACCGCCAGCCTCAGACTGCCTCCACAACACAGCCCTACCAACAAGTCCAATGGATGCAGGCTTGGCCAGAAACTTTGCAGCGCCCCAGGCAGAACCGCAACCAGCGAAAGAAACTTTTCTGAAGCATCCGCCCCTTGTGCCATTCGCCATGCCTCTCCAAAATTGGTAGCAAACAGTCCCATCAGGATATACGGCATATTCAGCAAAATGAGCTTTTTGATGTCCAATGTCTTTTTCATCGTTCCAGCTCCTTTCGCTTGGTGCGATCCACCACAGCATTTTTAACCATCTCTTTGAACTGGTTAAGTTTTGCCAGTACGGACGGGCGCTCTGTTTTCGTTGCCTTTTTGACCTTTTTGTTGGTGTACTCTGTAAAAGCTGCTGTCAGAGCATCTGCATCACGGCCTTTGAAAAAAATCAGGTACTTTGGCGGAGAACTGCTGCGGTCCTTTTTCACCGCATAATCCACACCATATTTCCGGGCGATTTTCTCAAACTCCTTGATAGAGGGGTCTGTGATCTCAATGTTGGATATTCCCTGATTCTGCCCGACAAGCTGCTTCACAGTCTGTTTTCCATGCGGAACAACCGGCGCATCACGGCTTCTCTGTTTTTCCAGCTTCTTTTCCTTGCGATGTGCCATGTACTTGCTTATGGCAGCCTTAAACATTCTGCCGGTAAACTTTGTTCCACTGACAACCAGCGTCAAAGTTCTGTTTTCCACTTCTTCCTGCATTTTCTCGCCTCCTTTCCACGAAGTTTGCAGGGAATCTCTTTTTTTGCTAAGGTGGAACCACCAGCCGCCGCAGAAGATAACGCTTCATACCGCCCTCCTTAGCGTAACTGGTCAGAACGGTCATAGTGCAGATTGCCCTGACGTACCTTTGCGTGGCTCAAAATCTTAATCTGCCCCTTTTCCTGACTATCCAGTGCTTTTTCATAACCGGTATCCGACAGGAACAGGCGGGTTCGTTCGCCTTTCCAGCCAACAGGGGAATCGTTCGTCAGCACATCAAAAATAATCATGTGCCGGGTGTCCTCCGCAAAACGCTGGAGATCCATATATCCATGACCGTGATAATTCTGCGCTCCTGCCTTTACCCGCATTTCTTCCATCAGCTGCCCTATGGTCTTTCCCTCAGACATCATGCTTGCTCCTTTCTCCCGGCACTTCCGGGCAATAAAAATAGCGACCATTTACCAGCCGCCATACAGATCGTGATTTACTTGTGAGGTGTAATGATTGCTTATCGTGGTCGGTGCATTGAACAGAACGGTCAGAAGATACTGCTTCATGTTGCGAATTTCCGTGGTGTTCTTCTGTAAACAGTCCATGACAAACTCAATGTGCGAGTTATCCAGCTTCAAGAACCTGGAACGAACGATTTCATGCGGAAAATCGCTTCCTGCAATACGGGTGGTCTTTCGCTTTGCACAGACCGTTTCCACGATCAGCTCCACAATCTCATCCAAATCCTCCCGATAAGTTTCATACTGCTGACACAGGTATTCATACCCGATATTCTCCTGAATCAATTCCCGATAACTCTCTATCTCTGTGAGTGACATCGCATCCCTTCCTTTCCGTTCCTGCAGACAATCTGCCGCACAATCCCGGAAGGGAATGGAATCGGTACTTGATCCATAATTATTTTGTTTTTGAGTATTTGATTTCTCTATATTTAATTCTGCGGGCTTTTCCGTATCCGGTTTATCCATATACGGGTTTTCCGTATCTGGTGAATCCGTATCCGGTTTTCTAAGCTGTGGCTGCTCGTATATGACATACTCTGTATCGCTGATGCGTCCCTGCCGGTCACGCAGCTTGTGCCGCACAATATAACCGGCAGCCTCCAATTCCCGCAACGCAGCGCCTATGGCATCCACGCCCTCCTTACAGATCTTTGCAAGACCACGGGTGGTGTAATTCCAGTTCTCCGGTAAAGACAGCATCATGGAAAGCAGCCCCTTGGCTTTTAACGACAGGTTTGCATTTCGTAAATGATGATTGCTCATCACGGTATAATCACGGGTCCGTTCAATGCGAAAAACGGCCATCGACCTCACTCCTTCCGAATTTTTGGTACAAAAAAACCGCAATCCTCATTCCAAAGAATTGCGGTGTTCAACACTTTTCAAATTTTCTTGCATAGAACCAAAACAGCGGCTTTCGAGGACGCGCCTTTGTAAATGGCTCCTCCTGGGCGAAAGGAAGTGTTTGCATCACTCGGTCAATATCCGTTGATTCCATGTCATGCTGAGATTTGCAATCTTCCCGGATTGCTTCTTGAATTTCCTTTACCGTACACATAGTCATTCCTTTCCTTTCGTTGTATGGGTTTATGAGCGGCGGCGTTTTCCCGGTTTGAAATCGAGGATATGTCCCTCAATCACACGAGCGTATCGCTTGATCTTGATCTCCCGGCGCTGCTGGCTTTGCAGGGCAGCCTGATACCCGTCCTCGGTCAAAAACAGCCGCATTTCCTCTCCGGAGCTGCCGTAAGCTGTGCTGGGACGCAGGACGGAAAACTCAATCATCCAGCGGGTGTTATCCCAAAACCTCTCTACGGCGAGAATTTTGTGTCCTTTCAGCTCACGGGCTGAAATATCCCTCATAGGCGGCTCCTTTCATCGTTCCTGGTCTCTCTGACGCTTTTTCTGCCATGCCTCCAGCAGCTTGATGATGGTTTCCTGCATCCGCTGGGGCGTATAGCTTTTAGGGAAATACTTCCGCAAGGTGTCAGAGGTAAATGTCACTCGGTCCAGATTGCTTTTCTTTTCCTCACCCATGATGACACGCATCATATCGAGGGTCAGATGCCCCTCCTGACTGTATTTCTTGAGCCGCTGGGCTTGAGAAAGAGAAGGGGTAGCCTGTTCGCTGTCCATCGCATCCAGCAAATCCCTCTGTTCCTCCTTTTTGAGGAAAGACAGCTCATAGGCGGGATTTAAGGCAATTTTCTTTTCATC
>ERZ808258.883-NODE-883-length-9966-cov-4.140652_pt1 | contig 9966 bp, 7 predicted proteins | sample MGYA00521280_ERZ808258 | MGnify/ENA primary metagenome ERZ808258 (study PRJEB31516, sample SAMN03275585) | gut metagenome | biome: mammalia-associated habitat; material: feces | host: Papio cynocephalus | place: Kenya | collected 2012-07-19 ...
AGAAATTTAATGGCTGCAACATTATATGGTGATTTATTAGATGATAATACTAAAAAGAGAATAGGAGACTTCATGACTGCTAATTGTGATAATTTTTATATATTATCTAAAAGTAAATTTCATAATATAAATAATAATAGTTTAATAAGTTATCTTAAATTTAATAAACGTGATCATGAAATGAATTTAGTTTATAATAATATAGATAACGATTATAAAAAAGTAAATTTATATGTTGACGAAAACGATCCTATTTTAGAAAGATTATATTTTGAAAATATAAAATTAACAAATATGTTTAATATTGACGATATAGATATATTAAAATTAAACAAAAAAGGTTTTAAACCTATATTTCATTTTATATCTGATCCTAATAGAAATTTAAATATATATTATTATTCTGACCCTAAGACTAATATAAAATACGTTGTTTTGAAATCTCAAAATGAAAATGAATATTATTTTATCAGTAAAAAGAAAAAATTTAAAGTGGATTTAAAATTTGATATGTTAAAAGAATCATTAGATGTTATTCTTAATTCAACATTAACTATCACTGATAAGTATAATAATTTTTAACATTGTAAAACAAATATGTATATGGAGGTGATAATATGGATGATAATAATCTATCATTTTTTAAATATATCAAATTAAAAATTAAAACTAAAATAAATATTCTTAGAAAAAATGGTATACAAGGAAGTTGGAAAAATGTTAGTAATAAAGCAAAAGAAACTATATTTATTTTAGTATTATGTGGTACAATAATGATAATTTGTATTATATTTGCTATTAGAGAAGTACAAACAATGGTACGAGAAAATATAGATGTCGATACTGGTGTAATTATTACTATTGATAATAGAACTGATAGTAAAATATATAAAAACAATAATAATATTTTAATAGAAGATGAATATCGAACTGCCCAAATAATAGTCGATGAAGCATTATATATTAGGGAAGAACCAAATTCAAATAGTAAAATATTAGGTACTTTTCCATCACATTATATGATCCAAATTGAATTTGAAAAGAACGGTTGGTGTAAATTATATAATAATCCAGGATGGATTTCTGCCAAATATATAAAATATATAAATTAATAAATATGATAACAACAATATAAAATGTAAAACATGAACCTTTCAATTATATATTATACAATTGAAAGAAATAAATAATTATTATTTAGGAGGTAAATATATATGAGTAATGAAAATGTGCAAAAAAAATATAATAAAAAAGGTACTGGAGATGATGTTGCATTAGAACTAAGAAAATATAAAGAAGAAAGACGCAGAATAGAAAAAGAAGAACGACGTAAAACTTTTTACTGTGATCACAAAGATCATAGAGGTAGAGCAATACTAAGTCCTCGAGAAGGAGGTAAATTAGAATGTAATAAATGTGGTACAGTTATAATGCCACAAATGCAATCACTTGCAGATGTTAATCGTAAATGTGATGAAGCTAGAAATTTAGTAGAATGCATCAAGATAAGTGCAGAACCAGAATATGTTGCTGGATTAGCTAAGATAATTGAAGGTATAGATTCTATACCTGAATTATATGAAAAAATTATATTAAAAGGTAAAAACAAGAAAAGACATGATAATGATAATGATAATGTAAATCAAAAAACAGCTTCATATAAAAGCAATAAATTATAAAATTATTTATGTTCCTAAAACAGGATAGAGATATTAATCTCTATCCTTTGTTTTATTTTTTGAAAGGGGTATATGATTATGAGTGAATATGAATTATTTTGTTTTAAAAATAGAACGAATAGAGAGTGTTCAGATTTTTTAATGAGAAAACACCAAAGATTAGTTTTTCATATAATAAAGAAATATCCAATACCACAAGACGGTCCATTGGAATATAACGACTATGTATCAAGTGGATTATATGGTTTATATAAAGCTATAAATACATTTGATATCAATAAAGATATTAAATTTGCAACTTATGCTTCAACTTGTATCAATAATGAAATTAGAATGATGTTGAGAAAACTTAAAAAGCATAGGAATACAACATATATTGATGAAATACTGACTATTGATACTGAAGGACATAAACTAACATATAATGATATAATCTCTGATATAAAATCAGATATAGCTTATGATGATTTTATATTTAAAGATACTATTAAAGATATTAAATTAACAGACATAGAAAAACAGATAGTTCAACTGAGAATAGACGGTAAAACACAAAAAGAAATAGCCAATATATTAAATTTTTCACAATCATATGTTTCAAGGATATTACAAAAAATAAAGAAAAAAATAGAAAAACATTTAAAATAAATGATATATGTAAATATCGAAAGAACTTATTTGTTCTTTCGATATTTATTTTTTTCTTCTGAGTACTCCCTCTAATATAATATTATATAATAATAAACAATTTATTGTATATGAAATAAGTATATAATTCAATTATATATTATATAATTGATAAATAAATAAGGAGGTAAATTATGAGTCAAAAATTCGTAGAGGAGAAAATGATAGTAGCAGAAAATGACTTAGATAAAATAAGAACAGCACCTTTGATGTATATATCAAGATTAGGATCATTGGGTGCTATTCATTTGGCAAAAGAATGTATAAATAATAATATAGATGAATGTATAAACGAACATTCACCAGGTAATAAAATAAATATAATATTGAATGAAGATGAAAATTCATTCATATCAGAAGATAACGGTAGAGGTTTACCATTTGAAAATATGTTAGAAGCATGTACTTTGATTCAATCTTCTACTAAATTCGGTAGAACTGATAATCAAAAATCTGCAGGTTGTCATGGAGCAGGTTTAAAATGTACTAATGCTTTATCGGATTATTTTAAGTTAGAAGTATATAAACTTGGAGAGTATGCTTGTGTTGAATATAAAAATGGTAGTCAAATACAAGATGCTAAAGTAACTAAAATAAAGAACAAAGACAAACATGGAACTATAGTAACATTTAAACCTAGTGAAAAATATATGGGTAAATGTCAAATGGATAGTCAAATACTTTTGGATTGGTTAAATAATATAAAACATTTTTTAAACTCAAAGATAATTATAAATTATACTATAATAAAAAATGGTGAAACTATTAAACATAAAATCAAAAGAACACCTAGAGGTTTAGTTGATTTAGTAGATATAATGTCACCTTTTAAACATAGTCCTATATATTATAGTAAAGATACAACATATATAGATGAGGATGTAAGATTAATTAGACCAGGAGGAAAAGTAGTTAATAAAACATTAAAAAGAGATGTTGATTTAGAATTTGCATTCTGCTTTAATATGAATCTAATGGAACCTATGACACGAAGTTTTTGTAATTTTGTTCATACTATAGATGAAGGAGATCATACTCAAGCAGTTATAAACGGTTTATGTCAATTTTTCACTAAGAAAACTAGAGAATCTCTTACAGAAAAAGAAAAAGAAAAATATAATATCTTATATAATGATGTTACAAGTAGTTTAGTATTATCCTTATCATTAAGTACAAGTATGGATCCTGGTTTTACAGGACAAACAAAAGAAAAAATCGAAAATAAAAAATTAATGAAACCATTAACAGATTTAGTTAAATCAAGTCTTGAAAAACATTTTAATGAGAATAAAAAAGAATTAAAAAGATTTATTGATATTGTTAAAACAAATGCCAAAGCAAGATTTGAGGCAAATAAATCGAAATCTAATTTGATTAAAAGAGAAGTTTCTTTATTATCTCAACATATGATCCCTAATTATACTCCAGCGAATCATAAAGGAAAAAATGATTATGTTGAATTATATATCTATGAAGGATTATCTGTTGAATCAAATGGTAGTCAAGCTAGAGATCCTGAATTTCAAGCAATGTATGTAATGCGTGGTGTTCCAGGAAATGCTTTTGACATGTCAACACAAGATTTATTAGAAAAAAATGAAACTTTTAGAAATTTAGCAAGAGCGATAAATGCTGGATGTGGAGATACGTTTGATATTACTAAATGTCGATTTAGTAAAGTAATTATATCTTCCGATGCTGATATTGATGGTAAATTTATATTCTCTTTATTAGGAGCATTCTTCTTAAAACATATGCCAGATTTAATATTAGATGGTAGATTATATTTAGTATTACCACCATTATATAAAATTAAAGATAAGAAAAAACCGTTTGTTGTTGATAAAGCAGAATATAATGAAGTATATTATAGATGTATAATGGATAAATTCATAATAGAAAAACCTAATGGTGAACCTATTAAGAAAAAAGAATTTAATGAAATATTAATATCTCATCAATATTATCTAGAAGAATTAACAGCGTGTTCTAAACATTGTATAGCACATCCTAAAGTCGTTGAATATGTTGTTAAGCATAGATATGATGATGATTTTGAAATTGAAATTAAAAAAGAATTTCCAGAAATAAATGTAGTTAAAGATGATAATGGAATAGATGATATTATTATAGGTATATATGAAAATAAACAACAAATATTCACATTAGATAAAATCTTTGATAAGAAAACAGCTAAATTGAAAAAAATAATGGATGAAAATGAAGATTATTATATTCTTCATGTAGAAGAAAAATATAAAGATGGAAATGAAAATAGAGGAACTATGACAATAGGTGAATTCTTAACATTGGCTCAAAAAGTTCAACCACAAAAAGAACTTAGATATAAAGGACTGGGAGAACTTTCTGAAGATGACTTATGGGATACGACAATGGATCCTAATAAGAGAACTTTAGTAAGATTGACAGTTTCTGATATAGAAGAAGCAATGAAGATGTATGAAATTCTTCATAGTAAGAAGAAAGATAAAGAACGTAGACAAATGACAGAAACCTTTGAAATAAATAAAGATATGTTAGATAACTAAGAGGAGGAAAGAATATTATGAGAAAAAATGATAATGTACAATTTGTGATTGAAGGGAGAAAATTATATTTAGAAAAGGTATTGGTGGAAACATCTGTACCTCTATTCTTTATATGTAAAGATAATAGAAATATAAGATATGCTGTATTATGTACTGACACATTTGAATTTAAATATGTGTTAATACAATCATATAACGAAGATATACAAAAAATGTTAAAAATGAAAATATCAATGAGAGAATTATTTAATAGAGCTGTAAATGATGTATATTGGGAAGTTGAAGTTTCAGAAGAAGATGGTTCAGATATTGTTACAATAGGAAGCATAATAGATATTCCTAAGGAATATCTACCTGATGCTGTGCCTTATATATCAACAGATTTAAAATATGAAAAAACAATAAACCAAGATGTATTTTATAATAAGATGTTAATTAAAGCTTATAAATTATATTTATTATTATTATTTGTGATTGATATATTATTTACACAAAATCAAAATAATATAATCCTGACAACCATCACTATTTTAAGTGGATTATGGTTAATATTATTAATTATGAAAGAAATAGACAGAGGAGGTAAAAGATAAATGAAAATTTCTGAAGCAAAAAAGAAATTCAATGAACATATAATAGAAGGAGAATTATCAGAAGAAGCCAAAAAGGCTATTTCGATATTTGCTCCAAATAAAAACGTTTATCGTCATATACCTTTCATAACAGATGGCTTATTGCCATCTGAAAGAAGAGTATTATATGCAATGTATAAAGATGTAAATGCATTGCCAAAAGGAAATTATAAGAAATTAGGTTTAATTATAGGGGCAGTAATGAAATATCATCCTCATGGTGAAACAAATATATACAAGACTTGTGTTAAATTAGCTAGACCATGGAAAAATGCTGTAGAATTTATAGATGGGTCTGGTTCTTATGGAAATGAAATGGGTAAAGGAGCATCAGCTTTCCGTTATCTAGAAGCAAAACTTAGTTTATTTTCATTATATTGTTATTTTAAAGATTTTGATGAAATGATAGTACCAATGAAAGACGGTTATATTGATGAGATAACAGAACCTGAATATTTACCAGCGAGATATCCAGCAGTATTAACTAAGTCTTGTAAGGCTATTGGTTATGGAATGTATTCTGAACAGCCTAATTATAATTTTACAGAAATATGTGAGTTTACACTAAAATTAATGGATCATCCTGATTATGATACTATAATTTATCCTGATATACCTAATGGTTGTGAAATAATCGATGACGGTCAATTTGATGATATACGAAGAACGGGTAAAGGTAAATTTAGAATGAAATCTAAAACTAATATAGATTATGAAAATAATAAAATCGAAGTTTTATCTGTTCCTATGAATACAGATTTACAACAAATAAAAGATAAAGTTATTGCTATGGGAAAAAATAATGAACTTATTGGATATGTTGATATCCATGATCAAAATGATAAAAGAAATGGAAAGAAAAAAAGAAAGAAAAATAGTAAAGAACAAGCTAAACTATCTATCGAAATTCTTTTTAAGGAAGGAACAGATTTAGATAAAGCATTGGAATTATTATATAAAAAGACACCAATGTTAACATCGGCAGCATATGATTTAACACTAGTTGATGAATATAAATTAAAGGAATATACTGTGAGAACATTATTATTAGACTGGTTAGCTTTTAGACGAGATATAAAAAGAAGACAAATAAATAAACAAATAACAAAGAAAACTGAACGTGTTCATGTATTAGATATATTGATATTTATATCAAATACAAAAAATAGTAAAAAGACAATAGAATTAGCTACTAAAGCATATGATGTTAGAGAATTTAGAGATATGTTAATGATTGAATTTGGAATATCAACACTACAAGCTGCTTCAATAGGAAGTATGCAAATAAATTCATTTAATAAATCATCACATGAAAAATATGTAACTGAAAGAGATAAACTAAAAGAAGAAATAGAAGAATTGATGTCGTTAGTAAAATCATCTAAGAAAATAGATGATATAATAAAAGAAGAATTAAGAGAAGGAATAGAATTATTTGGAAAACCAAGAAAAAGTGATGTGGTTAAATTTGAATTGAATAATAACTATATTGCTGATACAGACCATCGAATAGTTATAACAAAAAATGATATGATAAAAAAATTAGGTAAACGAAACACAGGAATAGGAGAACTAGAAGAAGGTGATAAAGGAAAAGATATGTTCATTGTAAATAATAGAGATAGTATATTATTATTCGATAAACGAGGAAATATGTCTGAAATAAAAGTTAATAATATTAATTCAACACCTGAAGGTAGCACTGGGGTAAGTTTATCTAATATGATAACAGTGAATGGGAATATAGTAGGTGCTTTTCCAAAACCTAAAAAAGAATCAACATTTGTTGTTATGACTACTAAAAAAGGTTTATCTAAAAAATTATCATATAAGAATATAAACAAAATAAGAGGAACAGTAGTAGCTATAAAATTAGCAGATGATGATGAATTAGTGTCTGTTGATTTATTAGTAGATGAAAGTAAAGATATGATAGTATATACAAGAGAAGGTGGAGGAGTTAGAATTAATTCTGATGATATTAGAGAATGTGGTAGAGCTGCATATGGTTTATCAGTTATAAAATTAGCAGAAGGTGATGAAGTAAAAGGAACTGCTATGATTAATAATAGAGATAAATATATATTAGTTGTAACTAATAAAGGTAGAATGAAAAAATGTACCCTATCAACATTCGAAACTATGAAAAGGAAGTCAAATACTCTTCAAATAAGTAGATTAGCTAAAAATGAAGAAATAGTTGCTATTAAATCGGTTAAAGATAGCGATAAGTTTATGGTATATACTATGTTCGTAGAAGAAGAATTTAAAGTTAAAGATATAGAAGAATTAAATAGACTTCATGAATGTAAAAAAGTAATGAAGGTACCAGCTAAAGATAGAGTTTTAGATATAGTTATAAAATAATCAATAAGAAGGTAAGGATTATCCTTACCTTCTTATTGATTAAAAAATGTCAATCAAAACAATTAACTAAGTATTATTTTTTTTGAAAGGAGAATGAATTATGGCTAAATATACTACGTTATATGATCATATTTATCCAAAGATTAAAAATAGTTTATCAAATAGAGCTAATGTATCGGATTTAAAAAGAGTATTTAATAGTTTGATAAACTCAAATAGTGATGCATTGGCTGCAACTATACCTTCTAAATCTATATATACAAATATGGATATGGAAAATAAAATATTTAAAACTATAGGAGTTTCTAAAGATGATATAAAAGAAGCAATAAAGGCATCTCCAGATATACCAAAAGAATCTGATAAATGGAGAGTTATTAAAAATCCTGTTTACATGGCTACTATGTTTTTAGTTGTATATTTTAATAATGTTAAAAATGAAGAAATGCGAAATCAATCTATGTTTATATGTTCCTTATATATGTATAGAAATGTTAGAAGTAAATATTTTAAAAGAACAAGTCAAGCAACTATAAGTATAATGGAATATACTCTAAATAGACTATCTTATAAAAATGACCTTAAAAAATATGGTTCTATACTTAAAATGATAGCTAAGAAAAATGAAGTATTTATAAATAATTGGTTTGTTGTTAGAAAAAAAGAAACTGTTAATTGTGTTCTTATAAATGATACTGTTTTTAAATTAATAAATGATAATCATAGAAGATATTCAACAGCATTTAATAGTTTTTATTCTGAATTTAAAAAAGACCATTTAGAAGGTAATTTTTATAATGTTGATCAAGATATAGATACTGAGGATAAATTTATAGCTTCAGATAATGTATCTTTTGAAGTAGAAAAAACAGCACAAAAAATAGCTAACAAATTAAGTCTTAGTGGTTATCCTGATGCCAAATTACTTAGACAGGCGTGTGCTATAGAATCAGGTTGTTCTATAAATAATCTTAGAACAATTTTATCATATGTTTATGATAAAGGATTAGAAGATTTTGAAGAATGTGTAAGATTAATAATACAAACATATCTTTTTGATTATAAAAAAGATATGAAAGATATAGTTACTCCTGATTTTATTATAGAAATGAAAAAATTTTATAAAAAACAGACATCATTTAATGATAATTTAACTAGACTGAAAGATATAATAGATGAATTTTTAATTAAATCAGGATTAACTAAAAAAATAACACGTATACCTACGCTTAATGATTGTAAAAAAGCAACTTTAGTATATATGTTATTATTTATACAAAGAAATATATAAGAGGTGATTTAATATGAAATTACTTTGTAATTTTTTAATAGGGTTTATTATTGGTGTTATTATGCAATATTTTAGTAGAAAATTTTATTAGGAGGTAAATATTATGATAAATAAAGCAACGAGAAAGAGAATGGAAGATCATATATACACATTTTTTGATTTATTTGATCCAACTGGTAGAAATACTGAATGGTATAAAAATAAATTTAAAGAAATGACCGATGCTGAATTTGATAGATTTTTTGGAACATTATTTAAAGAAAAAACTCCATATTTACGAGCAACTATGGTAGATTACGAAAATCCAATGGAGATAGATAATTATGAAAAAGCTGCGAAATATTTAAATGTTCCTTTATTTGAAGAAGTTGTTATACCTTATGCAAGTCCAGATCCAAATAAACCTGTAGTATCTAAATATAAATGTGTTGTGGGATATTTAAATATGAAAAGAATGCAACAGTTAAACTTTAAAAAATTAGGATTATCTACAGAAACATCTGAAAGAAATATGCTTACTGGTCAGGTTACAGGTCATGATAAAAACTCTAGAAACTCAGATAATGAAACTAGTTCAATGTTAGCTATGGGAGCTAATAAAACATTAAAAGAGTTTATGTCCGCTAGAGCTGATGATATGGTTATGAAAAAAGAAATGAATCAATCTATTATGCGAAATGGTTATGTTGCATTAGATGATTTAACTGATGATGTTGCTAATAAAACAGCACTTAAAACTACTTCAGCATTCTTTATGGGTA
>ERZ808258.884-NODE-884-length-9964-cov-2.778383_pt1 | contig 9964 bp, 7 predicted proteins | sample MGYA00521280_ERZ808258 | MGnify/ENA primary metagenome ERZ808258 (study PRJEB31516, sample SAMN03275585) | gut metagenome | biome: mammalia-associated habitat; material: feces | host: Papio cynocephalus | place: Kenya | collected 2012-07-19 ...
GTCGTCTTGTTTCATACGAGCATGATAACGCATGAGGCTTGCATATAGTGAGAGTGGGCAGAGATATTTGTCGGAATTGTAGAACACACGAAAAATTTAATCAAAACAAGGAATAGAAAAATCCTATTTTTTCTCCAGTCATTTTGCATATCAATCAATGACAATTCGGCAGAAATGATTTATACTAAAGGCGGATATAAATAGCCCATGTCTGTTTTTAGTAAACTTTTTTATAATCAAAATTCTTCCCGCTCTGAATCAGAAACGGAAAATGAAGGTTCAAAAAACACATTCGCTTCAATTCAAATTTTCCTGAAAAATCTTCTGGCTGCGGACAAATATATTGCGAAAAGCGACTACATAAAATATTTTCTTGAGAATTCGGAGCTGATTGGCTATGTGCAGAAACTTAGCGCGGACGGTTTCTTAAAAGATTACTGCAGGAAAAACGGATTGAAAGTCAAAGATGTTGAAAGTTCTCTTCAGAATATTGAAAAACTCGATGAACTGATAAAATTCCACAATCATGAATTCATTGAGCGCAAGCTGAAATCAGAAAAGGAATATCTTGATTCAATTCTTAAGGAAATCGACCCGGTAATAAATCTTGATGACGACCAGCGCAAGGTCATTCTTACGGACGAGGATTACTGCCTTGTGATTGCAGGCGCGGGAGCTGGAAAAACCACGACGGTCGCGGCAAAGGTAAAATATCTTGTTGAAAAGCAGAATGTAAAGCCGGAGGAAATTCTTGTCGTCTCTTTTACGAACAAGGCTGTAGATGAGCTTAAGGAAAAAATCCAGAAAGGCCTGAAAATCAATTGCCCGATTACAACATTCCATTCGACCGGAAACGCAATTCTCCACAAGCAGAATGATGAAAAGCTCAATATAGTTCAAAACGAGAAGCTGTATTTTGTTTTGGAAGATTATTTCAAGGATTCGGTTCTGCAGAACGAAAGGATTGTAAACGACTTTGTAAAATTCTTCGCCTCTTACTGCGATGCGCCTGCGGATGAAATTGTAGACAAGACAGTTCTGTTCAATAAGATTTTATCATCTTCGTTTTCAACATTGAAAAGTGAGCTTGGCGAATATGAGAAAAAACTGCTTCCGACCGGCTCGAAAAAATATGTAACGATTCAGGACGAGCAGTTGCGTTCAAATGAAGAAGTCCAGATTGCAAACTTTCTGTATCTGAACAATATCGAGTATGAATATGAGCCGCGCTATAAATTTGATATTCCTGGAGCGAAAAAGCCTTACACTCCCGACTTTATAATCCGGCAGAACGGAAGTGAAGCATATATCGAGCATTTCGGTGTTACAGAGGACGGCTACAACAACAGGTACAGCAAAGAAGAGCTTGAAAAATACAACAAGGCAATGCATGACAAAGTTGCCATACACAGGCAACATAACACAAAGTTGATTTGCACCTGCTCAAAATATAAGGACGGAAAGGAACTCACGGAACATCTGAAAATTAAGCTTGAAGAATTCGGCTTTGTTTTGAATCCGAAAGACAACCGCGAGGTTATGAAGAAAATCAGCGCGCAGGATTCAAGTCGCTATGTACGTAAGCTCATAAATCTTATAGACAGGTTCATTTCCAACTTCAAGACGAACGGATATTCCGAAGAAAAATTTGATGAATGGTCTGCAAAATCTACAAATGTGCGGACGAAACTTTTTCTGCGCATCTGCAAGGAATGTTATCTTGAATATCAGAAATATCTGAACCAGCATAACGCAATAGACTTTTCAGATATGATAAACAAGTCGGCAATGCTCTTGAAAGAATCGGAGCAGGTCAGAAGCCAGATAAAATTCAAATACATTATCGTGGACGAGTATCAGGATATTTCACGCCAGCGTTTTGATTTGGTCGGCGCATTGCATGAAAATTCCAGCGCGAAAATAATCGCGGTTGGCGATGACTGGCAGTCAATCTACGCTTTCAGCGGCTCGGACATTACTCTGTTCACAAAATTTTCCGAGATAATGGGATATGCCGAGCTGCTTTCAATTACAAAAACATACAGAAATTCGCAGGAAGTCATTGATATAGCCGGAAATTTCATTCAGAAAAATGCAACTCAAATAAAGAAGACTTTAAAGTCGCCGAAAACGATAAAAGATCCTGTCATAATTTATACTTACGACGGAAAACTGAAAGGTCGCAAGGCGAATGACAGAAGTGGAGCCGCATATAATCTTGCAAAGGCTGTTGAAACCGCAATCGAGCAAATTCTGGAATTCAACAGGCAGGAAAACAAGAAAGATTCTTCTATATTATTGCTTGGCAGATTCGGGTTTGACGGAAAGAATCTTGAGCGTTCAGGCTTGTTTGAATATAAAAATTTCGGCAGCAAGGTAAAATGTGTAAAATATCCAAAACTGAACATAACTTTTATGACGGCTCATGCGTCAAAAGGACTTGGCTACGACAACGTGATTGTCATCAACGGAAAAAATGAGACTTACGGATTTCCCTCAAAAATCGAAGATGATCCTGTTTTGAATTATGTTGTGAAGCGCGACAATTCAATAGAAGCTGCGGAGGAAAGACGGCTGTTTTACGTTGCGATGACACGGACAAAGAATCGGGTGTTTTTTATCGCGCCGGAAGAAAATCCGTCAGAATTCCTTTTGGAAATAAAACATGATTATAAAAATGTGGTGCTGAAAGGCGAGTGGAACGAAGAAATGCAGGAAAATCCGCTCCTGAAAAAATCCTGCCCGATTTGCGGATATCCGCTACAGCACAAATACAAGGTGGCTTATGGCTTGAACCTTTGGATTTGCACAAACGAGCCTGAAATCTGCGACTTTATGACAAACCGCCTTGACTCCGGCAAGCTTTCAATTATGAAGTGTGATTCTTGCGCCGACGGCTATCTGATTGTAAAGTCATCAAAAGACGGCTCAAACCATTTTCTCGCCTGCACAAACTACACCGCCAACGGAAAAGGCTGCGGCAACATAGTCTGGAAAGAGGACTTTTACAGAATGATGGGATATGAAGTGGAGAAAAAAAATTGAGTTTTGTGATATGATATTTTTAGGACAAGAAAATTGATATGCTGAGCGTAATATAAGACAAGTATTCGGTTGCATTTTGAAAATAATGATTTTTCAATAAAAGGTGTGAAAATGAGTTTTAATAAACAGAAAAGAAAATATAATTTTCAAAAATTGCAATATCAAATTGCACTATTTTTTGAATTTTTTTTCAACGCCTGTAGATTAAATCAAGTTGCTCATTAAAAAGTTCTTCTGGAGTCTTATAGCCTAGTCTTTTTCTTGGCAGTCCGTTTATCAGGTCTTCAATTCTCTCAAGCTCTGCCTCTGAGATTTTGTTGATGTCTGTGCCTTTTGGGATGAAATGTCTTAAAATTCTGTTGTGCCGCTCGTTGATTCCTCTCTCGTATGACGAGTACGGATGCGCGAAGTATATTTTTGTGCCTTCATTTTCAACCTCCGCAAGCGATGCAAACTCAAGGCCTCTGTCCGATGTCAGCGTCCTAAAGATTTTCTCTGGATTTTCTCCAAAGTCTGAGAACAGCCGCTTGATTTCCGAATTGACCGCACTGGCTGCCTTCGCTGGAATCTTCCGCGTTATGTAGAAATCCGTCTTGCGCTCGGCGAGCGTCAGGACGACAGCGTTCTTTCCTTTCTTTTTTCCGATTACAGTGTCGATTTCCCAGTGTCCGAATGTGTTCCGTGTTGCGACTTCCGCTGGCCTGTTTTCTATGCTGTTTCCCAGCCTCATCTTTCCTGTTCTATTTTTATGGATCTGTCTTTTCCGTCTCAGGCTTTCAGGCAGGTCTGAGACTCTCACTTCCATAATTCCTTTGTGAATCCAGTTATAGAGCGTTTTTGTGCAGACTGAATTTTTCTTTGTGAAAAACCGTTCTGCTTTGAGCCTTCCGGCAGATGCATCCACCGACCATTTTTTCAGAGGACTTGAAAAATCTCTCTCAACACATTTTATGAACTCCGCGCATTCACGGAATTTTCCGGTTCTGTGGCAGTTGGCGCGGTTTGCCTCGTATTTTTCCTGCCCTGTTTCCGCGCGGTAGCACAGACGGTGGCTTCTGTACATTTCCTTTGAGCCTCTTATGATTTCATTCTTGACGGTGTTGTATGCGCAGCCTATTTCCTTTGCGATTGAGTAGACTGTGTGTCCGTCCTTGAGCCTGAGCTGGATAAGCGTGCGCTCGCAGATTGTCAGGTGCTTGTTTCTGACGTGTTCAAGTGTGTATTTCATTCTGGCAGATTCCTTGTCGGGCTGGCTATACAGCTGTCAAAAGAATTTGCAGGATTTTGTTATTCTCCGAGCCTAATGTTTCGCCGCATATCAATGTCCGATTCGTTTAAATAAGCACAATAACCTTGATATGTCAAACTGTTTTTTCAAGATGAGAAATGAGGGCTTATGGAAAACTCGCCGCGCTTAGGCACGGGCGGCATCTGGAAGTGCCTCTGAGTTTCCCACAAGCCTTGATGTTGCTTACGACCGACACGTGTCGGTTCAGTTTTTTTTCTTTTTCTCAAACACCGGCTCAAGCTCCCACGAGTTCTCTTTGTTCAGGATGAAGCGACACTCGTAGTTTCCGCCGTCTTTCTTCGTGCATTTTTTAAGAGAAGTTTTTTTTCCCTCGCATAAGGCCTTTATGTCTGACTTTGTGAATTTTGCTCCGCGTGTCTCTTTCCATAGCGACTTGAATTTGCAGCCGTCCTTGTAGCCTGTGCAGAACCAGCTTTTCTGGCTTTCCCTGACAGGCTTTCCGCAGACTGGGCATTTGATTTCATCCGCCGTGATTCCTGAGCGGTCGATTTTGATTTCAGTGCTGACAGCCTGCCTCACAAAGTCCTTCATTTTTTTCTCGAAGATTTCAGGATTTTCCGCAAGATCCTTTTCCCATTGAGTTGTCGCTGAGATGTCGGCGACCTGTTTCAGCGCGGAATTTCTCAAAGCTGCAAGGAGCGTCTCGCCGAGCTTTGTGCAGATGAAATTCTTGTTCTGGACCTCAATGTATCCGTTCGCTGTGAGTTTCGGGATGAATGTGTGCCGCGTCGCCGGAGTTCCAAGCCCGACAAGTCTTTCGTTTTGCTCATCATGAACCGACACGTGTCGGTCGGGCTTCGGGTTTTCCATGAACGAGAGAATGCTTGCCTCGTTGAAATATTTTGGAGGCTTGGTCCATTTTTCTTTTGTCTCAATTTCTGAAAGGACAAGCGAGTTCCAGTCGATTCCGTCAAGGCACTGAGCCTCGTTTTCTGTTTCTTCACTTTGAACCGACACGTGTCGGTCGGACAGTATGTCAGAAAACTTTTTCCAGCCAGGCTCAGTTATCTTTCTTCCTGAAATTCTGAAAGTTTTTCCTTCTGTTTCAAGAATATAGACCTGCTGGATATATTTTGCCTCCGGGAGAAAGGCCGCCATGAAACGCTCAAGAATCAGAGTGTAGACGTTCATCTGCTTCTCGCCTGCGTTTTCAGGAAGGGCTTTCAGCGGAATCAGGGCATGGTGGGCTTCAAGTTTTTTGTCGTTGAAGCACCTCTTGTTTGATGCTGAGAAATCCTCGCATTCGGCAAGCTGCCTGTATTTAGGATATGCTTTGCAAAGCTTGTCAAACACATCGCGGCAAAGTCCTGTGTTTCCGCTTCCCATGACTTTGGACGGAGTGCGCGGATATGAAACGCATTTCAGGTCGTCATATAGCGACTGGATTATTGAGAGCGTCTCGTCTGCGCTGTAGCCGAAAAACCTGAACGCGTCTTTTTGCGCTGAGTTCAGGTTGTAGAGTTGCGGCGGCTCAACGGATTTTTCCTCTTCCTTTTTTTCTTTCAAGATTGCTTTCTTCCCGGCACATTCTTTCAGTTTTCGGCTTCTTGAATCGTCCGGGAATTTTGTCGTGCTGTTTTCAAAATATATTCCTGCGCAGCCTGCGTTGCTTGAACCGACACGTGTCGGTCGGAATATTCCGTAGTGTTCAAAGTATTTTTGGCTTTTGAAATTCCTGATTGCGTCGCATCTTTCCGAGATTGCGCTTAGAATCGCTGTCTGTACTCTGCCGACTGGGAGCTTTTTGTTTGCGGCGCGGCTTATGTATCTTGAGAAGTTCATTCCTACAAGCCAGTCCGCGTGCTGCCGTGCAAAGCCCTGTGCGGAGAGCGTGTTGTATTCTGCAAGCGGCCTTGCGTTTCTGATTCCGTCTTTTATAACCTCGGCGGTGAGAGCTTGCGAAACCCAGAACCTTTTTATCCTGCTGAAATTCGTGATTCCTGCCATTATAAGGCATTCCCTTGCTATGACTTCGCCCTCGCGGTCTGCGTCGGTTGCAATCAGTATTTCATCGTTGCGGTGCTTTTTCAGAAGGCTGACGACAATTTTAGTCTGCTCTGATGTCTTTGGATTTGTGCGGTAGCCGAATCTGTCCGGGATGACTGGAAGATATTCGGAAGTGTAGTGTTTCGGCTCTTCTAGACTGAACAGATGCCCCTTGCAGTTTGTGATTGTGATGTCTTTGCCGGAATATATTCCGCCGGTTTTCCTGCACGAGAGTGCGCTGGCGAATTCCTCTGCGACATTCGGCTTTTCTGCGATTATAAGCATTGTGAACTCCTTCGGGCGGGCAGAAGTTCAGTTCAATTTATAGACCGATATTCAGGATTTTTCAAGGGCAGGTGTGTCAGCTGCTGCTGTTGAACCGACACGTGTCGGTTCGTCTTATGAAAAAAAAGAAGTTTTTCCGATAAAGTCGTGCTTTTCAAGTCATTAGAAGAATTTTCTGAAAAAGAGCCGTTATTGAAAAGAGTGGAAATGAGCAAAAGAGAAAAAAGAGTAACTCTTGGACGCAAGATAAAGGTTTGTGCTACAAGCCGTGCTATTTTGTTTCCAGTTCTGGAATTATATGTATTACGTGCGTTTTTTGTGTAATGCGGCTGTCTGTTTTCTTCTATAATTAGCTGTGTAGTACGGCTTGGTTCTGCTGAGTTTTTTACTAAGATTTTGGAAATTTGTATTTTTATAAGAAATATTTATATATTGACAAGATATTTCTATAATGACATATTTATTACAGGTTTAGATATGAAATTATATGTCATTGGTGGAAAATATGTATTTTTCAAAAAAGAGAAAGCTGTTGATACCTCAGGTGATAAAAAATTCGCCGGATTTGCTGTGCAGGATTTCTCTTGATGCCGGATGGTGCGGACTTCAGGAAACTGTGGAGATGGCAGATATAATGTTCCGCGCCTGGAGAATATGGAGCAACAGCCGATGGTCTTTTTTCAGCAAGAAATATTCCGGTGTTTTGAGAAAATTTCATGTGGATTATGACATCGACAGAGGAATGTGCAGACCTCGGTTCTGTCTTTTGGTTTTGGCTAAGCCTGATAATAAAATTGAAGAATGGCGGCTCAGAAAAAAAATATATTTGAGTTGGTATTCAGCCTGGAGTTCTGCGATGAGGAATTCTTCCGATGTCAGCGTCAATGTTGAATTTTTGGATAAGAAAAATGCAGTGGAAACTATTGAGAATTTCTGCAATCTGAACATGTTTGAAAGCTCTTCCGTAGATAATGAATTGATTGGAATTGAAAAGCGGATAAGGCAGGACCACCGCACATTTTCTGCTGGCGGAATATTCAGAAAAGCACTGAACCGACACGTGTCGGTCGAGGAGAAAAATGAAAATAACAGAAAATGAAATTCTTAATGCCAAATGTAATAACTGCGAAAGCGCATACCATGAATACGGAAAATTGTGCCCATGGCGAAGCATAAGCGGCGACTACTGCTTTGACGGAATGAATGTAGAAGAAGCGCACTGGGAAATCAGAAAACATTTTGATGATTTTCAAACAAAAATAGCACAAGGGATTATGAGAAAATGACAAAAAAAGAGCGTGAGCGCAGAAAGGAGAATTCCTTTTATAATTCAGAGCTGGCACGGCTACAAAAGAATGTCGTCCGTGCTCAATATGAGGTTCTTTTCTACAAAAATGGCAAAGAGATTGCGGACAAGATGTTTTTTTTATAACGCATGGAGGCATCGCTACAAAGGACTTGCTCTTGGAGAACCAAAGGCGAAGTCCTATGAAAAAGCAAAAGCAAATCTGAAAAAGGCTGTAATGGAGATAAAGGAGCATAAGAAAAAACTTAAGCATTGATATTTCGGGCAGAACTACGCAGAAAATTTTACTATAGAAAACTTGAAGATAAGGTTTAATAGGAGTCAGAATAATGAAAAGCTATAAAATAGATATTTGTGAATACTACGGCAAGACTGTTGAGATAGAAGCTGAGACCGAAGAAGAAGCGTTTAAAAAACTTATAAAGGAATATATGACCGGAAAAATTGATATAGGTGAAGACGATTATAAAGGTACAGAATTTTATCCCCCAGAGTGTTTTTCAAATCCAGTCAGCGAGCTTATACAGACACTTGTCAGCATATTGCAGCTGAACGGCGTTTTTGTGCGGAATCTTTTCCGGGGAAATGTGCTGCGAAATTCGATGAATCAAAAAACGCTTTATACAAAAGATGAAAACACTTTTCTCCTTTTTGTGGAGGACTGGATGCACAATATTCCTGACCTTGTAAGCAATTTATTGCAGCACGATAACGACATGCGGATTAGGATAGATACATTTCTTCTGTCACTTGTAACCGGCGGCCTGAAAGAATTCAATTCCATTGTGCAGGATAAAGAAACAAGAATTTCCTATGGAATAAGAGACACGGACAATATACAAAACTGGCTCAGTTTCGGACTGAAAAACATTGTTCCGTATTCTGAAAAAGCTGTCGGACTTATGGAAAGCATTGTGCTGACGAACTGATTTAGGAATGAGAATAATGAGATATGTTATTGAATGGAAATGTTTTGATGATTCTGGTTACTGCCTAAAATATTGTTCTAGGAAAAAAATTGATAATAGAAAATGGTTTTATTCAGAAGAAGGCGAGCTTTCGGAAATAATGGTTTTCAAAAGCAAGGAAAAGGCAATCAGAGTAAAGAAAAAAATAGAAAAACAATTCTGCATAATTCTAAGAATAAGAAAAATCAGTAATGACACTGCAAAAAGAATGAATGAGGAACTGTATTTTAATTATATACTTTATTCTTGTAAAAGAATTGAGAATGAACTGAGTTTGAGCAATGGTCAATTATAACAGGAGAAAATAACAATGGAATTTGACAAACGGTTTTCAGGCAAGAATTATAAGAAATGACAGGACAGATTGAAAACAGAACAGGAAAATCATCAATAAAATAAAGGAGCACGGTTATATATGAAAGATTCGATAACCGGAGAAGAAATCATCGACTATGATTTTTTAGGAAAAAAACTCTATCCGCCGAAAAAGACCAGGCTGACCGATGCCTCAAAAGCGTTCGCAAGAATGTGGGCGGAAATAGACAGGATTTATTCTCCAAGGAAAAAAGCCTCTTTTGCTGAAAAGCATTTCTTCCGTTCCCCACGTGTCAACAGGCAGCTTTGCATGGTCAAGATGTTCTACACAGACTCAAAGGATGCGCACAGAAAGTTCCTGCGTGAGTATATGCCGCAGAAAAACAAGAACAGCGTCGAGGACAAGCCTGAGCTTTTCAATGAGAGATACTGTTCTGTTCCTGATTCTGTAATTGATGAGTACGAGAAAAATATGGATGATCTGGGATTCAAGTTCATAATAAGCCCTGAAAGCCAGAATGTCCCGATGAGATCTCTTGTGAGGCAGTTCGTGAAAGACCTTGAGAATATGACAGGATATAAGTTCAGGTGGCTTGCGGCGGTTCATACCGACACAGACCATATCCATTCGCATCTTCTTATAAACGGCGTTGACAGAAACGGAAAGAAAATCAGGTTCAAGCCCGGAATAATAAAGGAGGCGGCAAGAAACACCGCTGCGGACATCTGCACATCTCTTATAGGCGAAAG
>ERZ808258.885-NODE-885-length-9953-cov-6.866135_pt1 | contig 9953 bp, 8 predicted proteins | sample MGYA00521280_ERZ808258 | MGnify/ENA primary metagenome ERZ808258 (study PRJEB31516, sample SAMN03275585) | gut metagenome | biome: mammalia-associated habitat; material: feces | host: Papio cynocephalus | place: Kenya | collected 2012-07-19 ...
GTAGCTCAGTTGGTAGAGCGCTTCGTTCGCATCGAAGAGGTCGCGGTTTCGACTACCGTCGGCTCCACGAAAGCCCGCTGCATTCATTCCACCGCAGCGGGCTTTTCTTTTGTTTCCCACCTGTTCAGGCGCGGCCTGCAGGTGCAATGCAGCATCTACAGGCGTTACGACATCGAAGCATCTTTCACGAATCCGTTCATAGGGCGAATCGGAACGTCCGACACGCAATCAACGAACCGTCGAAAGGAACCGAAGCAACGTCTTCATCCCATCAGACGGCCAATCGTCTCCAATCATCGGGATTTCTTCACAACACCCGCATCGCGCGCTCACGCTTCATTGCGCTGTCGCACGTACCTGTCGAGCGCGGCAGCCGTGATACCCGTGTATCCGTCGATTGAAGCGAACTGCGGACCTTGGGAATTATCGAGCCGTATGAAACCGGTCTGTGCGAGCGTGGTGGCGCCGGAAGCGGCCGCGGAGCGCAATCCCGATATGGAATCCTCGACCGCGATGCAGTATCTCATATCCTCCGGCTTGATGCCGAGACGCCTTCCGGCCTCCAGATACGGTTCCGGCGACGGTTTCTTCGCGACATCGTCATCGCCGCACACATATCCCGCGAATGCGCCGACGGGAGCCTGCGCAACAAGATTTTCCGCCAGATGACGAGGCGACGTCGTCACCAGCATCGAAGGAACGCCAGTCGCGGCCAACGACCGCAGCACGTCCTCCACGCCGGGAATCCATGGTATGCGTTCGAATTCCCTCTGCGCCACGTAATCAATCATGCCTTTGCCGATTTCCTCGACCGACAATGCGCAACCGTGCTCCACCATGCGGCGCGCGACGTCCGGCACCGGCGTGCCCGAACCCTGCCAGGCCAGATCCTCATCCCAGTATCCGCCATGCTCCGCCGCGATCTTCATCTCGCCCGCATGCCAATACGGCTCGGAATCAATCAACGTGCCGTCCATGTCCCAAAACACCGCTTTGAGCATCAGCTTCGATTCGTCCATGTCGCGTCTCCTTCGTTCCGCAAACCGTCCGGCATGCATCCATCACCAACGATGTCGCCTCCGGCTTCCATTTCAGCTTTCCGTTTCTATTCCAACAGAACGATGCGACCTAGACGGCACGAGCCACACCGCGCACATCGCATGCGACGAGAGCGCATGGCACGAACCTTCGCGCCTTTGCATGGATTCCGGTTCGTGGAGTTTCGCGAGGCATTGCGAGGCATCGCATCCGCCACGTGCGGCGGCTCCATCACCGCGCCTATAGACAATCAGCCGGGCAATCGGCTTGGCGATCGACGCCGCATCACGCTTCCCGGCAGCCGACTTCCCCATGGTTCTCGGAGGCACCCGCACCGACCTGGCCAGCGGCCGATCCATCAGACCGTTCTTCGGCTTTCGCCGCTTCCTCCGCTTTCCAGCGTGCGATGCAGCGTTCGACGCGCTTGTATCCTATGATCTTCGGGTCGAGTCCGGCCTCTCGGAAAATCACGGCCGGCGAACCGCCTTCGGCATACCGGCGCATGCAATCATCACGGAATTTTTTGGAATAGCTGATGCGATACTGGGTGACCGATTCCACGGCCTCCAAAGATCCCAGATACCTGCGGACCTTGGCAGTGAACGCGACTCTTGGCATATGGCACTCCTCACCTTTCCTCGTTCGCCTCATAGCTGATATTTCTCCGGAACTTCCACGGAGAAAACGCGTCTTCCCCTATGTCAACCTTGCAGACGGAAGAAAAACGACTATGGCGTACATGGACAGAATTATTTCCGGCACACCATCGGAGTTGCACAAAAATAACACGTCACGTGAAGACTATATACCAAAAAGCCGAGTATGGCGCAAAAAATACTTATTTATGATACTTTTCTCGGATTTTCCTCTTGTTATCGGTCACCCCAAAGTACAACCGAGGTGGACGTCTTGCCATCGCCTTCACGGGAAATCTCCGAAGAGTCGCGTGATGGCAACTGCCGCATATCGACGCGAATCTGATGCCGCCACATGCGGGCACGGCGGGAACGTTCGACCTCGACGATTCCGCCATCGGCGTCCGCCGCGAACACACTCGTTCCCGCCGGCTTGCGCAGGCGTTCGACCTGCCTGCGGAGCTCACGGTTCTCCTCTTCGAGCTTGAGGATGCGCGTGACTCCGGCCAGATTGATGCCTTCCTCCTGACTCAGATGCTGTGCGTTGGCAAGACGCGCGATGTCGCGCAGGGAATAGCGGCGGGCACCGCCAGCGGTACGTTGCGGCACCACCAAGCCGAGCCTGTCGTACTGGCGGAGCGTCTGCGGATGCACGTTGGCGAGTTCCCCGGCACGACCGACCGAGAACACCGGCAGCTCGATATCGAAACCGACCCTGTCGGCGCCATCCAGATCGGCGTGCCCCGACACTATCGCCAACGCGCACATCTCATACAGACGCTTGGCCTGGCGCTCGGCACGCTTGCGCGACGTGCGCGTCATATCGCTCAGCGCTCCTTGGCGAGTTCGTCAGCGAAATCGCCGCACGCCTTGTCGAATTCCTTCGCCGCGTGCCTGACGATCAAGCCGGGCTTGTCCGGAATGCGAATCTCCACGCGACCGACCAAATCGCCTTCACCGCGGGAATTCCGCACGCCCCTGCCTGCGATGCGCACTTCCGTGCCGCTCGACGAGCCAGCGGGCACTTTGAAGGTGACCTCATGGCCATCGACGTCCGTCGCGGACACCTTCGCACCGGCCACCGCCTGGCCCACGGTAATCGGCAACGGCATGATGATGTCGAGGTTGCGCAAGGCGAATTTCGGGTCTTCGGGGACATGGATCTGCAGGTACAGGTCACCGTTCCGTCCACCATTGCGGCCGGGCTTGCCCTTGCCTGCAAGGCGAATCTTCTGACCGTCCTTCACTCCTGCGGGAATATGCGTCTTGAATTTCCGTCCATCGGCGCTCAGCGAAACGGTGGCGCCCTTGACGGACTGACGGAAAGTCAGACGAACCTTCGAATGACGATCCTCGCCATTTTCCGGCTGCGGGGCCTCCTCATATCCATAGGAGCCGCCGTATGCGCCGCCCGGGTTCCGGCCTGCACCCGCAGCACCACCGAACATGGAGAAGATGTCGTTGATATTCGGATTGCCTCCACCGTTGGTCTGGAAACGGATACGGGACCCGTTGCCGCCCATGCCGGCGCCGCCGCCGAACATCGAACCGAAAATGTCGGAGAATCCGCTGGCATCGAATCCGCTGGCTCCGGAACCACCCGCGAAACGCGCGCCGCCCATGCCGAACTGGCGAATCGCATCGTACTTCTGGCGGTTCTGCTTGTTGCTCAGCACGTCATACGCCTCGGAGATGTCCTTGAACTTCTCCTCGGCCTCCTTGGTCTTGTTCAGATCAGGGTGGTACTTGCGCGCCAGCTTGCGGTATGCCTTGGTGATCTCCTCGTCAGTGGCCTCCTTGGAGACACCGAGGACCTTGTAGAAATCCTTGCTCAACCATTCATTCTCAGCCATGCTGTGCCTCCTTCCATGAGGCTAGGCCCCTCATGCGAGGGGCCTATACATATGTTTTTCAGTGTCGTCTCAGTTCTGCGGGGACGCCACGACCACACGGGCCGCGCGAATCACACGGTCGCCGATGCGGTAGCCGGCCTCCACCACGGTGTCGACGGTCTCCTTCTCGGCCTGCGGATCCGGCTTGTGCAGAATCGCCTCATGCTTGGTCGGATCGAAGTCCTCGCCCTTTTCGCCGAACTTCTCGACGCCGAACTTCTCGAACGCCTTGTCGATCTTGGTGGAGACGGCCTTGAACGAATCGTCCATCTCGCTGTGCTCGCGGATGCGGTCGATGTCGTCAAGCGCCGGCAGCAATGCGGTCAGCACGTCGATGATGCCGTGCTGGCGGAAACGGTCCTGCTCCTTCTTCGCGCGATTGCGGAAGTTGATGAACTCCGCGCGTTCACGCTGAAGGGCCTCCAGATATTCCGCGGCCTCCTTCTTGGCCTGGCCAAGCGGGGTCAGCGTATCGTCGGCCTTGTCATCGCCGTCATTCGACTTGTCCGTCTGCTCCCCCGTCTGCTTCTGCTGCGATTGCGCATCGGCAGCGGCGGGCTTGTCGGCGGAGGCGCCGTCCGTCTTGGCATCGGCATGACCGTCATGCGATTCCTTGGCGTCGGCGCCGGCAGGAGCGCCCTGCCCCGACAGGTCATCCATGTCGGGCAGGTCGTTCAGATATTCGTCCTTGTTGAAGTCGGACATGATTACTTATTGTCCTTGTTGTCGTCATCGTCCACGACTTCGGCGTCAACGACGTCGTCATCGGCGGAGGATCCGGCTGCGGCACCGGCATTCGTGGCACCCGCAGCGCCAGCCGCACCCGCGGCGGCACCGGCCGCACCCGCAGCGCCCTGCTGGGCGTACAGCGCCTGGCCGATCTTCTGCGCGGAGGTCATCAGCTCGCTCTGGGCGCTCTTGATCTTCTCGATGTCCTCACCCTTCAGGGCTTCCTTCAGGGCGTTGACCTTGTCGGTGACTTCCTTGGCCACGTCATCGGAGAGCTTGTCCTTGTTGTCGTTGACGAGCTTCTCGGTCTGGTAGGCGAAGGCTTCGGCCTGGTTGCGGGCCTCGGCGTCCTCCTTGCGCTTCTTGTCCTCGGCCTCGTGGGCTTCGGCCTCCTTGACCATGCGGTCGATCTCGTCCTTCGGCAGGCCGGAACCACCGGTGATGGTCATGGACTGCTCCTTGCCGGTGCCCTTGTCCTTGGCGGACACGTGCACGATGCCGTTGGCGTCGATGTCGAAGGTGACCTCGATCTGCGGGACGCCACGCGGGGCCGGCGCGATGCCGGTCAGCTCGAAGGTTCCCAGCGGCTTGTTGTCGCGGGCGAACTCACGCTCGCCCTGGTAGACCTGAATCAGCACGGACGGCTGGTTGTCTTCGGCGGTGGAGAACACCTCGGAGCGCTTGGTCGGGATGGCGGTGTTGCGGTCGATGAGCTTGGTCATGATACCGCCCTTGGTCTCAATGCCGAGGGACAGCGGGGTGACGTCGATCAGCAGCACGTCCTTGCGGTCGCCCTTGATGACGCCGGACTGCACGGCAGCGCCGACAGCCACGACCTCATCCGGGTTCACGGACTGGTTGGCTTCCTTGCCGCCGGTGAGCTCCTTGACGAGCTCCTTGACGGCAGGCATACGGGTGGAGCCGCCGACGAGGACCACATGGTCGATGTCGGAGACGCCGATGCCGGCATCCGCCAGCACGTTGTTGAACGGGGTGCGGCAGCGACCCAGCAGGTCGGAGGTCATTTCCTCGAAGTGCGCACGGGTCAGGGTCTCGTCCAGGTGCACCGGGGTGCCGTCGGGGGTCATCGCCAGGTACTGCATGGAAATGGAGGTGCTGGTGGAGCTGGACAGTTCCTTCTTGGCCTGTTCCGCGGCTTCCTTCAGACGCTGCAGGGCGATCTTGTCCTTGCTCAGGTCGACGCCGTACTTGTTCTTGACCTCGCCGACGAGCCAGTCGATGATCTTCTGGTCCCAATCGTCGCCGCCCAGGTGGTTGTCGCCGTTGGTGGCCTGCACCTGAATGGTGGAGAAGCCGTCGTCGTCCTTGCCGATCTCCAGCAGGGACACATCGAAGGTGCCACCACCGAGGTCGAAGACCAGGATGCGCTCGTCTTCCTTGCCCTTCTCCAAGCCGTAGGCCAGTGCGGCGGCGGTCGGCTCGTTGATGATACGCAGGACGTTCAGGCCCGCGATGGTGCCGGCGTCCTTGGTCGCCTGACGCTGGGCGTCGTTGAAGTATGCCGGGCAGGTGATCACGGCGTCGGTGACCGGCTCGCCGAGGTATGCTTCGGCATCCCTCTTCAGCTTCATCAGCACCTGAGCGGAGATCTCCTGCGGAGTCCACTTCTTGCCGTCGATCTCGACGGTCCAGTCGGTGCCCATGTGACGCTTGACGGAGCTGATGGTGCGGTCGACGTTGGTGACGGCCTGGCGCTTGGCGACTTCGCCGACCAGAATCTCACCGGACTTGCTGAAGGCCACGACGGACGGCGTGGTGCGAGCGCCTTCGGCGTTCACGATGACGGTCGGCTGACCGCCTTCAAGAGTTGCGATGCAGGAATTGGTGGTACCCAAATCAATGCCAACTGCGCGTCCCATAACATGTCTCCTTTATGAATAGGTTCGCTATACGTTCTTTTCGTTCTTCGCCCGGGTTTCGGATGACCGCCTCTCGGGCTTTCCAAAACTTGAGCCTACACCACTCAACTTTTGTTCGCAAGTTTTTATTCCCGAATTCGTAAAAATCTTGAGTCTACTTCGCTCAACTTTTCGAGTTGAGCTCGCAAAGTACCTTTCAGAACGTCAAATCCGCCGATCTCCGGGCGGAAACCACCTGTCAAGAAGTCAAGTCAGACAGCCAGCAGGACGCCGCAGAACAACCGAATCCGCCACCAACTGGAGAAAAACACCCACCAAGCAATCAGCCAAACGACCGAATCCGCCACCGACCGGAGGAAAACACCCACCAAGCAGACGGCCAGACACCCAAATCACCCACCAGCTGGATAAATCGGCACGCCCAGAACCATCTCACACGACCAAATCATCCAGCCACTGGAGAAATCGGCACACTTAAGCGGTATTCAAAGAACCAAAACACCCAGTCACTGGAGCAAAACACCCACCAAGCCTTCAATAAGATGCCCAAATCATCCAGCCACTGGAAAAATCCAGACGCTCAAGTCACTTCAGACAACCGAATCACCCACCGACTGGAAAAATCGGCACGCATAGATGCTCCTTATACGACCAAAACATCCACCGACTGGAAGAAAACACCCGCTAGGCAAACGGCAAAACGCCCAAACCATCCAGTCAATGGAGGAAGAAGACGTCCAAGAACCATCTCAGGCGACCAAAACATCCAAGCAATGGAGAAATCAGTACGCCTAAATGGCGCTAACCGACCAAATCCACCAATCACTGGAGGAATCACCCGTCATACACCCGGTGAAACAGCCATAACCGGCCATGACCGGCACACAACCGGCACGGCCGGCGTACCACCCCCTACCAGTAGGGCGTACAACCCACAACCACCGGCACAGCCAGCGCAACCACCGGCACAGCCAGCGCAACCGAACCATACCGGACCGCCATATCCGTCTGACAAGCACGACAGCGCCGTTCCGGTCGACGAGCCTATCGAGCGTGACGCGCCGCGCGGGTGGCTTTGATCGCCACGAACAGGCTGCGCACCAGCAGCACGCATAAATAGATGGCGAACATGGCCGAGCCGGTACGCGGCGAGACGGCACCGGCGATCCAGGTTCCGAAAGGCGCGGTGAGCGCAGCGACGACTCCGATGATCACAGCCGCCTTCACATGCACGAGCTTGCGTTTCAGGTTCGCGACGCTTGTGGTGATCGAATTCGGGAACATGGCCAACAAAGAAGTGCCTCGCGCGATCAGATCGGACGCACCGAACAACATCGACAACGCCGGCACCGCGATCGCGCCACCGCCGATGCCAAGCAATCCCGCCAATATGCCGATCAGCACACCCAATGCGACCATGCAGAGGCCGGTTGCGACGCTCATGGAAATCCGTTGGTCGCGCGAAGGGATGAAGCTCACCTGATTGGCCACGACGAACACCAGGAACACGACGAAAATCCAGCGAAGTACTAATTCCGGCAGCCGAGACAACAGCCAACTGCCGATCTGCCCGCCGACGAACATGCCGCAGAACAGCAGCAGCGCGGCGAGCCAGTCGACATTGCCGCCCGCCGCATAGGACACGACGCCGGAAACCGACGTCGGCACAATCGCCATCATGGAGGTCGCGGCGGCATTGCGCTGTGTGAGTCCGAGCCACACCAATGCGGGCACGATCACCGTGCCGCCGCCGATGCCGAACATGCCGGACAGCAGTCCAACGGCGACACCGACGATCACCAACACCGCGATGCCGCGGGGCGATGCATCCAGCCCAACCGGATCATTACCGAACAGACGGTCCGGTTTCGCGATTTCCTTCCATTCATGATTTTGCGCGTTCCGCATGGCAGCCATCCCTCTCGTGTGATTCGATAGCGCGCGTTACCGCACGGCATCGGCCTCGCCCCGATACTACCCACGCGCGCATGAGATGGTACGCCCCACGTTCCCTATACGGCCTACGACCCGCGCAATCCTCTGCTCAATCAATAATCCGAAATGCGATAATCCGAGGCATCTCATGAAGCTCGTGCGCACCGCGCAACCCATACAATCCTGCATCCCGCAACTATACAGACTACGTGCATGAATCAGCCATCGCGGCGAACTGCTTGAGCAGGGCTGGGAGTGAGATACAGACTACGTGCATGAATCGGCATGGGGATGGCGGTTTCCCATCCATGCAAACCGCCCTATCCGCGTTCCCCGCGCCCGGCCAGACCGACAACCCCATCCGCGCGAAGAAACGCTCCGATTCGGTTCCCGCTATCAGCAGCCAAAATAAGCCAAAAACAAGCAACTTCGCCTGTACGAAGACCATTTGGAACATCACCTTACAGAGCCTATTGAGACTTGCACAAAAGCCCAAGCCCATACAAATCCCGGGCCTGCACAAACCCCAGGCCCACACGAGTCCTACAAATATGGGGCGGCAGCCAAGGGCCGGGCATCGCAGGTTTCGCAGCATTCGCAATCCGTGCCGCGCTGGACCAATCTCGCGCGCACAATCTCGTAAGGGCGTTCCGGTGTCTCGCCGGCTATGAGCTTCAGCGCCTTCCACGCGGCAATGCGCCCCATCGCGAACGGATCCTGACGCATGGTGGTCAGATCCGCCTCATCCGCATACGTGGAATCGTCGAAACCGATGATCGAATAATCGGTCGGCGCGTGCCGGCCGTAACGATGCAACCGCAGCAACAAAGGAATCGCGATCGTGTCGGATTGGCAGCATATCGCGTCGGGAAACTCGTTCAGCGCGATCAGCGAATCAAGCGCCGATTCCACCGACGAGCCGCCACGCGGCAAGGAAATGACACGCCATCGAAGATCGTGCGAATGTTCCGCGGTCCGGCAAGCGCGGACGAAGCCTCGTCTTCTTGCATCGATGGAGGAATGGATGGAATCGACGGCATCGGAGCACAGATACACTATCTTGTTATGTCCAAGTTCGATGAGGTGCAGGGCCGCCTCGTACATTCCCTCTTCGTCATCTATGGAGATTGTGGCATCGAAACCCTCTTCCGACGACGTATTGATGCCGATGATCGGCGCGCGCGCCGGGCCGAGTCGTCTCACCTCTTCCGGGTCCACGGCGAACGAAGCGACGAACACCGCGGCCCAGTCATCGTCTTTTCGCAGGTCCGCGAAGAATTCACGTCGGCTTTCACCGGTGTCGACATGCTGGAACAGCGACACGGCATATCCCTCGTCATGCATCACGGAGTCGATGCCGGCGAACACCTCGTCGTTGAACCAGCTGGTGATGCCTTCGTTCATCAGCAGCGCGACCCGCCGCCGCGAGGATTGCCGAATCATGCGATAGCCATGGTCTTCATCCGTTGTATCCATAAATCCTGCCCCTTTGCGGTTCCCAGCATGTTCAGGCCGCGTCTTTCCGCCTGTGGAAAGACGCGGCGAGCTGGTTTTCCTCTCTTCATCATGCCTGAATGGTCAGGCCGTCAACTCTGCCGAAGTGTATGCCATGATACGCCATTCTCGGCGGTCTTCAACTCGCGCACGCCCGCATGTCCGCGCACACATATCATCCCGCGCACACATCGCCCGCCCGCTCGCGCGCCACACTGAGTTCGTCGGTGGCGCCCAAGCATATCCGCGCACGCCCACACGTCTGCACGCCTGCACGTCCGCACGTCCGCATATACGCGCACGCTCCCGCATGTCCACATGTCCGCACGCCTGCACGTCCGCATATCCGC
>ERZ808258.887-NODE-887-length-9932-cov-5.138504_pt1 | contig 9932 bp, 8 predicted proteins | sample MGYA00521280_ERZ808258 | MGnify/ENA primary metagenome ERZ808258 (study PRJEB31516, sample SAMN03275585) | gut metagenome | biome: mammalia-associated habitat; material: feces | host: Papio cynocephalus | place: Kenya | collected 2012-07-19 ...
CGTCGTAGACTTCAACTGCGATTTCTAGGCTAATGGGTCGGCAAAAGTACCCGTCAAATGAATTGCGCACCCGTAAGGGAATGCCGGCTTCCTTTGCGGGCGCTGCCGGATGCGACAAAACGGAACAAGACGGAGCTACCTGATCATCATGCTTTCCTTCGCTTTCCCGTCCAACAATCGATCGGCGGTGGACCGAGGAAACACCGGCACTTCCAATTCAAGCGGCGCGGCGCCCGTTTGCCAATCTGAATGTTTACGGTTGGAAACTTCTACGTTCTTTTGAGGAACAAACATGATCACATGCCGCATTTCACCTTCCGAATACGCGTACACCGTCCTCGCCCCATGCATGGAAACAGTCAACGTTTTGTCTCCTTTTGCTAAAAAGACGTGCAAATTCCTCTTGGCGTCAAGCGTCGCTTCCCGAAACAGCTCCGAATCGTTCTCCGCCATATCACCCTCAAAGCACTTTTCCGCCACGCCATTATATATGTAGCCTTTGACATTCCCAATGGTGTATTCGAGAACATTGCCGGGAACAAACACCGCAGGGTGTTCTTTCCGCGCCACATCAAGCCGCCCAAGCTCGTCAAGCGCCAAAACAGGCATCGTGCAAGAAATCAGACATACGATGATGAACCGCGACTTCATGTTCCACCTCTTTCTTGAGCTGGGGTTATGGTAAAAACAAATGCACTAAACGTCAACTCATGAATAACAACCGATCACCTTATACCAACAGGCAGTCTATCAGCTGTCATAGGATGTCCAAGGACGCCTTAGAAGTCGGTATCTGCAGTGCGCGTCTCGGGGGTATTCAATGGGGACGGAGTCGGCACTAACCGGGCGGCCGCCGGAGCGCCACCTGCCGGCGCCTCACGGTCCGCCAGACTCTGATTGACGCCGCGCGCCGCCATCCGCGCCGCCTTCAACGTCTTCGAACTTATCCCCACAGTAACTTGAATCTCTCCACCGGCCCTACGGGGGACCTTCCGATCCTTTAATACGACCAACCCGGACAGAATGGCTTCCGATTCGTTACGGATGGATTCCGTCGCAATCTTGACGGACTCCTTGCTGACGACACCCCTCTGAACCTGTCCATCGGAGGTCATGTACTTTGATTTCTTTGAGACTTCGTCCACCCCCTCCGAAGACGAAACTTTTTCTTTCAAGAACTTCGAAAGGTTGGCTTTTGCCCGGAGTGTCCCTGCCTTGCGCGCTTCCCTGATATCCTCAGCGTCGTTAAAGTCATACATGCCTGTGCCGTGCGCGAAAATCAGAAATGTCCCGTCAGGCCTTATGGCAAATGCCACGCCATCCGGCTGGTTCAATTCCGTCTGCACGACCGCATTGCCCGCATTCGCCTGAAGGCAGGGATCTTGCACGGCCTGCCCAAGGGCAACGGTTGATGCGGCCATGGCGCCACATGCCAGCATAGCGGCAAACTTATTCATGGTTCCCCCTTTTCTGGTTTATTTATTTTGTTCATCTAGCCCGAGCCACTTTTCTATCGGGTCGGCAAGCTTGCCCAAAGCCGCTTGAAGAAGATCGGCATCCTCATCTTCCTCAAGCAACTGCTTGATCTCATCGTTCCCAAGCGACAATGTAACACTATCCGTCTTGACGACCTGCCCTGTACGATCGTTCGTCAAGGTCACTTCAAGTTTGATCGCCATCTTGTAAACTTGGCCGAACTTCTTCGTTTTCTTGTCGTGTCCCAGTTTCTTGGAATAGGAAATAGCCTTTATTTCCGTGCGAATGCTGAAGTCCGGCGTCAGGCCCTGTCCCGCCAACAACAATTCTGAGGCGTTCGCAAGCCCTGTCGCAACCATCGCATCCGCCTTCGCCTTGTTCTCGATGACCGCGTCCAACGACGCGTCGTTCAGGATAAGGAATTTATTTGCCTTGGCAAGGCCGTTGGGAAGAGCGAACTGGACAGCTTTTGCAACTTCCGCTCCGGACATGCGCCTATTTGGGCCGAGATTGTAGATGGTCGACTTATCCTCAATCGCCATCGTGGGCTTGCAAACCATCAAGGCAACGGTTCCTCCTGCGCGCGGATTGACGATGCAGGCGTAAACGGTCGCCTCTTGATTGCCATCCCTGTGGACGACCTGAACCACGCGGTATTCTCGCACAAACCCCGCCGTCTTCGTCAAGGTCGAAGACTGCTGCTCCTTGACGGATGTTTTAACGGTGGCATTGAGCGTCTCCCCGAAAACATTCGCGTTGCTTTTTATTTTCCTCATGCGTTCGCTCATGCGTTCATCGTTTTGAAGCATTTGGCCGTAGACTTGCGAGATGCCTTCAACAAGCGCTTGTTGAACGGCCGTTTTGCGATCCACCCCCACGCCGAAACAGGCGATCCACCCTTCCGGAACTGGCGGAAGCCCCGCCTGCGCCGTGGAAGCCGCCTCCCCTCCGGCGGAAGGATTCGCTTGCGCAGCCGGCTCCGAAGGGGCCGGAGCATTGACGGACCTATTCAAGGAACGGGCAATCCCGTTGGCGGCGGCATTCGCCGCGGCCGTTGTCTTCGAACTGACGCCGACCATGACCTTGTACGAACCGCCGTTGCCGCTTGGGATTTTGGCGTCCTTGAGAACAATTACGCCCGTAAGAAGCGCCTGCGCCGAATTGCATATGGACTCCATCGTCATCTTCACGCTTGTCTTGGAGACAACCGTAGACGCATCCTGTCCATCGGAAGACATGTTTCTCACTTTTTGCGACGCCGCGTCCAAACCCTCTTTTGTGGAAATGTCTTCTTTCAGGAATTTGGCGATAGCCGCTTTTGCACGCATTTCCGCTACCTTCCGGGCGTCTCTGATGTCATCGGGATCGTTAAAGTCATATATTCCCGTCCCGACAGCCGTTATTTGATATGAACTGTCCGGAAAAAGTTTGATGGTCACACCGTCCGGAGCTTCTTTGATATCCTGACCAGCCGCCAGAAGACACCCTCCGAGCATGAGCGAAGCCCCCAGCATCCCGATTTTCACATTCATTTCATTCCTCCCAATCAATTCTCAACCCGCTTCATGCGCAATTTGAAATCATAGCAATCCTTGCCGGGCGCAATGGACGTCAGCGTGGCGTCATCGCCCGCATCAACCGTCGTCTTCTCCCATGCGTCATGATCGGGATCGAGAATCTCGACGCCGTCATTGTCAACCCAGTTGAAACGATAGCGGATGCGCATGCGGTCACCCGAGAAATTCTTGACGAAGACCTGGACGCGGTCATAGCCGTCATTCGTCTTCGAACGACGGACATCCGTAACCGCTATCGTCTCAGCCAGCTCGTCAAGGGCGACCTGCTTAAAGGCAATGTGCTGCACACGCGCCTTGTCGTACGCATTGACCAGTGTCGCGACCTGCGCCGGCGGCGGAGGTGGCGGCGCCTCGACGACTTCCGGGACCGGCTGCGGTTCAGTTGCACAACCGGCCGCGATAAGGGCAATTGCGGGAAATACCAAGTGCGATTTCATGTTCACTTTCCTATTGTAACAGTGAGTGTATTGCCGTTCTTCTTTGCCCAGTCGTCCGTGATCTCGATATCATCGCCCAGTAGCTCGGGCAGGATCTCTGTCACCTTGACCCACACATCGTCCAAATCGCCATAATCCTCGCCGGGGGTCACAACGCACGAAAGCGAATCTTTGACGACCTTCGTCTTTTTCGTGAGGCCCGAAGAAACAAGCGCCTTCTTGAGACCATTGCGGACCTTGATCTTGATCTTCTTGTCAACCTGCGAACAATTGATGACTAGCTTCATCGCCCCCTTCGGACGCGCCGCCGCATTGCGCATCGACTTTACCGTATGATTAAGCCTGGCTCCCATCTGGCCGTCATGAAGCAATGCGTTTATGGCACGCTCGACGCACGTTCCGAAATCGGCCATGATCATATCCGGCTTCGTATTCGCCGTCTTCTGCTCGAAATCGCGGCTCCCGATATTCACCGTTTTATTGCCGGCAAGGTCCTTGAAGCTCAAAGCGACCGTGACGCGAATCTTGCCTGTGGACGGATCGTACGCCAAGGCGTCGATGCGATAGTAAAGCACAATGGCATCCGGATTGTTCTCCAGGACCGTCCGCAGGAAATTAGGCGTCTGCGTGAAACCTTTGGTGTCGCCGTTGACATTGTAGCTGACGCCGACCAGAACCGGATCCGTCTTCTTCATGTCATCGTAATTTTCATTATCCTCGAGAAGAATGACGGAAAAGCCGAATTCGCCGACCTTCTTGACCAGTGCATCGCGAATGCGGTGCTGGAACATGTTGTAGCGCGTGAAAAAGAAATTCCCGACATCGTCCCCGAGCTGAATCTGCCCGGCGTCCGGCGGTTCTTCCATGACGAATATCTCCAACGACGAACCATCCGCGGCGGCATTGAGATCGATCCCTTCTCCCTTGAGCCACTCGGCGATCCCCTCCTGATTGATCGTGACCGTGTATGCGCAGGTCAATTCGCCATCCTCGTACTCCTGCTCGTCCGCTTCTATATCCTCGACGAACTTCGCATAGGAAGACATGGCATCGTCAATGACCTTTTCCGTTATTAGGGGATTGCCAAGCCGCGTCAAATATTTCCTGACGCCATTCTTCTTGCCCTGTACCTCGCATTGCTTCCTCAGCGCGGAATTGTTCTCGCCCCCCGCAGACACCTTGACGGTCACTTCGTCGTCACCTGCAAACGCCGTGAGAAACATTGCGCAGACGCCTGCAACTGCAATCAGGATCTTCTTCATTTCCACCTCCATTTTCCGTGCGGGAGTTGAGCACAACTCCCGCACGCGGATAGTTCAATTAATCAAGATTCGCCTTCCTGGACGCCTTCTTCTTTGCTTTCGCGCTCTGTTTGACCTTGGCGCTTTCGCCGACAGCCATGTAGACGCGGGAAATGCCCAGCGCATAATCGAGCGACGGCTTCACGTTGAACGCGAAACGGTAGTATTCCGCCGCCTCGTCCATGTTCTGGGCCGCCTCGTTGCAGATGCCAAGCGCATAGAAGTAAACGTCGAGGTTGGCTCCGGCAAGATATTGCACCATCTTGTCCATGTAGACGGCCGACCCTTCCAGCGCCGCGGACGCCGCATGCGCCGTGCCGAGCGTGTAAAAGTAAAGATTGAAGTCCGCCTTGAGCAGCTCGTCCACGAGCTTTTCATTGAACGGCTCGATCTTTTCGGTCGAATCCGGGACCGGATACGAAGGCGTTTCGGCGAATTCGGGGAGGAAGCGCACGAGCTTCTCACAAATCTGCCTGCCCATCTTCTGCCGCAGCATGTACAGCGAATAGTCCTTCGCCGACTTGAAGGCGCCATTCTTGAGAAGATTCTCGAGACGCGCATCACCCAGGTTTGCCGGCACGTTGAACGTCGCCTTCGAAGGGGCGAGCTTCGCGCTCAAGCTCTTCGAAATCGACGAAGCCAGCATGAGCTTCGCCTGGAGCTCCGTCGGCATCGAGACCGTCTCCTGCGTGAGTATGAGCTTGCCGTTGGCGTCAACCTTGCGACCGGACTTCTTGTCCGCATCCTTCTTCTCCGCAGGCTTGTCCTTGTCTCCGCCCAGGAGACCGCCGCCGAGACCGCCCACGCCGGACGTCAGCCCGGACGTCATCGCCGCGGCCATCTCGCCGGCCGCCTTGCCGACGTCGGCGAGCGAGGGCGCCTTCTGGGCGAACATGTCTTCGTAGGCGGTGGACGGCTTTTCATTGCCGCCGGTAGCCTGAAGGCGCGTCACGGCATTGTCATCCTTGACGCCCACGCTCGCGCTCTCGAGTTTCATCACGCCGTTCATGAGCGTGAAGCCCTGGTTGGTGACCTGGTACGTGTCCGTTATCTTGACGATGTCGCCGCTCTTTTCCAGCCGGTAGATGGAAAGCGTCAACATGAGCGTCGCGTTCCGCACCCGGTAGTCGAGCATCTTGATCACGTCCTTGCGCTGCGTCGTGACGTGTGCGACGAGCTGTTCGTCCTTGCCTGTAACGGGATTCTTCTTCACGTACGGAACGTTGTCCCACGACTCAAGCGTGTACTTGTGCGGATACTGCCCGCTCGTCTCGGGCGTGACCGACCACCACAGACGGCCGTACACGACCGCGTCGTAGCGCTTTTTCGGGAGCTTTCCTTCGGCATCGTGGATGCTCTTTTCCACGTCCATGTCGACAATCTGGTACATGGGCGAGGAATAGAACGAGGATGCGACCGCCCGCTTGACGAGCGCGCACGTCTCGGCATCCGCCGCCATGACGCCCGTAAACGGATCGCCGGGAAGCGAATTGAAATCGGCGAGCGCGATCTTGCTCACGCCGTTCAGCTTGATTTCGCCCGACACGTTCATCGTAATCGGAATGGTCGGGGTGGAGCAGCCGACGACAAGCGCGGACACTACGCCGGCCACGGCCGTCGCCTTGAAAACCATCATATCCAGTTTCATCTGTTAGATTCCTTCTCTCTTATTTTAAAAACTTCGTGCCTTTGTCCTGCTTGGCGCCGGACGCCTTCACCGCTTTCTTGCCGGAAAGGGCGTTCTGGACGCGCTCGAGCCCGGCCTTGGCAGTCAACGACTCGGGGTTGGCTTTCGCCGCCTTGGCGTAGGCGTCCCGCGCACTGAAGAAATCGCCCGCCGCTTCATAGGCGATGCCCAGGTTCTCGAAGTCGGCAAAGTTGGCCTTTCCGGTGACTTCGAGTTTTTCGACGACCGTCACGACCTCCGGGAACGCCTTCGCGTTCAGAAGATGGACGACGCGCGCGTCTCCGCCCTGGATGGCGACCAGCTCGCGGCTTTCCTTGTACGGGGAAATGTCCGCGACAATGCCGTTGACGGCGGGCGCGACCGCGGCGGCCAGCGCCTTCAGCTGGGACGGCTGCGCCGAGTCGAACCGGTCCGCTTCGGGCATCGCGATCTTGAAGGTGTTCTCGTACTTCTGCGGACTTTCCGCCCCGTCGACACCGGCGAACTTCGCCTTCAGCGTACCGCTGGCGACGACTTCATAGACCGTGACTTCCTTCTTCACCTTCTCGACCACGGTGGCCTTGGCGTCCGGTTCGCTCGAGGGAACGTCGCCGTTCTTCTTCGGCTTGTAGGGAACCGTCGTCAACGTGAACGGAATCTCCTTCTTGACCGGGTTGGCGTTGAGTGCGAGATCCAGCGTGACGTCGATCACGACCTTCTCGGTCCCCTGTCCCATCGCCGCGAGGCTGGCGTAGCCATGGCCGGCATCCTTGTCCTTGAGAAGCTTCTCGAGACCGGCGGCGCCTTCCGCCGTCGCCCAGATGTCGTCCGTGACCCGGTAGTACCCCTCCTTGTAAAGGCGCATGGAGAGCAACTGCTTGACGAGCCCCGCGTTCTGCCTGTTGTCGCCGGCGAGGTTGCCCGTGACGTTCGCCTTCACGCGAATCGCCGCGACGTTCACCTTGCTGACGTCCTTCACGGCCTTTGCGGGCATGATGTAATCGACGGTGATCTTTTCAGTGGCGCACCCGGCGAAGAGGGCTGCCAGACCGACGGAAAGCCCGTAGGCTCCTGCTTTTGAAATATTTTTCATAGTGTAATTCTCCTCCTGTTATTCACCCAGATTCGCGAGTTTGTACTCCAGACGGGCCAGGGCGACGGGCACGGCCTCGGCAAGACCCTTGGCTTGAGAAGAACGGAGAATCAGGAATTGCTCGTTCTTGATCTTCTTGAGCGCTTCAGGATTCAGCGTCTGGGTCTCCTTCACAAGCAGATAGAGATAATAATTGCCCAGCTTCAAGTCCGCATCCTTCTCTTGGTAGGTGTTGGTGCGGAGCTGCTCGCACAGCTTGGCGAGATCGCACGTGCCGAGCTGTTTGTACTTCTGGAGGAACGGCGTGTAGGCGTTTTTGTCCCCCTTGGCGTACGCTTCGCCACCCTTCACGAACAGCGCGCGCAAAGCCGGATCCGCCTCGAGCGGCATCGGCGTCTCGACCTGTTTCTGCTGGGTGATGAAGGCGTCCATCACACGCTCGACGACCTCTTTCGAGAAGGCCTGCCCGTAGGCGGACTCGTCCCGCACGACGCCTTCCGTATTGTCGCCCGCGTAAACCGGGATTTCCAGGTAATTGATCGGCGCAAGCGTTTTCGCCTCGTAGACGGCCACGCTCACTCCTTTGGCCGCGCTGGCCAGGTTCCGCGTCGATGCGGCGAACACCTCGGTGCCGCCCCGGTCGTTCTCTTGCTTCACGACGGCAACCTTCTGCTGCGGCGCGCTCTTGACATACTGGTCTTCACCGCTGAGGACAAACCAATAGTCCGCGTCCTTTTCCACTACATTGAAGCTGCCGCTCTTTTGGAACGCGGCCTTGAGCGCGTCCGTAACGGGGCTTAGCGTGTCGTTGTTGGCGACTATTTTGACTTTCGCCTGCTTCTTGAGCGGAATTTCCGCAAATGAAGTCACCGTGTACTGCGCCATCTCGACGGATGCACATCCGCCAAGCAAGAGCGCCGCACCGGCTCCCAACCAGATTTTATTCATTACTGTATTTTCCTGTTTTGACTTGTTTGGCCCCTTTTTCGTTGCATTCCGGCGCCCGGGACCGGTGACGCCGCAATGTGTTGAAAATCAAAAAGGGAACTCCAGGCAAGGAGGGTATGCGATTCGACGATCAATTGAAATCCGCCGGCGGCCCGGCCGCGGAGAACCGCCTGATTCCATCGAGATCCTGCTCATGTCGCCATTCTGCCTTTCATGCGCGCCGCATTCACCCAAAGACCCGCCACCGGGCGCAAAAAAGGGTGGCGTGCCTTCACAACTCATGCTCTGTGTGAGGCACGACCAAGCGCCTAAGAACAAACATGGAATAGAAGACACGCCACGCGAGTACCGCGTGACGCATCTTACATATTCGGCTCGTTCTGAAGAATTGGTCGTTTTTCACACAAAGCCAAATACGCAAGATTGCGTACGCGCCGCGGCACCTTTTGGGGATCCGCGGCCCCTTTCGTCGACCGCCCATAGGGGGCGCGGCCGGGTAAAGGTTTGCAGGCTCGACCGGCATCCGGACTCCCGTCCGCCTCCCGGCCTTGCCCCGGACAGAGGGAGACTTTCGCCACCTCTCCTATGTTGATGTATGCTATTATACCTTTTCGCGGATTATAAGTCAATACCCCCTCTTTTTCTCCGCCTGACCTGTGTAGCGGCGGCAGTCCCTGCCACAAGAAGGAGGGCAATCCCAAAACCTGCCCGCCTTTGTCCGGGAGCGGAATCCGCGGAGCGTCCAGGCGGAGCGTTAGCGTAGCCTTTTGAACGCTCTTCGGAGTTTATTAACCGTGTAGAAAATGTAGAATATGCAGAAGGGGTGGGGGACTCTCAATCGTGTTAATCCTGTAAATCCTGTCTAAAATGCATTTCTCTGTGTCTTCGTGCCTCTGTGTTAAAACCCGTTAGGCCCCCATGCCCCCTCTCTACAATTCTACAACTCTACACGGTTGAATTTATCACACGCAGAGGATACGCAAGGACCGCCCCCCATGGGATGTTTCGTTTGGACGGCGCGCCATTCTCTCTGGCTCCAGCCTCCAAATTCCTCTCTCCTTATAATAAGGGGCTCCCCCGCGGCAGACGGCCGGGTCGAAGGGTAAGACGGTGGGAGACAAATGGGAGTCCATCGGAGCAGGAGCAGTTATCCTAGAAATCGCAGTAGGAAGGCAGGAATCGGGTTCGTGGGCTTTGTTTCCGGCGGGAAGCGTGCATGCGGCTACCGTCAAACGGCTGAAAACGAAGCCGTCGGAGCGGAACGCCCTTTTCGTGCCCATGGGAAAGATTTCTTGTGGTCACGAGAAGGACGTTTGTCCGGGGCGGGACGGGGTGTCGCGATTGACCGTGTAAGCGAAGACCCCTGTCCTACCCGTCCACGTGGCGTCACGAACAGACGGAATTCTCGTGCCCATGAGAAAAGATTCTCGTGCC
>ERZ808258.888-NODE-888-length-9917-cov-2.990874_pt1 | contig 9917 bp, 7 predicted proteins | sample MGYA00521280_ERZ808258 | MGnify/ENA primary metagenome ERZ808258 (study PRJEB31516, sample SAMN03275585) | gut metagenome | biome: mammalia-associated habitat; material: feces | host: Papio cynocephalus | place: Kenya | collected 2012-07-19 ...
ATGAAAAAGGGCGGCAGGCAATTAACGAGGTTCTGTCTACTGCAAATGAAGATGGATATTATTTTCGTCCCCGTGTTGATTTGGAACTGCTTCTTACTTTGCCTCCAGATGACGTTATGGTAACGTCTGCCTGTATTGCTTTCTGGCACTATGACGATATTGAAGAAATTGTTCAGAAGCTTCACGATCATTTCAAATCCAATTTTTATCTGGAGATTCAATATCATAATACGGAAGCGCAGATCAACCTGAACCGCAGAATTCTTGATTTGTCTCAAAAATACGGTATTGAAATGATTGTCGGAATGGATAGTCATTATATCTATCCGGAGCAGGCAAAGGAACGCGATTATATCCTTGCCGCAAAAAATATCCGATATGAAGATGAAGACGGATGGTTCATGGATTATCCCGATGATGAAACAACAATGCAGCGCTTTCTTGCACAGAATGTCTTTACCTGTGAACAGATTCAACGGGCAATGGATAATACGGATGTCCTTTTGACTTTCGAAGACTATGACGTACTTCCAGATGGAACCACAAATCCCATTTTTACAAAGGATATCAAGCTGCCAACACTTTATGATGGAGCGCATATCATTGATGGGAAGCTTTTCCCAAAGCTGACGCAGGAAGAACGGAATAAGGAGTACAGTAAGCTGATTACACGTCTGTATAAAGAATATCTGAAGACTGCGCACATTGCACCCTCTCAATATGATGTTTATTTAGAGGGCATTGGAAACGAAGTTCGTACCGTAAAAGACACCAATATGTCGGATTATTTTCTGATTGACTATTATATCGTCAAACGTGCGCTTGAAAAAGGAGGCATTTTGACCCGTTCCGGAAGAGGAAGTTCAGTTGGTTACATGACAAACACGCTGCTTGGATTCTCTAAAGTAGATCGTTTTCAAAGTCCAATCAAGCTGTATCCGGAGCGTTTTATCAGTAAAAGCCGTATTCTGGAAACAAAGAGCCTTCCGGATATTGACTTGAACTGGGGAACGCCTGAAATCGCAGAAGAAGCGCAGGAAGAAATTCTGGGCAAAGATCACGCCTATCCGATGATTGCGTTTGGTACTGCTAAAAAGAAATCTGCATTCAAGCTTTATGCCAGAGCGCAGAATATGGATTTTGAACTTGCCAATACCATTTCAACACAGATTGAAAAATATGACGATGCCTTAAAGTATGCAGACGATGATGAACGAGATGAAATCAACATCTATGACTACGTAGACGAAACATATCATTCCTACATTGATGCAAGCCAAAAGTACTGGGGAATTATCATGGATAAGAAAAAAGCGCCATGCAGTTACCTGCTATATAACGGCAGTATTCGCCGGGAAATCGGTTTGATCAAATGCAAAAGTGAATCTACAAAAAAAGAATACATTACGGCTGTCATTGATGGCGCAATCGCAGAAAATTATAAGTTTTTGAAAAACGATATTCTGAAGGTTGATGTCGTATCTCTGATTGACAAAATTTATCGAAGAATCGGAATTGAACCGCACTCTGTCAGCGAACTGATGGAGTTGGTACAAGACGATCCGAAAGTCTGGGATATTTACGCAAAGGGATTAACTGTTGGTGTAAATCAGTGCGAAAAAGCATCTACAACCAGAAAAGTAATGCGGTATCAGCCAAAAAACGTTTCAGAGCTTGCCGCTTTTATCGCTGCAATTCGTCCAGCTTTCAAGTCGATGTATTCAAAACTGGAAAACCGCGAGAGCTTTTCTTACGGAATCCCCGCTTTTGACAGAATTCTGCAAACAAAAGAACTCCCGCAAAGCTTTATTCTCTATCAGGAACAGACCATGAACACTTTGAACTACGCCGGATTCCCAATTGATGAATGTTATGGCATTATCAAAGCGATTGCTAAAAAGCATCCAGAAAAAGTACGTCCGCTGAAAGATAGATTTATTACCGGTTTCAAGCAACGCATCATGGACGATGACCATGTACCGGAGGCAGAAGCACAGGAAAACAGCGAAAAGGTCTGGCAGATTATATCCGATTCTTGCGGCTATGGTTTTAATAGTGCCCACGCATATTGTATGGCACTGGATAGTCTCTATAACGCATGGCAGAAAGCAAATTATCCATACGAGTTTTATGAAGTTCTATTGCAGGTTTTCTCAGATAAAGGGAAGAAAGATAAGGTTGCAGAACTAAAGCAGGAAATGTTCCGTGGCTTTGGAATATCGGAAGGCAAGTTCAAATTTGGTGCAGACAATCGGAAATTCCTTGCTGATCCGGAGCATCATGTGATTTATCCGTCTCTCCTATCCATTAAAGGCTTGAGTCAAGGGTGTGCGAATGACTTATATGATGTTGCAAAAAAGAATACTTTTACAGATTTCTACTCGGCTTGGAAGGTTATTCGAAAGAAAAAGTCTCTCAATAACGGTAAGATCAATACGCTGATTCAAATCGGATACTTCGATGAATTTGCATCAATCGGCAAAATAGAGCAGTTTATGAAAGCGCTGGATGCTTTATTTGACCGTTCACAGTTTTCCAAAGATTCTGTCCCGCAGGAATACAAAGACCTGATCTGTAAATATTCCGAAGAAACTGAAAAGCAGTATCGAAAATTTGATTATGATGCTGCGTTGTCAGAGTTGTGGAGTACGTTGCCGGATACTGATATTTCATTGAACCAGAGACTAAATTATGAACTGCAAAATCTCGGTTATGTAAAAACGATTATGCCGGAACTGGCACAGGAGTATTGCTTTGTTCAAGAGTTTGAATGCAAATATAAAAATCCGAAGCTGACGTTGTACCGCCTTTGTGACGGAGCAATTGAAGTTGTTAAGGTTCGCAGAAAAGCTTACGATAACGCCCCAATTGAGGTCGGGGATATTATTAAAAGCATCGAGCGGTCGAAAGAAGGTCGTTGGTCGAAGGACGCGAACGACGAGTGGCAGCAGGACAATGAAAACAAGGAAATTATATTGAAAAAATGGAGTTTTGTGAGGTGATGCATTATTTTTAGTCATTATAAGTACACAGAAAAAGAAGCAGAACAGCTTGTAAAATCTCTGGTTGTCTTATGTGATACCAGAGAAAAAGAAAATCATCATATTCTTTCCTTCTTTGAAAAGAAAAAGATTTCGTATAAGACGAAGGCATTATCCAATGGGGACTACAGCTTTTACATTCCTGCAAATCCTGAATTGAATATTGAACGGGATTTGTATTTTGATCGTGAGATTATGATCGAACGAAAAGCTTCTCTGGATGAACTCAGCGGAAATCTTACGCAGCACAGAACACGGTTTGAAGAAGAAATGGCTACATTTTTCGGTAAAAAATATCTGATGGTTGAAAATGCATCTTATGAAGATGTTGTAAAGGGCAATTATGACACAAAGTTTTCAAGCAAAGCGTTTCTTGCCTCTCTTCATGCCTTTAATCATCGGTATGATTTGCAGATTATGTTCATGCCGGATCGGGATATGTCTGGGTATTATATCTACGGCGTATTCACTTATTACTTAAAACATCTTTTGCACTAAACAGGAGAGGGATTATGGAAGAAAAAATCAAAGAAATTCGTCAGCTTGTTGACCAGCTGAATGCATACAGAGACGCTTATTATAATCAGGATGCTCCAATTGTTTCGGATATGGAATACGACGTGTTATTCGACCGCCTGAAACAGCTGGAAAATGAAACAGGATGTATTTTTGCGAAGTCTCCTACGCAGACAGTTGGGTATTGTGTCAAGAGCAAGCTTGAAAAGGTTGAACATCCGATTCCGCTGTTGAGTTTGGATAAAACGAAACAGGAAGCCGATCTGGTATCCTTTGCTGGAATGCAGCAGTGTCTTCTGATGTTGAAATATGACGGACTGACGGTTGAGCTGATTTATGAAAATGGAGAGCTGGTACAGGCTTCAACACGTGGAGACGGCAAAATCGGAGAAAATATCACTCATAATGCTCTGACGTTTGCAAATGTCCCGAAAAACATTCATTATATGAGACATCTTCGTATCGTTGGAGAGGCGATCATCCTTTCTGCTGATTTTGAGCAAATCAATGATAATTTGCCGCAGGGTGAAAAACCGTATGCCAATCAGCGAAATCTTGCCGCAGGCTCCGTCAGACAGCTTGACAGCAAAATCTGCGCAGAACGAAACGTCCAATGGATGTTGTGGGATGTTCTGGAGGGATTGGACGATGTAACTGAACCGTCAAGATTCGCAAAGATGCGGTATCTTGCAGGGATGGGTTTTCAAATGCCTGATTGCTTCACATATTTTAATCAGGCGGATCAAGCGAATCTTTCCAAAATGATCTCTGAACTGAAAGAGCGGGCGCTGAAGTCTGGAATTCCAATTGACGGTATGGTTATCAAATACGACGATATCAATTATTCCAAGCAGTGCGGCGGTACATCTCATCATAATAACGACGGACTTGCATTCAAGTTCCAAGATGAAACCGCTGTAACGATATTGAAAGAAATCGAATGGTCACTTGGCAGAACCGGGCAGCTGACACCAGTTGCAATTTTTGACCCGGTAGAATTGGATGGCACGGTTATTTCCAGAGCCAGTATTCATAACCTTTCATATTTGAGAGACTATGATTTGCATCCCGAAGATGAAATTGAAGTGTATAAGGCAAATATGATCATTCCTCAAATTCTGAAAAACCATTCAGCAGAAAATGGAGTTCGAGGAAATGTGAAGATTCCAAGTGTTTGCCCTGTATGCGGTCAGCCTGTTACAGAAAAGCATATCAACGAAACGGACGCATTGTATTGTGAAAATTCATCCTGTCCGGGCAAGAAACTGAATGCTTTTACGCATTTTGTTGAGAAAGCGGCAATGAATATTGATGGACTTTCAGAAAGAACACTGGAACAGCTATTGCAGCGTGGATGGCTGAAATCCTATGCGGATATTTATCGCCTTGCAGCGCATCGCAGTGAAATTGAGCGAATGGATGGGTTCGGGAAGCGCTCCTGCGAAAAGCTTTTACAGGCAATTGAAACGTCCAGATCGACAACTCCTGAGCGTGTACTTTACGCACTGAGCATTCCGGGCGTTGGTAAAACCGCAAGTCGAGCATTGATGAAGCACTGTCACAATTCAATGCAGGAGTTTTTGACTCTCATAGAATCAAATTACGATTGGACTGTACTCCCCGATTTTGGACAGGTTCTGTCAAACAGTATTCGTGGTTTCTTTGACATTCCTTCAAATCTGGATATGCTGAATGACCTTCTTTCTTGCCTGCGCTTTTCACAGCAGCAATCGGAAGAATTTGTACAAGACAATCCGTTCAATGGGAAAACGGTTGTTGTCACCGGTAGTCTCACACAGTTTTCGAGAGAGGAAATTCAAGAAAAACTGGAAGCGCTTGGAGCGAAAGCTTCAGGCTCTGTATCCAAACGCACAGATTATCTTATTGCTGGTGAAAAGGCAGGTTCCAAACTTACAAAGGCACAACAGTTGGGAGTACCGATTCTGACAGAAGCAGAATTTTTGAAAATGATTTCATCGGGAGGAAAATAAAATGGGAACAGTTACGATTCAGCCCTATACGACAAAATCCCCAATCTCATTGATTGGGGAGGAAGCCGGTATCTGTTGGGGCGCAAATACCGCAGATCAAATGCGAAATTATAAAAGAGGTCTGGAGTGCTTAACAAATGAGCATGGCAGAACATTTGAATTTCCGGATGTGTATATGATTCTTGACGGGTATTCCGCCAGAGTCATTCGTGAATGGTACACTCATATCGGTGGTCTACCGACACGTCTTCAGGCGAGTACACGATACATCGATTATGAACATGGGTTTGATTATGTCACGCCTCCGAGTATCCGTTTGAATCCTGAAGCAGCAGACGTTTATGCCAAAATTATGTCAGATATTGCAGATGGCTTAAAAACGCTCACGGAATTGAATGTACCCAAAGAGGATGCAGCTCTTGCCTTACCGCTCGGAATGACTACGAAGATCGTATGCAAGCATAATCTGAGAAATTTGATGGATATGTCTCATCAGAGAATGTGCCGTCGCGCTTATCATGAGTATCGGGCATTATTTGGTGATGTTTGCAATGCACTAAAAGCGTATTCTGAGGAATGGCGATATATTGTAGATACATATTTCCAGCCCAAATGCCGTTATACCGGATTTTGCAAAGAGCGTAATACTTGCGGCTTGATGCCGAAAAGAGAAGAATACGTATGAGTAAAATTGAAGGTATTCTGACGTTGCTTTGCATAATTTTTGCTGCGATTGCTGTCCTTTATACTCTTATTCGCGTATGTATTGGTGGGAATGAATACTGTGACGGTGTTGATTGTGACACTTGCCCATTCCCACGCTGTCATCCACTGGATCAGGAGGAAGATATATAACACAGACTATAAACCAACCGCAGAAGTAATTATGATATTGAGGTGAATTGGATGATTGATGTTGGGAACGCTTATTTTTGCTGTGATGAATGTCCAATTGCAGAAGATGTAGATAGAAGATATCGCAATGCCAGTGAAACAGGTACTTTTCAATACGACCATTGTGGATGTGATAAAATTGATTTTCCTTTTTTCGCCGGTGGATATTGTGGAGACGCTTTCAGCAAAAAGGACAATTTCAAACAAATTGGAAAGCGTAAGAGCGGTAAAGCATATCGAAGAAAGATGCGTATAAAAAAGCGCAATGAACTGATGCAGACGATTGATGGGTGCTATGCACGTGACATCTGGCATCGCAAAGGCGCTTATATCGTTTATCCGAAGAATTCTAAAATCAAAAAGTATTATCGTAATTATTCAAATCGTATGGTTCGCAGAGGAAAAATCGGTAGTTCCGGTAAGAGTGGCTACAAACGTTGTTTTGATTATAAATGGGAGGTTTTATGAAAGTAATTTGTATTTCAGGAAAAGCCCAGCACGGTAAGGATACGACCGCGCAGCTTCTGGCAGAAGAACTGAAGAAACATGGACAGAGAGTTTTGATTGCGCATTATGCCGATCTGCTCAAATATATCTGTAAGCAGTTCTTCGGGTGGAATGGTAAAAAGGACGATGCCGGGCGGCATATTCTTCAGTATGTCGGAACGGATATTATTCGAAAGCAGCAGCCGAATTATTGGGTAGATTTTATCATCTCTCTGCTTCGAATGTTTGCAGATGAATGGGATTACATTCTGATCCCAGATAGCAGATTCCCGAACGAAATTGAACGAATGAGGCGGGCTGGGTTCGAAACGTATCATCTTAGAATTGTACGTCCTGATTTCGATAACGGCTTGAATGAAGAAGCAAGAAATCATATTTCTGAAACAGCATTGGATGACTATCCTTATGACGCAATGCTTGAAAATCCGGGGGATAATAACTATAAAAGTAATGTTATCTGGCTGGTAGAACAGTGGGTGGAAGCATGAAAAGTCTGACAATCTTATGCGATGCAGATGATACAATCGAGCATTTGCTTCCACATTGGCTTGATGCATTAAATCGAGCATATCAGAAAAATGTAAAGCCGGAAGACATTCATTCTTGGAATTTGGCTCTGGCATATCCGGATTTAACATCGGAACAGGTTTTCGCGCCGATTTATACAAAGGCTTTCTGGGAAAACATTACGCCGATGGAAGACAGTCAGTATTATCTGGAACGTCTTATCGAAGACGGGCATAAAGTATATATTCTTTCTGCCGCGAATTTTGAAACCAGTGACGTTAAAGTTGAAAAACTTCTGAAGCTGTTTCCATTTTTGGATTGGAAAAAAATCATTTTAGCCCATGATAAACAGATGATACGGGGAGACATTCTGATTGACGATGGCATTCATAATTTGAAAGGCGGTCACTATCGTAAGCTGTTATTTCATCAACATCATAACGCAGAGATAGACGAAACACAATATGGTGCAATTCGTGTTCACTCGTGGAAAGAGATATACGAGTTAATCAATCAATTTGCCAAAGAAAATGAAGGAGGGAGAAGATATGCATGAAATTATTTTGTATTCTACCGGCTGTCCCCAGTGCAGCGTTTTGAAACGAAAGCTGGAAAGTAAAGGAATTCCATTTACGGAAAATACGGATCGAGAAAAAATGCTCAGTCTGAATTTTGTACGTGTTCCTGTTTTGGAAGTGGACGGAAATAGAATGGATTTTGCCGCCGCAAATAAATGGATCAACGAACAGGGAGAGTAATGAAAGTATGAATATCAATATCGAATTGAAAAAGAACTTCATCAATGCTTATAACAAAATGCAAAATGATTACGGCGAGGATATGGCGAAAATCAATGGGTTCTCTGCCGGTCAATTAAGCTACACAGATTTCATTGATAATTTCATTGATTCTGATACTGTTGCTGATGCCTCTGTCGATGGTAATGCCAATGTCGGTCAGAAAGACATTGTTACTCTGATCAATGAGATGCCTAAGCCCCATCAAAAGCTGTTGGCATTCAATAAAATTCACTACGAGATCAATAAGAAATACGGTTTTAAGGTAGCAAATGATTGGCTGCGTAATGAGTGGGATGGACACCTGTATCTGCACGATGCAAACACTTCAACCTTTGTTCATTACTGTTTTGCTTATGATCTGAAAGATTTGGCAGAAAAGGGCTTGTTCTTTATTGAAAACTTCAATGCCGAACCTCCCCAGCATCTTGAAACATTTGTTGATTTCGTAAAGGAATTTGTAAGCTGGACTTGTAACCGCAGCTCTGGTGCTGTTGGTCTGCCCAATCTGATTCCTTATATGTATTATTTCTGGAAGAAGGACTGTGCTGAGAATCTGTATGTCGATAATGATCGTGCAGCTCGTCAGCAGATTCAGCGTTTGATTTATGCACTGAACCAGCCTTTCCTCCGTGGCGGCATTCAGTCTGCATTTACTAATACAAGCATCTTTGATAGACCTTATCTTGAAGCTCTGTTTGGTGGCTCTGAATTCCCCGATGGTTCTTTCATGATTGATGAAATTGACGGAATTATGGAGTTCCAAAAGGTATTCCTTGAAACAATGGCAAAGATTCGTTCTAAGAACATGATGACGTTTCCTGTCAATTCCATTTCGCTGCTTCGTGTCGATGGAAAATTTGTGGATGAGGATTTTGCCCGATATGCTTGCCAGCACAATATGAAGTGGAATGACAGCAACCTCTTTATTGATGATTCTGTTACCAGTCTTTCTAACTGCTGCCGTTTGAAGAGCAATATTGAAAATTTGGGCTATTTCAATTCTATCGGCGGCACTGCTCTGAAGGTCGGATCAGTAAAAGTTAGTACGATCAATCTGGCAAGACTTGCTCTGGAGAATAAAACTGAAGAAGATTATCTGGCGGCTCTCAAAGAACTGGTCATTCTAAATCTCAAAGCGCTGGACTGTGTTCGTCATATTATCAAGCGCAATGTCGATAAGGGCTTGCTGAGAAACTTTTCGCTTGGAATTGTTGATTTTGAACATCTTTATAATACCATTGGTTTCATCGGCATTTATGAAACAATGAAAACTTTTGGTTACATTCATAAGGACGAATTCGGCAACACATATTACACGAAAGAAGCAGAAAGCTTTGGTAAGCAGATTTTTGAGGTAATTCACAGCGCGAAAGCCGAATTTGCCAAGAATGTCGATTATCAAATCAATTGCGAACAGATTCCCGGTGAAACAGCCGCAGCAAAGCTGATGAAAAAAGACCTGTTCTTCTATCCGGATGAAACTGTTACCGATCTGCCTCTGTATGGCAATCAGTTTATCCCACTTGGCATTAAAACAACTTTGACAGAGCGTATCAGAATCGCCTCTATGTTTGATCAGTTCTGCAATGGCGGTAGTATTCTTCATGTGAATATTGAAGCCCCTTTTACGAATTTTGAACAGGCGTGGGATATGCTCAATT
>ERZ808258.890-NODE-890-length-9903-cov-2.272543_pt1 | contig 9903 bp, 11 predicted proteins | sample MGYA00521280_ERZ808258 | MGnify/ENA primary metagenome ERZ808258 (study PRJEB31516, sample SAMN03275585) | gut metagenome | biome: mammalia-associated habitat; material: feces | host: Papio cynocephalus | place: Kenya | collected 2012-07-19 ...
GCCCGTTCCGACAGCGATGGCGATTATCACTATCTGTATCGGATACACGACGGTAACGGCAGTCAGCGCATCAGCGGAATATCTGCCGACAAAGAAGCTGTCAACTATATTATATAGCGCCTGAATGAGCTGAGAGAGCATCACGGGCGGCGCTATTTTCAAAAGTATTTTTCCTATCTTTTCTGTTCCGAAAAAGTCCTGATTCTCAGTTTTTATCGCCATAAAATTATTTTCTCTCTTCCATTGCCGAGTTGAGCGCGCTCTCGTAGCATTCCGTAAGATAAGCGAGCTTTTCAAAATTTTCGAGTCCGAGGGTATCTATTGCCCTCTCCTCTATCGAAGTGATATCATCCATGAGCGGAGCGGCGTATTTTTTGCCCTCGGGGGTCAGCACAAACGCTTTTTCGTGACCGACGCTGTGCTCTGCGCTGACGCATATCGTGCCCGCCTTGCGCATGGCGGATATCACATTGTGTATCGTCTGGCGCGGGAGCAGGAAGCTGTCGCAGATCTGTTTCTGCGTGCAGAAGCCCGACTCGTGTATTGTATATAGCACGAGCATTTCATTGTAGCCTATCCCGCGCATTGCCGACCACTTTGCATATGCGCCGCGGTATCTCACAAACGAGCGGTTCGCCCGAACAAGCAGGCTTTGCATCTGTTCATCCACAATAACATCTCCCACAATCAGAATCCCAAATGGGATTTTAATACGTTTGTTATCGGAAGTCAACAGTGAGTAAAATAAAAATCGGGATATTTGTTGAACAGACAACTCCGATTATGATATACTCGGCTAAAAGGCAAGTGAAAGGCGGCGCGGCATGGACAGAAAGCGAGACAGAGGATTTGTTATATTTTCCGCGATATTTTATATTATCGCGGCGGCACTTATGGTCTTCGGCACATTCTGCGACTTGGAAACAGACAAAGCGTTCTTTGCGCCCGGTCAGACTTTTTCGCGGCTCGCCGAATCATACGGGCAGTTTGTCTACTGGGGCATGTGGGGTCCCGCTCTCGCGATTATATTTGCGTGCAGGCGCGACCTGAACGGCACGCTCGCGTTGTTCGGAGGGGTATCGCAGAAGATAAAGCCGATATCAAACTGCGAATCGAGAGCGTACAAAACAATTAATATAATTTTCAAAGCGCTCACTTCCGTCCTGATTTTCGTGCTCTGTGCAGTCGGCTGGAAGAAGCTGATTGAGAACGTTATAAAAAACATTCTTATAAATACTGGACACGGCAAATGGAGCCAGCCGATATATTTCGCGATAAGCTTCGCCGCAGCGGCGATATCAATAATAATAGCGTCGAGGATAGACAAAAAGACGCTGAAAAAGCTTGAACTGCTCGCGTTTGCCGGGATTCTGTTCGGCGCGATATGCAAGGGTGTTGAAGAATGCAAAACGCTGACTCAGCGGGTCAGGTTCCGCGAGATGATAGCGTGGTCGAACGGATTCAAAAACAGCGACGGACTCAGCGAGGGCAAACACTCCCCGCTCACGCGCGAGATGATAAAAAGCACCGACTTCTCGGCATTCACGCCGTGGTACAAAAAGGGCGACGCCATGGGGATATACAGCCGCGCAGACTCTTTTCCGAGCGGTCACACGACATATTCATGCACGCTGTTTTTGAGTTCGCTTTTGTGCAGAAGCTTTGAAAAGCTCAAAAAATTCGCCGTCCCCGCACTCTGCGTCAGCGCGGCATACACGGCGGCAATGGGCTATACAAGGCTTGCCGCCGGGGCGCACTATCTGACAGATGTGGCGGCGGCTGCGATAATCGGATACACGGCGTTCGTGATAGTCAGATTTATTTACATAAAAGTTTCGGCGAAGATATAAAAAAACACGGTGCGGATTTCCGTACCGTGTTCTTTATACAATAGTTATCTCTCAATCGGAGAAATTACGGGTTTCCCGTCTCTGTTAAGCAGAGGCGTCATGCCGCCTGCGTAACCGTCGGCACGGAACAGATAGTTCACTCCGGTCTCTTTGTCGACCCAGATTTCCATCGTTGACAATCCACCCTGCGAATAGACATTTTCAAATCTTTCATTTTTAGCTTTAGACATTATATTACCTCCAAATTTATAAATTCTGAGCATTGCAGAGATTATCGAGCATATTTCGGTTTAAACTATGCTGTCTGCTCCGCTCTCTTATTCCGCATTCCATGTATCCTGCTCCTGTTCTTTAATAGGCTCTGCTGGCTTGGGTGCGGCGGGCTGAGGTGCCGCAGGAGTGCTTATTCTTCTGACATACTGCTCGAGATCTGCACCGTAACGCAGGACGAACGACAGGACTATCAGCACAATGCCGATAATTATACCCGTGTTTTCCGTCTCATAGGAAGATGTTTCGAATCCGTAATATGTATAAACCACGGCGAAAAGTATGGACTCAACTACAGGCATAACAATGCAGATTATACCGAGACTTCTCATTTTATCGGCGCCCTTGGCGGTAAACGGAGTTTTCTCGCGGAGTTCAAAGACCAGATAACTGCGGGCTATGACGAGAAGAACCGCATCTGCCAAAGCTTCAAAGAACATCGAGAGAATGCCCGCAAGCGTCTCCTCTCTTGACACATCCGGCAGCTCTTCGGCTACCATCTGAAAAATAACATTGCTGTTGAATGCGTACATTGAAACAAAACTCGATATCATAGCGGCAGCTGTGATAAAGCACACTACCATGGCAATAGTGACGAGCACTTTGAACACGTGACAGGCTTTCTGAACTTTCATCAAATTTTGCATTTTGTTTTCCTCTTTTCCTTTTATTTATATATTCCGGCAAAGCCAGTTTTCAACTATCAGGGCATCGGACTGAGCCATAAACGGATGCTCGCTGTTTTCGGACACAGTGAGCGAACAACCGAACTTTTCAGCAAAAGCGCGGACGGATTCTTCGGGCTGCAGATTGTCCTTTCCGCCGTAGAGTATGGCGGTCGGTATGCTCCACTGCGTTATCGGATGGGAGATTATATATTGATAATAGTCCCAGCGCAGAGTATCAACGGGCGAGGGAATCTCCTTTTTGCTTTCGAGCTCTGATTCCGTAACACCCGACCGGAGCATCATATTTTTAACGAGCCGCTGCATATCGACTATCGGCGACTGAAACAGCGCCTTTTCAAACAGCATTGCGTTATAGGCGTTGAGCGAAAAATATGCGCCGATACTGCACGCATAGAGGCTGACCCGCTCCCAATTTGCGAATGCGTAATCGGATATAACCTTGAGATCGGCTACGCCGTCCCAGACGTCGCATCTCTTCGACTCAGTGCGCTCGCCGTGCTCGGGCAGGTCAAAGCTCAGCGTCTGATAACCCTTTGTTTCGGCTATTGCGGCGAAGTTTTCGGCATATTCCTTGCGGCTCATCTTGCCGTGGACATGGACATAGACTTTATCTGAATCCTCGCCCCAAAGTATAGCCGGAATATCGCCGAGCATGAATTTTTGCGTTTTCATTTTATCTCCCTATATTTGCCCGTCTTGCACGAGAAGCTGCGCAGCCCCGTTCTCTTTATGCCGAGCAGGCTGTCCATCTCATCGGCGGCGCTTTCGTATCTTCCGTTGGTGTGGTGAACCAATATGTAATCGACTTCTTTTATCTTTCCGCTTGCCGCATGGCAGAACGCCCGGACGGGGGCGGCAAGATCGAACACCCATATCGGCGAGCAGACGGTCACATGGTCAAACGCCGAGAGGTCAACATCAACGGGCTTTATCGGCATCTCCCAGCGGTGCATTCCGAATCTGCCGCACCACCAGAAGCCGAGAGTGCCCTCGGTCATCTCGGTCGATTTTATCTCATAGACTGCGGCTCCCGTGCGGTTGGCTTCTTCAAGCGCCTTTTTTCTGACATATCCCATGCGGGAGAAGAACACGACGAGGCGTGACGGGGCGGAGCCGATATTTTTATAGCTTTCTTCGTTTATTTCAAAATGCTCCTGCTTATAGAATATGACTGCGGCATATCCCGTTGCCGCCTGCAGGAAACCGAAGATAAAAAACGAGGTGGACATAAAATTGAACGGGAACATATAAAACTGAATGCATATCCAAAGCATCAGAGTTATTCCGAATATCATTGAACAAACTGCGCCGGATTTTTTCTTCGCGAACAGCAAAGCCGCAGCTATAAGATTGGTGATGCCGTTGACTATGAGCAAAGCTATTCCCGAGAATACAAAATCGTTAAAAAGCACATCCGCAAACGGCAGCTTCTTGAAATAGGGCAGCATTGCGTCCATCCCCATAAGCCCGCCGCTCGGGTCAATGAGCATAGTGACAGCTCCGCCGACGGCGCCGATGCCGATAAAGAGCGTCCAGAATATTGATATCTTCCGCGCCGTGTTGAATCTCGAATGAGGCGCGGTCTTCTTCTTTTCCATTATAAAAGACCTTCTTCCCGGCTGTCAGCGCACAAATTCTCTGATAAGACCTATTACCAAAAGGTGAAGAGGATAATATGCATAGAACAGCCATTTCATGAATCTGTTGATTTTTGGGTTTCGTCCGCGCTTTCCGTTATACAAAAACAACAGCGGTATCGCGAGCGCGACGCAGAGCTGTATCAGCCCGTATATTTTGTCGATAGCAAAGAAATATACAACTGCATAGACTGCAGCCCAGAGCATAGACCAGGCTATCTGCTTTTTCGGCTCTCCCCTGTTCGTGCCTATGGACAGCACGCTCAGCGACGCTATGCAGCTCCAATCGGCGGGCAGGGCGACGGCGCAGATAAGTAAAGTTAAAATCACCTTTGCGGGCATTTTGATTTTGTCGTTATCCGCTATACGCAGCAGGACGAGTCCCCATGCGAGCGACCATATGACGCTCGTCTGGTTGAGGACGTTGCCATAATAAAACGGAATAAACGAGTGCCAATCCACAAAATCGTTTGAAGCGAATATATAGGCAAAATGCGATATCACGGCAAACACAAACAGGCGCGCCGTATATTTCTTAATATTGCGCGTATAGTGATAGCCCTCGGCGATGAAAAAGCACATTATCGGGCAGGTAAGCCTGCCTATGATATGCAAAATTATCGGCAGAGGGTCTGTCGGATAGCCCGGGAACAGAAGCCACGCAATATGATCCGCCGTCATAGCGGCTATCGCGATAAGCTTGAGCATATTGGAATCAAGTCCGCCGCGGGTCAAAGATTTCTGCATAAATTCACCTCATCGGTCGCCGCGATATATTTCGTCCATCTCGCCTTCGGAGAGATCGGGATTTTTGCTCTTGTTTTCAATGCCGCTCTGCGAATCTTTTTGAGCGGGGCTAACGGCAGTGGTTTTTCCGAGATTGCTTTTGAGAACATAGATCATACCGGCAAAAATCTCGCCGAGTCTTTTTGTTATCTCGTCCTCGGTGAAGTTGCACACCTTGCGCGCGCAGAGCACGCAGAGTCCGTAGGTATATGTCCACATCTGGCTGAAAAGATGCTCTGCCTGCTCGGGTGTTGCGTTATAGTCGCGGGTTATAATGGCGATATCATTTTCCTTGCCGAACGGCATTATCTCGACGGCGGAGTCGAAGTCGGTCTCGGTCTCGCTGCCGCTCATGAAGAGCAGCTGGAAGAGCATCGGATTTTCGCGGGCGAATTTCACCCACTGCATTCCGCGCTTTTTATATGCGGGCGAAAAGTCTTCCGCCACAGCCATATATTCGTCGAACACCTTTCTCGCCTTGCCGCACACAGCTGCGCGCAGCTCGCTCATATCATTGAACGCGGTAAAAATCGGCGTTGACGAAGTGCCGAGATATTTTCCGACCTCGCGTGCGGTCATGGCATCGGCGCCGCTCTTCTGCACTATATCAAACGCGGCGTTTACTATATCTTCTCTTGAAAATTTCGGTTTTGGCGGCATTATATTATCCCCTTTTTGCTCCAATATGTTATATAACATAAGTTACATAACATCTGATTTTAGTATAATACTTTTATACATCAATGTCAAGCGGTTGAACAGCGGAGAACGCAACAGTTTTTGATGAACTGTGGTTCAAAAATGCACAAAAATATGCTGTTTAAGTCATGTGTTTTTCTACTTGACAATCCGTGATTTCGGGGCTAAAATACGAAGCATAAACGCGATGACACGGAATAGTAAGCGTTGATACCCTTTCAGAGAAGTGCCGGGAGCTGCGAGGCATCAAGGAGATTCAGCGACGAACTCACCATTGAGCGGCTGCGCTGAAAAGCCTTTCGGAAAATAGGTGCGGACGGGACGCTGCCGTTAAAAAGCAGGGATATGTCAGTATCCCCTAAGTGCATTCCCCGGAGGAATGAATAAGAGTGGTACCGCGGAAGGTTTTGCCCTTTCGTCTCTTATGTGGCAAGCATAGGAGACGAAAGGGCTTTTTGCTTGCCTGAAAATCTCACTCACGAAAGGTGATGCAAAAAAATGAAAGAAAAAACATCCGCAAAGAACATCGCAGCGAAGGGCTCGTTCGCCCTTGCATTCTCTGTCGGTTCGGTTCTGTTTTCGGCGCACGCCGGCGGCGGCTTCGCAACGGGCAACCAGGCAAACACATACTATGTCGGGCTCGGCTGGCTCGGACCGATATCGGCAGTGATAGCAATGCTTCTGCTGACGCTCACGATGCGCGAAGCGATGATCATGTACAACTCGCGCGGACTCAAGAGCCACAAAGAACTTTTTGAAACGCTCTATCACCCGCTCGACAAATGCTACGTTCTGTTTGAAGTTTTCTTTTATATAATGGTGCTCATGGCAGTCGCCGCCGCAATATCCGGCGCGGCATCCGCACTTAATCAGTATTTCGGGCTCAACTACTATATCGGCATTGTTATTGTCGGCGCGCTCGTTCTGCTGCTGACGATATTCGGCGCAGACCTTGTCAGAAAAGTTTCGACCTATATGGGCATAGCTATTCTTGTGACTGCGATAACTATTTACACCATCGGCATTTTCAAGAGCAAAACGCTGTTCACGGTCATGAGCGCAGATTTCAGCGCGGTCGGATTTAAAAATATCCCCAAAGCCATTCTCAATGCTTTCACATATGCGGGCTTCCAGTGCGTCACCCTGCCGACGATGATAGCCTGCGGCACTCCGCTCAAGGGCAAAAAGAACTGCTCGAAGTCGATGTGGATCTCATTCGTCATGAACTCAGTCGCGCTCGTTCTCTCGGTATTCATGCTGATGTCGTGGAAGGGCTACTACAGCTCGGTTGAAGGCGGCTCGACAATCCCGACGCTGACTGTATGCACCGAGATGGGCATGAAGTGGCTGACGGTTATCTACGGCATCTGCCTGCTCCTGTGCCTCATTTCGACAGGCGTCACAACGACATTCGGCTTCGTCGCCCGCTTTGAGAATCACAAAGTATTCAGGAAGATCAAGTCGCAGAGAGTGCGCAGCGCAGTTGTTTCGGCGTTCATTATTATACTGTCGATGACCATTTCGCTCGTCGGTCTTACAAATATTATTAAATACGGCTACGGTTACTGCGGATATCTCGCCATCGCCATAGTTGTTGTACCGTTCCTGACGGTCGGCGTATACAAGAACAGAAAATACATCAAAGAGCACCCCGAGTGCAAATAATGAAACTTCACTTTTTTCGGAAAGGATGATATAATATGAAGAGAACACTTTTTCCCGGATATTCGGTAGGCACGGACGCATATGAGGATATAAAAGAAATCTGCCCGGCATACGGCAAAAAGGCAGCGATAATCGGCGGCAAGCACGCACTCGCCGCGGCGCAGGATAAGATAATCGCAGCGGCTAAAGAAGCCGGAATTGAAATTATCGGTCCGTTCTGGTACGGCGGCGAGGCATCGGTCGAGAATATTGAGATGCTCAAGCCCAAAGTTGCGGACGCGGACATGATTTTTGCAGTCGGCGGCGGCAAGGCTATCGACACCTGCAAGGTGCTCTCCCACTCGACGGACAGACCGTTCTTCACATTCCCGACTATCGCCTCGACCTGCGCATCCTGCACGAGCCTCGGCATACTCTATCATCCGGACGGAAGCCTGCGCGAATATTCATTCTCGAAGATCCCGCCCAAGCACATTTTTATAGACACTCAGATAATCGCCGACGCGCCGGACAAATATCTCTGGGCAGGCATCGGCGACACGATGGCGAAGCACTACGAGTGCACGGTGTCTTCGCGCGGAGATATTCCCGCTCACTCGGACGCCATGGGCATTGCGCTGAGCTCAATGTGCGCGGTGCCGATGCTCCGCTGGGGAGAAAAGGCTCTTGCCGACTGCCGCGCTCATAAAGTGACGGATGAGCTGACCGAAGTTATACTCGGAATAATCGTCTCAACAGGACTCGTCTCGAACTTCGTTCAGGTCGATTACACGACCGGTCTTGCTCATGCGGTCTACAACGGTTTCACCGTTCTCAAGAGCACAGAAGAGAACCATCATCTGCACGGCGAGGTCGTCTCCTACGGAATTCTCGTACTGCTGACGGTCGACAAGCAGTATGAAGAGCGCGAAAAAGTATTCAATTTCAACCGCTCCATGGGTCTGCCGACAAAGCTCAGCGACATTCACGCAACTCCCGACGATGTCAGAACCGTTGCCGAGAAAGCGCTCAAGGGCATCGATGTTCGCAAATATCCCTATGAAGTAACTGAAAATATGATTGTTGACGCCATAACGGAGCTTGAAAAATATAACGCGGAACACTGAAAAAGGATAGTGATAAAAATGTCTGACTACAACATCAACTACAGCCTATACCTGCCGAGCTATTCGATAGGTCCCGACTGCTACAAGGAGATACCGCATGTCACGCGGTTCTTCGGCAAGACCGCCGCAGTCATCGGCGGAAAGACCGCAATGGCTAAGGCTAAAAAAGCCATGATCGACGGCGTTGCCGGGAGCGATGTGAAGCTGCTCGATTTCATTGAATACGGCGGCGATTCGACATACGAAAACGGCGACGCACTGATAGCGAATCCCACCGTCAGAGACGCCGACATGATATTCGCAGTCGGCGGAGGTCGCGCATGCGACACGGGCAAATATGTTGCAGACAAGCTTGACAAGCCGCTGTTCACATTCCCGACCGTCGCTTCAAACTGCGCGTCGGTGACTGCCATCTCGGTCATATACAACCCCGACGGCTCGTTCAGGGAATATTATTATCCGAAGCTTGCAAACCACTGCTTTATAAACTCCGCAGTTATCGCGGATTCTCCGGAGCAGCTGCTGTGGGCGGGCATCGGCGACGCTCTGAGCAAGGAATACGAAGCTGTATTCTCTTCAAAAGATGACACTCTCTCGCACACGCCGCTCATGGGCAAGCAGATAAGCAGGATATGCACCGACCCGCTGATAGAATACGGCGCGGAGGCTCTGGAATCCATAAGAGAAAAGAAAGCGTCGTTCGGGCTCGATCAAGGGACGCTCGACATTATTATATCAACCGGCATCGTCTCGAACATGATGAGCACGGTTGACAGCTACTATTACAACTCCACCCTCGCCCACTGCGTCTACTACGGCTCGACCGTAACCGAGCACGGACATCACCACCTGCACGGCGAAGTCGTTTCGCTCGGCGTGCTTTGCCTGCTCGAGTTCGAGAAGGACGACAGCGAGGTTGAGCGCATAATGAAGTTCAACAGCTCGATAGGTCTCCCCGTCTGCTTCGACGATGTTGAGATAGACGAGAGTGAATTCGAAAAAATGGCGGACAAATTCGTTCAGACAACCGAATGGGCACACATGCCCTCAGGTGTGACCCGCGAGGGCTTCATCGAAGCGATGAAATCGCTCAACGCCAAAGGCCGCCGATTCAAAGCGAAAAAATGAAAATTTAGAAATTAAAGCACGGTCTGATATTTTCAGGCCGTGTTTTTATATCATATACAAAATAATAAATATA
>ERZ808258.892-NODE-892-length-9891-cov-2.808560_pt1 | contig 9891 bp, 8 predicted proteins | sample MGYA00521280_ERZ808258 | MGnify/ENA primary metagenome ERZ808258 (study PRJEB31516, sample SAMN03275585) | gut metagenome | biome: mammalia-associated habitat; material: feces | host: Papio cynocephalus | place: Kenya | collected 2012-07-19 ...
CCGAGCATGAGCAGCAGGAAATGTGCGAGGCCGTGGGCGGCTGCTTTGCCGACCTCATGGCGGGGCAGTATATCATCAATGTGCTAGAACCCAAATGCTGGGATGATGGCGGCGACCCAGATGATACCGCGGCGCCGGAGGCATTTCGAAAAAGCGCCCTACTGTCACAACACATCTCTTTCCTCAAGGACTTCTTCCGCGCCTATAAGGATTTCAGCGATGCTCACATCGACACCATCGAGATCATGCTATCAAAGCTATATCAGAAATGGGGCATCACGGATCGGAGCAACTTTGCTCGGATGCAAGCAGAGGATTATCCCGTTCTCTCTGATCTCTATGACCTGATCGAAGATGAGTTCAAAAACTATCATGCCGAAGCGCATCAGCTCTACACGAAGAATCTTCTTCAAGAAGTCCTGCTTGGATTGCACTCCATGTGCAAGGGTGCGGACGCACAATTCTTCAACGGTCATACCAACATCACATCCAGCCGATTCTTGGTGTTCGGTGTAAAAGGACTGTTGGGCGCAGCGAAAAATGTTCGTAACGCCATGTTGTTCAATGTACTCTCCTATCTGTCGGACAAGCTCTTGACCGAAGGAAACACGGTGGCGGCACTGGATGAGCTGTACATCTGGCTCTCCAACCCCACCGCTATTGAGTACATCCGAAACTGCCTCAAGCGTGTCCGCAAAAAGGAGTCTGCCATGCTGCTGGCATCGCAGAATCTGGAGGACTTTGATCAGGAACAGGTGCGCGAAATGACCAAGCCGCTGTTCAGCATCCCGCCCCACCAGTTCCTGTTCAACGCAGGCTCCATTGACAAGCGTAGCTACATGGAGATGCTCCAGCTGGATGAGGCGGAATATAATCTCATCAAGTTCCCCCAGCGCGGAGTCTGCCTGTACAAGTGCGGCAACGAGCGATATCTGCTGGAGGTACACGCCCCTGTATACAAGGAAAAGCTGTTTGGCACAGCGGGTGGTCGCTGATGGCAGTAACTGCAGGTATGATCGCCAGAGCCGCGGCGACAGAACTTTCCAACGAGAAGCTCCGCAAGGGGATCGGCTGGGGGCTGATCGCTGTTCTCTCGCCCGTCATCCTCCTGATCGCCGCATTGTGCTCCATCGGCACAGGCGGTGCGGATCACAACAACCAGGCGGTAGCCGCAGCCTTCTATGGGACGAGCTATTCGACCGAGGTGCCTATGGCATTCCGCTCTCACATTGAGGAGATGCGCTCCGCGTTTTCTCTTCTGGATTCGGCGGTCGCCTCCGTCAATGGGCGGACGGAAGGTGGAAACAGCCTTGAGCCAATCCGAGTCAAGGCTGTTTTTTATGCCCTTTGTTTTGGCGACGATGCTCCCAGCAGACGGGCAGCAAACCGCTTTGTAGAGTGCTTCTACAATTGGGAAACCCGTACCCGCACGGTAGAAGTGGAGAACGAGGATGGAACGGTCACCAGTACAGAAGAAGAATACACCGTCGCTGTTCCGGTTTCGCTGTATCAGGCGTATGCAAATCTCGAAGCAGAGTTGGGTCGGACGATCACGGAGGATGATAAGAGCAACATCAACCACATCTATACCATGATTGCTGGTGCTGCGGACGGTGGTAGCAACAGCGGCGAGTTCCTTCGCGGGGAGGGCAACGGCATTGATTTGGATATCTTGGCATTCAGCGATCCCAGCAATAAAAACGCCACCGACCTTGTGACCTATGCCATTCATGCGTGGGAGTCCGGCTGGGGCTATGTCTGGGGAACTTATGGCAATGTGCTAACGGAGTCACTCCTTACCTACAAGGTATCACAATACCCAGATGGCGTTGGTAATCATGAGGGCTTCATCCGCGCCCACTGGCTGGGCGGTAGAACAACCGACTGTGTGGGACTTATCAAGGGCTACGGCTGGCTGTCCCCAGACGCGATGACCATCGACTATGGTACCCATGGGATGCCGGATATCGGTGCAAACCAGATGTACTATAACGCCAAGGAATCCGGACCCATTAGCACCATGCCGGACATCCCCGGTCTTGCTGTTTGGCATGACGGACACATCGGTGTTTACATCGGCGACGGTCAGGTCATCGAGGCCATGGGAACAAAGTATGGCGTTGTCAAAACGGAACTTGCAAAACGCAATTGGACACACTGGCTGAAGGTGCCGTACATCAGCTATGACTGAGGAGGAAAGAGCATGAATGTTTTAATGGTGGAGCCGGGAAAGGCTCCGTATGTAACTGATATTGGAAATGATTTGCGCAGTATGCAGCAGGCAGTCGGCGGATATATCCAAGCTGTGTATCCCTACGAGGAGGCGGTTGTGCTCGTCTGCAACGAGGAGGGCAAACTGGATGGCCTTCCGCTTAACCGTGCGCTCCGTGATGAGGATGGCGACATCTATGACATTGTTGCTGGGAACTTCTTCCTTGCTGGTATCGGTGAGGATGATTTTATAGATTTGCCGGACGAGCTTGTCGAGCAGTTTGCAGAGCAGTTCCGGCAACCGGAGGTGTTTGTGAATGTGGGTGGTCGGATCATCGCTTATCCAGTGGCGGAAGAACCGGTGCAGGATGGAATGTCATATTGACAATGATAGCAGCAAGGATTTCATCTATGTGCTTTCCTACCTTTACAAAAAATGTAGCAGCGGCAGGACTTGACTATGTGATTGGAGGACAGTAATGAAAAAAACGAATATCACCCTTACCTTTGACGATGACAAGCTGGATGCACTGGAATTTTCCCTTCGCAAGGAACGTTCTTCTGTGCGATCTCGAATGGACGATGCCCTCAAGCAGCTCTATGAGCAGGCGGTACCGGAAGCTGTGCGGGAGTATCTGGACAGCAAAGCCGCCCCTGCACCCAAACCCAAGCGCACGGCCAAAGCCGCTGCTCCGAAAGCGCCGATCTGTGAGCCAAAGCCTGTGGCAGTCACGGTGAAGGAGGGTGACTGATATGGCGGATCATGTAGACATCACACTGTGGATCGACCAGCGATGGAAGGAAGCCATTGAGAAGCATCTCAGGGATGAAACCTTGGAGGAGCATCTGGAGAATGTGCTGGATGAGCTTTGCAATCAGCTTCCGGAACGGGAGTATGAGCGCATCAGCCGTGCAATCCAATCGGAAGCTGCCGCACAGCGCGCAGAGGAAGAAGCTGCCCGCACCTACGCCGCCTACCATGTGGTAGAGAACGGGCAGGAGGGGTACTTCAAGACCTCTCCCGGTGAGGAGCTGTTGGTCGCCTGTAAAAAGCTGCGCAGCTATGTCGCCGCAGAGAAAGGCACTGCGCCGGATCTGTTCATCAAAATGTTTACGAATGGCCGACCCATTACCGCAGAGGAGTACAATGCACTGACTGCTGTACGCATGGAGAACACCGGCAAGGTGCACGGCGTGTTCGATGTGAACTTCGACAAGCGGGAGTTCTCCGCTGTCCACATCATGGACGGCTGGCAGACCTGGGCAATGCGGGATGTGTCAGCGGCGGTGTACCATGCCACCCGGTCGCAATTCGCATCGGGCGATGATAAGTGGCGCAAGCTGCTGGATCATCTGAGCGGTAAAGAGATCACCTCGACGGGACATCTCTCCGCGCGAAATTTCTCTTTCGGTGACGAGATCATGATGGAGGAAGACGGTAAGCTCAACTTCTATGTGGACGCAGATTTTGATGTGGACGCTGCCTTCGGGACCTTCGTCCTCACGGACAAAAACGATGACTGGCTCAACATCTATGCCAACTACGACATCGCGGAGGATAGACCCTGCGACACGCTGGAGCTGACGCTCTGCAAGGGTGACGGCTCCGAGGAGAGCTGGAGCTATCCGCTCAACGCAGCCGAGCAGGAAGTGCTGATGCGGAAGATGGAGGAATTCTGTCAGCAGCAGACCGGCATGAGCCTGCGCGAGTATGCGCAGCAGCTTCACGAGGAGCAGGCACAGACTTCGGAGATGCAGATGTAACTGCCGTGTCCGCCCCTGTGAGCCGCTGTGTGCGGCTTTGGGGGCGAGGGCGGCATCCCTACACCCCGGACAAGCATCGGCGCTGTTTGCCCCCGTTTTCGCCCCTCCTATGGGGAACTGTGCTGGGAACCCGCCTGTTCGATAAAAGCACAAGATAAAGGCCCGGTGTCGTTTCCGCCCCGGACCGCCCACAAAGCCCCGCAGTGCGGGGCTTTTCAGCGTTTTGAATTGTAGGCGTTTTTGCTTGATTTCAAACAGGCTGTAGGCGTATTTTTCCCAAAAGCTCCGTGTCGCAGGGGTTTGCGCCCACAAAAAGCGACATCAAAAGAAAGGACGGCAACTATGTCAAAAGAACAAATGACCATCCGGCTTTATCCAGAAACGCGCAGACAAATGGATGGTTGGTTGGAAGAAAGCAACAGCAAAAACCGAAACGAATTCGTGGAAAAGGCTCTGCGCTTTTATATGGGCTACCTCGGCACGGAGAATATTACCGAATTTCTCTCGGACGCACTGGTGGCAACGCTGCGCGGAATTGTAGCTGACAGTGCAAATCGTACCAACAGTCTCCTTTTCAAGTGCGCGGTAGAGCAGGGCATCATGGCGCATACTATCGCTGCTCACTTCCGTGATACGATGGAAGATCGCCGTGCTCTGCGTGGATATGTGGTGGACGAGGTAAAGCGCACCAATGGTCAGATCAGGTTCGAGGATGCCCAGGATGTCCAGCGACAGTTACCTGATGATACATGGCTCGAATAATTTTTATCTCGCCCTATATGAAGGGCGGCAGAGATTCTGCTCGGCTGGCCCATCGCACCCGCTACTTCGCCACCCGTGAAGGCGTGCAGCTCCTCAAGGATGACAATGTTCATCTTCCTGCCACGAAGAAACAGCAGCAGTACATCCAGCGTCTGCTCCGCAGCTTCCCGGAGGCAAGGGAGCTGCCGGAGTATGAGAACTATGCAAACACACCTAACCGAAAGACTGCCTTTGCTTTCATCGAACAGATCCACGAGGACTTCATTGAGCCGATGGATAGCCGTGAAAACTATCTTGACTATGTCGCAAACCGTCCCGGTGTAAAATCGATGGGCGAACACGGCTTGTGGAATGCCCATGGCAAGGTGCCGTCGCTGGAGAACGCTATTGCGGAGGTAGCGCAGCACACGGGAAATGTGTGGACGCCGATTATCTCCCTCTCTCGCGAGAATGCAGAGCGTCTGGGTTATACCGACCTTAAAAACTGGCAGGAACTCATCAACGCATCTATCACCGACATTGCCAAGGGCTATAAGATCCGTCCGAGCCATCTACGCTGGTATGCTGCTCTCCATGAAAAAGAGAAGCACCTCCATGTCCATATGATTATCTTCTCCGCTGACCCAAAAGAAGGCTTTCTCACCAAGCAAGGTATCCGCAGCATCAAGTCCGCACTGGTCAGCACGATCTACCGGAACGACCGCCTGCACATCTATGAGCAGAAGGACGAACAGCGCGGCCTGCTCCGGCAGGAAGCGGAAGCACGGATGGCAACGCTCATTGAGCAGATGGCAACTGGTACTCTGCAAAGCGATAAGCTGGAGCTGTTGGTGATGGATCTCGCCCAGCGGCTTCGGGAGGTCAGCGGCAAGAAAGTCTACGGTTATCTGCCGCCTCGTGTCAAGCGCATCGTGGATGAGATCGTGGATGAACTGGCAAAGGACGAACGGGTATCGTCCGCCTATGCTCTATGGCAGGATCTCCGAGAGCAGCTTTGCATTGATTATAATCAGACTCCACCGCAGCGTGTACCGCTGTCGCAGCAAAAGGAGTTCAAGACTGTACGCAACATGGTCATCCGAGAAACGCTACGACTCTCGGAAATGAACTTCACCTTCGAGGATGATGCCATGCAGGATGAGCCAGAGCCGGGAAAACCGCCTGTTCCTCCAGATCTAAGTGCGGAGCGGATGATCCATCAGCAGGCGCGGTTTTACCTCAGAGCAAAAAGCATATTAGATGCTGCGGACGCAGATCCCAGTGAGAAGTCAATGGCATTGGTCACACTCCACCGCCTGTGGGAGGAGGGCTATACCATTGCCGCCCATCAGCTTGGCAAATCGTATCGAGATGGAGTTGGAAGTTCAGTTGACCAAGAGTTGGCGGCAGAGTGGTTTCAAAAATCGGCGGAGGCCGGAAATACTTGCTCTGCATATGCGCTGGGCAAACTGCTGCTGGAGCAGGAGCAATTCCCGCAGGCCCTTCACTGGCTGCGGCAGGCAGCGGAGCAGAACGATCCATACGCGCAATACCGGCTCGGCAAGCTACTGCTCACCGGCGCAGAGGGTGTGCCGAAGGATATAGATGCGGCCATTCAACTTCTGAAGGACTCTGCCACGCAAGAGAATTCGTTTGCCCAATACACGCTGGGAAAGCTCTATTTGCTGGGGCAAGAGGTGCAAGCAGACCGCGAAGAAGCTCTGCGCTATTTCGCACAGGCAGCGGCACAAGGCAACACCTACGCTCAATATTTCATTGACCATCAGGACGACTTCTCCGGTGCGGCGGCGGGAACCGCTATCCTTCGGATGCTCCATCAGATGAGCCGCATATTCCGCGAGAACGCCGCCCAGCCTGCCATCTATGCAGGAATGCAGAGCGACAAGAAGCGTCGCCGCAGATTGCAGGAGAAGCGCATGGCAATGGGACACAAGGCGGATGACCATGAGGATCGCGGACTGACGCAACAGACACAATAAGGGAGGGACCATGTCAAAGTACATTCCGTTTACAACCGAGCAGAAAGAACGAGCCGCGTCGGTGGACTTGGAGGAGTTTCTCCGCCGCCGAGGAGAAAAGCTCATCACCTCCGGCAGGGACAAACGCCTTGCCAGCGACCACAGCATCACCATCCGCGGCTGTGAGTGGTTCGACCATGCCACCGAGCAGGGCGGCAGAGCCATCAGCTTCGTCAAGCAGTTCTATGGACTCAGCTACCCGGACGCCATGTCTCTGCTCCTCGGCGATGATCTCGGCGGGAGTTACCCTGCGGCAAAGGAGAAGGTGCCGGAGCCTGCAAAGCCCTTCACGCTCCCACCGCAGAGCGAGTCCATGCGCCGTGTGTATGCCTACCTGCTGAAAAAGCGTTGCATCGACCGTGAGATACTCAATGCCTTCGTGCGCAAAAAACTCATCTACGAGAGCTGTGAAAAATCCAGGGACGGGACAAAGGAATATCACAACGCCGTGTTCGTCGGATTCGATGAACACGGCGTTCCCCGTCACGGGCATAAGCGCGGGCTGTATACCATGGGGCAAGGCTATCGCGGCAACATTGAGGGCAGTGACCCGAAGTACAGCTTTCACTATCTCGGCGGCGATGACACGCTCTATGTCTTCGAGGCCCCTATCGACCTGCTCTCCTACATCTCCCTTTTCCCGGAGGGGTGGCAGGAGCATAACTATGTGGCCTGCTGCGGGACATCTTCCATTCCTGTGATGGAGATGCGGCGACAGCTCCCGCAACTCCGGCAGGTGTATCTCTGCCTGGACAATGACGCTGCCGGTCATGCCGCCAGTGAGCGCATGGCAAAGCTGCTGGAGGAGCGTGGTATCTCCGCAGAGCGGCTCGTACCGCAGCAAAAGGACTGGAACGATGATCTCAAGGCAGAACAGGAAAACAAAATGGAAAGGAGCGAGCTATGCCAAACCTTCTGCTGACAATGTGGGACACGATCAAAAGCTCCAATATCGGAATATTGGTCGCGGCAGGGCTGGGGATGTTCGCCATTATCGGGGGACTCTCCATGCTGTCCTACCACTATACACTCAGCGGCATCAAGTCCCGCACCGTGGGTGACGGACAGCACGGCACGGCGCGTTGGGCGACCGATAAGGAGATCCGCAAGACCTATGCCCACGTGCCGTTCAAGGTCAAAGATTGGCGCAAGGGAGTAAGCCTTCCCACAGAACAGGGTCTGGTGCTGGGCTGCAAGGGTAAGAAAGATGAACTGACTGCGCTGGTGGACAGTGATGACATCCACAGCCTTATGATTGCGGCCTCGGGTGCAGGCAAGACCGCATTCTTCCTCTATCCCAACCTTGAATATGCCTGCGCGTCTGGCATGAGCTTTCTGGCGTTGGATACCAAGGGTGATCTCGCCCGCAACTACGGCTCTATTGCCAAAAAGTATTATGGCTACAAGCATATCTCCGTCATAGACCTGCGCAACCCCACCCGCTCGGACGGCAACAACCTGCTGACGCTCATCAACCGCTATATGGACATCGCCAGAAAACAACCGGACAACCTCGCTGCCCGCGCCAAAGCCGAAAAGTACGCCAAGATCCTTGCCAAGTCCATCGTCAGCCCGGAGGGAAACTCCGACCACGGGCAGAACGCCTTCTTCTACGATGCAGCGGAGGGCTTGCTGTCTTCCACGATCTTGCTGCTTGCGGAGTTTCTGCCACCGGATGAGGAGCACCCGGAGGAGCGGCGGCACATCGTGTCGGTATTCAAGCTGGTGCAGGATCTGCTGGAACCGGCGCGTGGTGCTCGGGGACGCTCCCGTTTCCAACTGCTCATGGATAAGCTGCCGTCCGAGCACAAAGCACGCTGGCTGGCAGGCGCCGCGCTCAACAGCTCCGAGCAGGCCATGGCATCCGTCATGTCCACGGTGCTGTCCCGGCTCAATTCGTTCCTCGACAGTGAGCTGGAGCAGATCCTGTGCTTCGACAGTGCCATTGACGCCGAAAAGTTTGCGGCGGAGAAATCCGCCATCTTCCTCATCCTGCCGGAGGAGGATCAGACGAAGAACTTTATGGCGGGCTTGATGATCCAGAACCTTTCCCGTGAGCTGTTCGCAGTAGCGGATGAGAACGGCGGCAAACTGAAAAACCGTGTTATCCTCTTTTGTGATGAGCTGGGGACCATGCCGCCCTTTGATATCCTGCCGCTTTTCAGTGCTGGGCGCTCTCGCCGCCTGACGATGGTACCGATCATCCAGTCAGTGGATCAGCTTGTAAAAAACTACGGAAAAGAAGGCGCATCCATCCTGATGGATAACTGCCAGGATGTGATATGCGGCGGCTTTGCGCCCAACAGCGAGGCGGCAGATGCCTTCTCCAAAGCCCTCGGCAGCCGCACGGTGCTCTCCGGCTCTGTGAGCCGAGGCAAAAACGATCCCAGCCAGAGCTTGCAAATGATGGAGCGTCCCCTGCTGACGGCAGATGAGCTCAAGTCGATTCCCAAGGGCAGCTTCATCGTGCAGAAGACCGGATGCCACCCCATGCGTACCCGTCTGCGCCTGTTCCTCGAATGGGGCATCACCTTCGAGGAGGAATACCGTGTGGAGGAGCAGGCAGCCAGAAAGGTCTATTATGCTGATCAGAATGCGCTGACCCGTGCCATCGTGCGGAAGTATCCGCCCAAACTGCCGGAGCAGAAGACTACCCGCTCTGTTAAGGGTGAGGGGCAGCTCCACGACGCGCCCGTGCAGGAGATGGTGGTAGCGGAGGACATCGACTATGACCGTATGCCGCACAAGCGCGCCCCGTATAATCTTCCCCGGCAGGAGGTGGATCGGTGAGCTACTTTGACAGCATTTATGCCGACACGCTCCTGCCGCCCAGGGCTGTATCCGTCTATATGTACCTCAAGGACCGGTCCAATAGCGCGGGAAGCTGCTGGCCGGGGATCAAGACGATTGCGAGGGATATGAACCTCTCCCGCAGCACCGTCAAGCGGGCACTGGCGGATTTGGAGCAGCACGGCTATCTTGCCAAGCTGCCCCGGTATCGCCCCAATGGGAGTAACACTTCCAATCTCTACACGCTCAAATAAAGCAAAAGTGGTTGGTATCATAATGTGATACCAACCACTCAGCTCGTCGAAAAAGTCCAGCAAATGCTGGGCTTTTTCTCATGTATATGGTA
>ERZ808258.894-NODE-894-length-9884-cov-3.211110_pt1 | contig 9884 bp, 11 predicted proteins | sample MGYA00521280_ERZ808258 | MGnify/ENA primary metagenome ERZ808258 (study PRJEB31516, sample SAMN03275585) | gut metagenome | biome: mammalia-associated habitat; material: feces | host: Papio cynocephalus | place: Kenya | collected 2012-07-19 ...
TCCACGCGCTTTTGCCGCTGAGTAAAGTTGCGCAGATGTGGCAAAATCCGCCGTAGTACAGCGTGTTTTCGTCCTTGGCGCAATAGACATAACATTCGCATATCTTTTTCATGTCAACGCCGAGCGCGGAGAAGAAATCCCGGATATTCTGCGGAAGTTTGTCTACGGCTCTCTCGAAATTCAGGCACCCATCACATTGGCATCCCTTACTGACCGTTTGGGCGCGGTTATAAAATTGCCGCGTCTTTTCAACATCAACATCGATTTTGTATTCGCCGAATTGAAATATCAATCTATGCACCTCCGATATGCCGGTTTCTTTGATTATATCAGCAAAGCGCGAAAAAATCCACCGTGATATGCAAAAAGGACGCAGTTTGCGCTGCGTCCTTTTCTCTGTTCAATTGTGCTTATCAGCTGCGCTTTTTGCCCTTTTGCTGATTCGCGCTGTGGCAGGAGCCTGCCATAGCACAGTGGGCACAGTTGCAGCCGCAGGAGGATTTGCCTTTCTTTTTATCCTTGACAAGATTATATATAATCAGTGCCACGATAACGGCAAGCACAAGGCATATTATAATGGTTGCAATATTCTTTGATAACCACGCGAGCATTTGAAAAGACTCCTTTCACAGATTGTGTTTTACTTTTTGATTTTTGCTTTATTTCGTAACCTTTACATCGGAGGTCAGCTTTGTAGCTTCCTTGTAAGGACGCACGAGCATGAAGATTATCAGGGCGAGGAACGCGAATGCGAACACAAGGCTTACGATATCAACCGCGCCGTGGATGTTGCCGGTGAAGAGGTTGCCGAACTGGTTTATCATAAGGGCGATAACATAGGCGAAGCCGCACTGATAGCCGATTGCAAACCAGGTCCACTTTGCGCTGTTCATCTCACGCTTGATAGCGCCGATAGCTGCGAAGCAGGGAGCGCACAGAAGGTTGAAGACGAGGAACGAATAAGCGGTTATGCCGGTGAACGCCTTTGCAAGGGTTGCATAAACGTTGCCGTCTGCACCGTAGAGGATGCCCATCGTACCGACGATGTTCTCCTTTGCGACAAGTCCGGTGATAGAAGCGACGGTTGCCTGCCAGTTGCCCCAGCCGAGCGGGATGAAAATCCAGGCGATAGCCGAGCCAACCTTTGCGAGCAGGGACTGATCAAGCTGATCCTCTGCAAGCATTCCGAAGTGGCCGTCTACGAAGCCGAAGTAAGAGGTGAACCAGACAACGATAGTTGAAAGAAGGATTATCGTACCTGCCTTCTTGATGAAGGACCAGCCGCGCTCCCACATGGAGCGGAGGACGTTCTTGAGGGTCGGCCAGTGATAGGCGGGAAGCTCCATAACGAACGGAGCGGGATCGCCGGAGAACATCTTGGTCTTCTTGAGCATGATGCCCGAGCAGATGATAGCCGCCATGCCGATGAAGTAAGCGGAGGTCGATACCAGAGCGGAGCCGCCGAAGAGCGCGCCTGCGATCATGGCGATGAACGGTACCTTAGCGCCGCAGGGGATGAATGTTGTTGTCATTATGGTCATACGGCGGTCGCGCTCATTTTCAATGGTACGCGAAGCCATGATTCCGGGAACGCCGCAGCCGGTGCCGATAAGCATCGGGATGAAGGATTTACCGGAAAGACCAAACTTGCGGAATATACGGTCAAGGACGAATGCGATACGGGCCATGTAGCCGCACGCCTCAAGGAATGCGAGGAGCAGGAACAGGACGAGCATCTGGGGAACGAAGCCGAGGACAGCGCCGACGCCGGCGATGATACCGTCGTTGATAAGTCCGCTGAGCCAGTCGGCCGCGCCGACTTTTTCAAGTCCTTCGCCGACAAGAACCGGGATGCCGGGCACCCACACGCCGTAAGCGGCGGGATCAGGCTCGTCGAAGCCCTTCTCTTCAAGGTACTTGACAGCGTCAACATAGGTCATGCCTACTGTTGCTTCTTCTTCATCCTTGGAGAGGTTTGCGGGGATTGCCGAATAATAAGCGGTCATGGTGTTTATAGCGAGGGTCTCTTCATCCTCAACATCAACCGTTGCGGTGTCCGCTGTGGGCTGATAAGCTTTCATCTCGGAAAGAGCCTTGTCGGCGTCGAAATCCTCTGCGCCGAAGTCAATGCCGGTGAATGCGCTGACAGCCTCGGTAGCTGCGGTGTAGTCATCAGCGTCGGTCGAATAAGCCTTCGAGCCGATGCCGAGCAGATGCCAGCCGTCGCCGAACACTCCGTCGTTCATCCAGTTGGTCGCGAACGAGCCGACAGTGACCATGGAGATGTAGTAGACGAGGAACATGATAACTGCGAATATCGGAAGTCCGAGCCAGCGGTTTGTGACGACCTTATCGATTTTGTCGGAGGTCGAAAGCTGACCGATGTTCTTCTTTTTGTAGCAGGCTTTGATGATAGATGCGATGTAGATATATCTCTCATTCGTGATGATGGACTCTGCGTCGTCATCCATCTCTTTCTCGACCGCCTGAATGTCGCCCTCGATGTGCTCAAGAGTCGCCTTGTCAAGATTGAGCTTTGCAAGAACCTTGTCGTCGCGCTCAAAGATTTTGATGGCGTACCATCTCTGCTGCTCCTCGGGCAGACCGTGAACAGCAGCTTCTTCGATGTGAGCGATGGCGTGCTCGACGGAGCCTTCAAAGGTGTGCATCGGAACGGTCTTGGTGCTCTTTGCAGCCTCGATGGCAGCCTCGGCAGCGTCCATGACTCCGTCACCTTTAAGGGCGGAAATCTCGACTATCTTGCAGCCGAGCTGGCGGGAGAGCTCATCGACGTTTATCTTGTCGCCGTTCTTCTTGACGACGTCCATCATGTTGATGGCGATAACAACGGGGATACCGAGCTCGGTCAGCTGGGTGGTGAGATAGAGGTTTCTTTCGAGGTTCGTGCCGTCGATTATGTTAAGTATAGCGTCGGGGCGCTCATCGATAAGATAGTTTCTCGCGACGACTTCCTCGAGGGTGTAGGGCGAGAGCGAGTAGATACCGGGAAGGTCGGTGATGATAACGCCGTCATGCTTTTTGAGTTTTCCTTCTTTTTTCTCAACCGTAACGCCCGGCCAGTTACCGACGAACTGGTTCGAACCGGTGAGAGCGTTGAACAATGTGGTTTTACCGCTGTTGGGGTTACCCGCAAGAGCAATGCGTAAATCCATTTTGATAGCCTCTCTTTCTTGAATTTATATCAGCTTTTCTGCGCGGGGTCTTACTCGACCTCGATCATGTCCGCATCGGCCTTTCTGAGCGAGAGCTCATAGCCGCGCACCGTGATCTCGACCGGATCGCCGAGAGGCGCGACCTTACGGATATAGACCTCCACGCCCTTGGTCAGTCCCATGTCCATGATGCGGCGCTTTGTTGCGCCCTCTCCGTGGAGCTTGACTACCTTGACCGTTTCGCCGATCTTAGCCTGCCTGAGAGTTTTCATTGCTTATATCCTCCTTTTGTGCAATATTCTTCTGGGTGGTGTTGTGACCGATTGGCACAACACTATATGTACTGCGCAAAAGCGCCGTCATATCATGATTTTCTTCGCCATCTCTTCGCTGATGGCAACGCGCGACTCCTTAACGTTGACTATAACATTTCCGCCCAGGGCGTTGACTACCTTGACAGTGCCGCCGACGACAAATCCGAGATTTTCGAGATGCTGTTTTACTTCCGGGCTGCCGCCTATCTTCTTGATGATATTCTCTTCGCCGACCTGTGCGAACATCAAAGGCATCATATTGAGTCCCTCTTCCTCTTTTGTATTTCCGGGATTAGCATACGCTAACCTTGGGGCTTTAAAATTGATTAGCGCCTGCTAACCGTGATATATGGTACTCCTATAGTTGTTTCCTGTCAATAGAGTTTTTTCAATTTTTTGCCGTAAAACGCAATTTCGGCGACATCCACAAATGATTAGCTTATGCTAACCGCTTGCTTTGGACATTTCATACATATCCTCCCGCCCTTGATTTTTCCTGAGTGAAGTGATATCATACCTTTAATATATAACAATATACACACCTAAAAGGAGGAACAGATATGCATCTTCAGGAATCGGGTGAAATGTATCTCGAAACCGTCTATGTGCTTTCAAAAAACGGCGTTGTGCGCTCGCTCGATGTCGCCGAATATATGGGCTTTTCAAAGCCGAGCGTCAGCCGCGCCGTCGGGCTTCTCAAACAGGGCGGCTATCTTCTCATGGACAAGGACGGGTATCTTACCCTCACCGAATCGGGGCTCGATGTAGCTAAGAAAATATACGAGCGCCACACTCTGCTCTCGAAATTTCTCGTCCGTCTCGGCGTTGACGAAAAGACTGCCGCCGAAGATGCGTGCAAGATGGAGCACGATATCAGCGACGAGTCGTTTTCGGCGATAAAAGAGCATGTCCGCAGGAACATGAAAAATGCCGATGAAAATGAATAAATAAATCTCTTATCGACCGCATATGTGCGGGATAGCAAATAAGATGAACGGAGATGAATTTCATGGCGGTACAGGTATACAATTTAAAGGTTACATACGAGGGATGCGATAACAGAATCTGGAGAGATATCGCGGTGTCGTCGAATTACAGGCTTGCCGACATCGGCTGCGCGATTCTTGCCACATTTGACACCCGCGCATATCATCTTTTTGAAATGAAGTTCAAAGATATGAACTTTGTTCTCTCCGATGAGGAAATATACAACACATTATATTCCGGTGCCGAGCACTGCGAACTTCTCTTTGACCGCAAGATAGGCGAACTGGATATAAAGCCCGGCGAAAGCATTGAAATGGTTTATGATTTCGGATGCGAGCAGGTCTTTGATATCAGGCTCATGGGAATCGAGGCTATGCCGAAAGGGCACGGAAGAGCATATCCTAAAATCCTGGACGGCGCAGGCAAAGGCATAATCGACGACATGAGCGCAGAGGAGCTGCTTGAAGTAATAAAAACAATCGATGCAGGCGAAAGCTCAGGCATTCGCTATTCAAAATATGATCTCTCGCCGCGCCTTGAGCCTCCCGAATGGGACTACAGAAAATACGATATCGAAAGCGACAACGCTCTATTCAAGGGCGAAACAGATCTTATCCGCGAAGCGTATGAGAGCTGCTGATGGCGATATTTTCCGATTCATCCGCCCGTCTCCATTCAAAACAACCGACATAAAAAATCCTACCCGGGATGGGTAGGATTTTTCACTCCCCGTCAAATCAACGGGGCTTTATTTTTGCTTTTATCAAAGATACTTTTTGATAAACTTATCAACTGTTGACCAATATTTTTCGGGGTCGACGGTCGAGGCTTCTGCGTGCGGTGCGCCGGGGATAACCAGTTTCTCTTTGTCGCACGCGGCGGCGCGGTAGACGCGCTCCTGCATCCAGAACGGGACGAAATCGTCCTTGTCGCCGTGGATGAACAGGGTCGGCGTGACGGAGCGCGAGACCTGCTCGATGCACGAAGCCTTCTTCATATCATAGCCCGCGCGCAGCATCGTTGCGCTTCTTGCGGCGGAGAGGAACGGGAAGGTCGGCAGGCCGTAAGCGTCCTTCATGTTGGCTCTGCACTCGTCCCAGACCGATGTGTAGCCGCAATCTTCAATAGCGCAGACGACATTCGATTCGAGCGGCTCGCCGGTGGTCATCATAACTGTAGCCGCGCCCATCGAGAGACCGAAGAGCACTATCTTCGCGTTCGCATTCTCGTTGATTATGTAGTCGATCCACGCCTTGATGTCGATTCTGTCGTTCCAGCCCATGGTGACATAGTTCGACTCGCTCGCGCCGTGGCCGCAGAGATACGGGAACAGGCAGTTGTAGCCCATCTCGTGGAACTTCTTGCCGAACGAACCCATTCTTCTGGGCGAGCCGGTATAGCCGTGAATGACTATCACCCAGACATCGCTCGGCTCGTCTGCAAGGATTATCTCGCCGTGGACATATCCGCCGCGGGGAGTGACTATCTTCACCTTTGCGGGACTTGCGGAGTCAAACCAATCCATGCCCTCTTTGGTGATGCCGTCATACTCGTTCTTTTTCTCGTCCATTTTTTTGGCGATGGACTTTTTGCTCATGGTCTTGTTGAAAATCGCGTTGCCGACAGCAAGATACGCCGCGCCGACTGCTGCACCTGCGGAAGCGGCTGCTATGACAAGCTTTTCAGATGAACTTTTCTTTCCCACTGAAATTCATTCCTTTCATTTTTATATGAGCCTTATACAGGAGTATTCTATCATAAAAAGTCCGCAGTTGCAATAACAAAAAGCCCCTGCAAAATAACACAGGGACTTCGGATATGTACCCGCCGCGCGGCGGGTGAGGCTTATTCCTCGTTGAGCTTATTGCGCTTGTTCTGGGCCTTGTTCTCCTTCTGATTCTGCTGCTTGTTGTTCTGCTGCTGATTCTGCTGGTTCTGACCCTGTTTGTTCTGCTGATTGCGGTTTTCCATTGAGAGCACACTCCATAGATCCCTTCGCGGGAAAATTAGGATTTTTTCAAATCCGTTTTTTATTCTTTCCCCCGGTTTGCGTTTTTATGAGCCTGAAAATAATGAAATTTTTGCCTTTTTCTGATATAATTTATAATAGAAAGCCTACGGAGGTCAGCAGATGGAAATATCCGACGAACTCATATCGCACCTCGAATCGCTCGCGCATATTGAGCTTGACGCCGGCGAGCGCGAGGATTGCCGCAGAGATTTTGAAAAGATAATATCATATATGGACACGCTGTCGGCGCTCGATACCGACGGCGTTGAGCCGCTGACCAATTTATCCGACACGGTGAATGTCCTGCGCGAGGATGAACCGGGGGAGACGCTCGGCGTCAAAGAAGCTCTGTCAAATGCCTATGAAACGGCGAACGGCTGCTTCTGCGTCCCTAAGACTGTGGAATGAGGTGCGCTATGAGAGATATGATTAAAGATTCCGCCCTCGTTCTGGCAGAAAAAATCAGGCGCGGAGAGATAAAAATCGCCGAAGTCTTAGACGCCGTGTATGAATCCGAGGAGCAGAACAAAGAACTCAACTGCTTCATCACGCTCTGCCGCAAGCGCGCATATAGCAAAGGCTCAGAGATACAAAAGCGCATCGACGCTGGCGAATATATATCGCCGCTTGCGGGCGTACCGATAGGCATAAAGGACAACATCGCGGTAAAAGATGTCAAAATGACCTGCGGGTCGCGGATGCTCGAAAATTATGTGCCGCCCGTGAGCGCGGCGGCAGTAGAAAAGCTCGAGGAAACAGGACTTATTATCGTCGGCAAGCTCAACATGGACGAGTTCGCCATGGGCTCGACGGGCGAGACTTCGTATTACGGCGCGGTGCTCAATCCCGTTGACAAAACTCGCGTGCCCGGCGGTTCATCCTCGGGCGCGGCGGCGGCAGTCGCGGCGGGGATAATCCCGCTTGCGCTCGGCTCGGACACGGGCGGCTCGGTCAGGCAGCCCGCGGCATTCTGCGGAGTTTTCGGCTTCAAGCCGACCTACGGCACAGTCTCACGAAACGGGCTTGTCGCTTATGCCTCGTCATTTGACCAGATAGGCGCGATAGCTAAAAATGCCGCCGACTGCGCGGCTCTCGCGGCGATAATATCCGGGCGCGACTGCGGCGATTCTACAACAGAAGACACTGCTCCCGTCCGTTCGGATTTTGTCGAGTCCTATTCGCTCTGCGGCAAAATTATAGGCGTGCCGAATGAATTTATTGATAACTGCGGCGAAGATATACGCGGTGCCGTAAATAATGCGCTCAAAAAAGCCGAATCGCTCGGCGCGAAAGTCGAATATTTCCCGCTTCCGCCGCTCAGGTTTGCCGTGCCCGCCTATTATATAATCGCCTGCGCGCAGGCAAGCTCGAATCTTGCGCGGTATGACGGGGTGCGCTTCGGGCGGCGTGCGCAAAATGCAGACGACCTGACAAAAATGTATATCAAAAGCCGCTCCGAGGGCTTCGGGCGCGAGGTCAGGCGCAGGATAATGCTCGGCAATTTCGTGCTCAGCGCGGGATACTACGACGCATATTACAACAAGGCGCTGAGAGCGCGCAGGGTTATACGCGACGCGCTTTCGGACGCTTTCAAAAAATATGATTTCATCGCGGGCGCCGTTTATCCGTCAACTGCGCCGAAGTTCAACGAGAGCCTTGACGACCCGCTGAAAACCTATATCGGCGACGCATACACCGTCCCGGCGAACCTCGCAGGACTCCCGGCGATAAGCGTGCCGTGCGGAAAAACAGCCGCCCTTCAGCTCATGGCGGCACCGTTCGCAGACGAAAATCTTTTGGGCGCGGCGAGATGTCTCGGGGAGGCTTTCAAATGAGATACGAAACTGTTATCGGGCTCGAAGTCCACATAGAGCTGCTGACTGAGACAAAAATATTCTGCTCCTGCCCGACTGAGTTCGGCGGCGAGCCGAACACGCATGTCTGCCCCGTGTGCCTGGGACTGCCCGGCACTCTGCCGACGCTGAACAAAAAAGCCGTTGAGCTTTCTGTCCGCGCGGGACTCGCGGCGGGCTGCGAGATAACACCGATAAGCTGCTTCGACCGCAAAAATTATTTCTACCCCGACCTGCCGAAGGCTTATCAGATATCTCAGCTATATCTGCCGCTGTGCCGAAACGGCTCTATTACGCTCGACAGCGGCAAAATTATACGCATAAAAGAGATGCACATGGAGGAGGACGCGGGGAAGCTCATGCACTCCCCCGACGACAACCGCACGCTCATCGACTGCAACCGATGCGGAGTGCCGCTGCTTGAGATAGTCAGCGAGCCGGATATGAGAAGCGCCGAGGAGGCAGTCGAATATCTCGAAAAGCTGCGCGAGCTGATGCGCTTTGCCGGCGTTTCGGACTGCCGGATGCAGGAGGGCTCGCTGAGAGCGGATATAAATCTCTCCGTCCGCCCGGAGGGTGAAATAGAACTCGGAACGCGCACGGAGATGAAGAATCTCAATTCATTCAGAGCCGCCGAGCGCGCAATAAAAAGCGAGAGCGCGCGGCAGATATCGCTGATTGAAAACGGTGAAAATATTATTCAGGAGACCCGGCGCTGGGACGACGGCGCGGGTATGAGCTATGCGATGCGCTCGAAAGAAGACACGAGCGACTACAAATATTTTCCCGAGCCGGACATTCCGCCGGTAGTCGTTTCAAATTCCGACATTGAGAAAATAAAAAATCAGATGCCCGAACTGCCGCAGGCGAAGCGCCGCCGCTGGAGCGAAGAATATAATCTCGGCAGAGCGGATATTGACACACTGATGTCCTCGCCGTTCACGGCGGAGCTATTCGACCGCACGGTCAAGCTCTGCAAGAGCGCTAAAAACGCCGCGTCGTGGATAAATGTTGAGCTCCCCGCCGTACTTCGCGGCGCGGGAATGAGCATGGAAGACGCGAATTTCAACCCCGACTCATTGGGCAGGCTCATAAACATGCTCTCGTCAGGTGAGATAAACCGCGGCACGGCGAAAAAGGTCTTTGCAAAAATAGTTACGGAAAACGCCGACCCGGCGGAATATGTCCGAAAAAACGGACTTTCTCTGATGACCGACGCGGCGGCGATAGAGGACGCGGTCAAACGCGTTATCGCCGAAAATGAAAAGAGCGTCTCGCAATACAGAGACGGCAAGACGCAGGCGTTTCAGTATCTTATCGGGCAGTGTATGCGCGCGCTCGGCGGCAAAGCCCCGGCGGCGGCAGTCACGGAAGCGCTCAAAAGGCTGATATAAAAATAAAACTTCCGTGTTGCTAGAATTCAGATAAACAACAAAGGACTGCCGTTATCGGCAGTCCCCAGTCTGTTGAAAAAGTCCGTCATGCACGGTCTCAAGGCTCCCCTGTGTAAGGGGAGCTGGGCAGATTATAATTTGAAGTGCAACAC
>ERZ808258.895-NODE-895-length-9884-cov-2.668023_pt1 | contig 9884 bp, 7 predicted proteins | sample MGYA00521280_ERZ808258 | MGnify/ENA primary metagenome ERZ808258 (study PRJEB31516, sample SAMN03275585) | gut metagenome | biome: mammalia-associated habitat; material: feces | host: Papio cynocephalus | place: Kenya | collected 2012-07-19 ...
ACGGGCCTAAAATTTTTCCGTTTCTTTTCCCCGCCGCTTGAAACCTTTGCCCGCCATGACTTCCGCCGAAAGCTGGAGTTCCGCCGATTGGAATCCAGTTGCCCCATTTTGAAAGGTCGATGTCTGAAATCAGCTTGTAATGAAAATCAAGCCCGAATCTGATTGGGTTAAGCTGCTCTGCTGTTTTTATTAAGAACGGATTTTCAACAGTTCCGTTTCCGCCTTCAAATTCAAACGGAGTCTGTCTTAAAATTGCTGGCGCGCCTTTCCACTGCTCTTGCATTGAAGTGTCGCTTGCGAGCGTTTTTGCTTGTTCAGTTTCTTTTTCCAGTTTTATGTTTCTTTTTGCTGTGGCAGGCTCTTTATCTTTTTGAATCTGCGTTTTTGTGTATTTTACAACGAGAGTTTTTTTGTCTCCTTTTATGATTTTCGCCTCTGTCTTATTTGCTGGAGATGTTTTTGTCTGCTCTGTAAAATAATTTTTGCCAGTAGCCTTGTAAGTTACAGTTGCGCAAAAAAGCGAGTCCGGCTCAAGCGGGCCTTTCGGCTCGTAGACAACCGAGCTGATTTCACACAATGCGCTTTTTCCCGAAACTGCGCCAGGCATTCCTTTTTCATTTATTTTAAGCTCAAACTTTGGAACAAAAGAAATTGCCCTGCCGTTTTTTGATTGCGTTTGTTTTGCCTGTGAAAAAGAATTTGGCAAAAATAAAACTAATGCAACAAAATACGCTAAAAAAAATTTTTTTGCTTTCATAAGTCCCCCAAAAAAGAACTGTTTATTTTCCGTAAGTTTTTTCTATTTCTATAATCTGATCACGTAAAACGGCTGCCTGCTCATAGTCGAGGCGGTCGGCTGCTTCTGACATTTCTTTTTTCATCAAGTCAAGAAGTTTTTTCCTTTGGCTGGCAACAAAAAGATTCGCGCTCTTTTTTAACGCTTCAAGTTTTATGTTTGCCTCTTGTTCTGCGTCTTCTTTCTGATGCTCAAGAATATCTTCAACTGCTTTTTTTATTGTCTTTGGAACAATTCCGTGTTCTTTGTTGTAAGCTTCCTGAATTGAACGTCGGCGTTTGGTTTCGTCAATGGCTTCTTTCATTGCATCGCTCATTCTGTCCGCATACATTAAAACTGTTCCGTCAGCATTTCGCGCGGCTCGTCCTATAATCTGAATCAGCGAAGTTGTGCTTCTTAAAAATCCGATTTTATCTGCGTCAAGAATTGCAATCAGCGAAACTTCCGGCAAGTCGATTCCTTCGCGCAAAAGGTTGATGCCAATTAAAACATCGGTTTCTCCTGTGCGCAGACTTTTTAAAATTTCAACGCGTTCAAATGTGTCAATTTCAGAATGAATGTATTTGACTTTTAAATTCAGCTCGGAAAGATAATCTGTCAAATCTTCCGCCATTTTTTTTGTAAGAGTAAGAATCAATGAACGTTCGCCTTTTTTTATACGTTCGCTGACTTCTTTAAAGATGTCCTGCATTTGTCCTTCGCTTGGACGCACTTCAATTTTTGGATCAAGAAGTCCTGTTGGGCGGATAAGCTGCTCTACGACCTGTGTTGACTTTTTGATTTCTTCCGGGCGTGGAGTTGCAGTCACAAAAATCACTTGGTTCATTTTTTTTGTGAACTCATCGATTTTAAGAGGGCGGTTGTCCAGTGCGCTTGGAAGTCTGAATCCAAAGTCAATTAAATTTTGTTTGCGCGCTCGATCTCCTTCATACATTGCCCCAATCTGCGGAACAGAAACGTGAGCCTCGTCAATCATGCAAAGAAAATCATCAGGAAAATAATGAAGCAAAGTTGCTGGCGGATCTCCTCTTTTGCGTCCGGAAATCGGCCCTGAATAATTTTCGATTCCAGAGCAATAGCCCATTTCTTTCATCATTTCAAGGTCGTAAGTTGTACGTGTTTTTAAACGCTCGGCTTCAAGAATTTTTCCGGCGGAACGAAGCTCTTCAAGCCGTAAATCAAGTTCAGCCTGAATTTTTTCTGTAACGTTTGCCATCTGATCACGCGGAACAACAAAGTGCTTGGCAGGGTAAAGCTGAAGCTCATCAAGTTCCTCTATTGTTTCTCCAGAAATTGCGTTGAATCTTTTTATGCGTGAAATCTGGTCAAAGTCGAGTTCAATTTTGTAAGCCTCGTCTGTTTCCATGTAAGGCGGAAAAACTTCAATTGTGTCGCCTTTGATTCTGAATTTTCCGCGCTCAAGAATCATATCGTTTCGTTCATACTGAATTGAAATAAGCTTTGATGCGATTTCGTGCGTGTCAAGCTCATTTCCTTTTTCAACATGAATCCGCATTTCCTTGTAAAGGTCTGGCATTCCAAGTCCGTAAATGCAGCTGACGGTTGCAACGATAATTACATCGCGGCGTTCCATCAATGCGTAAGTTGCGGCGAGACGAAGCTTGTCGATTTCTTTGTTTATGGAAGCGTCTTTTTCTATATATAAATCGCGCGCAGGAACATAGGCTTCCGGCTGGTAATAATCGTAGTAGCTTACAAAATATTCTACGGCATTGTCTGGAAAAAATGTTTTGAATTCTCTGTAAAGCTGGGCGGAAAGAGTTTTGTTGTGGCTGATAATTAAAGTTGGACGCTGAACTGCTTCAATTATTTTTGCCATTGTGAAAGTTTTTCCGCTTCCTGTAACGCCTTTTAAAGTCTGATATTTATCTCCGCGGAAAAATCCTTCTGAAAGTTTTTTTATTGCGTTTGGCTGATCTCCAGAAGGCTCAAATGGAGAAACAACATGAAATTTTCTCATGTGTTTATTTTAGATAAAGTATAAAAAAAAATCTATTGTTTATGTGTGGCAGAATATACTATAGAAGAACAATAAAAAATACCTGCACTTTCAGCGGAAAATCATAATTGGCTAGGGTTGCAATTTTTTTTTGTTGGAAGAAATAACAAAGATTTTCTACTCGAAACTCTTTGTTATTTCCTTTTATGCCATACGGCAAAAAAAACAGCAAATTACGCCAATTATGCTTTTTCGCTTCCGTTCCGGTATTTTTTATTCAGTTTTACAATTCACTTGCCATGATGAAAAACTAAAGCTTATTTTTATATGCTTGCATTAGGTGAATTTGTAGATGATTCAAGTTCTACTTTTAGCTTTTCAAATTTTTTGTTGCGGTAAACTGTTACGGTTACAATGTCTCCCGGAACTTTGTCTTCAATTGCGCTGTAGTAGTCCGCAAGCTTTGAAATTTTTATTCCGTTGATTTCTGTTATGATGTCGCCGCCAAGATAAATTGTCTGCGGATTAAAAGTTCCATACTGTACTGCCTGTGTTCCGCCTCTGATTCCCGCTTGATCCGCCTTGCTTCCTTTTTTTACGCTGCTTACAATCATGCCGGAAGAAATTTCATATCCTGCGAAATTTGCAATTCTAGCTGTATTTTGGACGAGTGAAAGTTTCATTGTCCCGCGGTTGACTTTTCCGTATTTTAAAAGGTCGCTTACAACTCGCCGGGCTGTGCTTGCTGGAATTGCAAATCCGACTCCGGCAGAAGAACCGCTGGAAGAGTAAATCATTGTGTTTATTCCAATCATGCGTCCCTGGCTATCTAAAAGAGGTCCGCCTGAATTTCCCGGATTGATTGCGGCATCAGTTTGAATCATGTTTCGGATTATTACGTTTGCGCTTTTTTGGATTGGACGACCAAGCCCTGAAATAATTCCGGTTGTCATTGTGCGTTCAAGTGCAAACGGATTTCCGATTGCAATGACTTTTTGTCCGACTTTAAGGCTTTCAGAATTTCCGAACGAAATTGTTTTTAAGTCAGCACCTTTTGCCGGCTCGAATTTTAAAACAGCAATGTCGCTTTCTATGTCCTGACCTACAACAGTTCCTTCGTAAGTTGTTCCGTCCGCAAGCGAAATATTGATTACAGAAGCTTTTTCTATTACATGGACATTTGTTACAACGTATCCACGTTTATCGATAATTGAGCCAGAACCTGAACCGCTTTCCGTTACTATCGGCTCGTAAAACCAGTTGTAGCCCATTACTTTTGTAGTGATGTTTACAACTGCCTCGTTGCATTTTTCGTACACTGAAATATTTTGAAATTCGTCCTGTGTGTATGAAGCGTTTTCCGTTGCAACAGAAAGCGCTTCAAATGTCTGCTGAATTTCTTCCTTTGATTCTGACTGAGTTTTTTCTATTGCTGAAATTTCGTTGCCGGATTTTTTTGAAGAATCATTTTTGAAAAAAATAAAGAATACGGAAACTGCGGCTGCTGCAAGAATTCCTGTTGAAATTGAATAAGTTACAAGCTGTTTTTTTGAGTAGAGTTTCATGTTGAAAAATATAATAACTTTCATTGCAAAATTCAACTTTCATAGCATTCCGTGCTCCAAAAAGCTAAAATAGTCTTCTTTTGTTATTATTATGTGATCCATAAATGCAATGCCCAAAATTTTCGCCGCTTTCTGAAGAATCTTTGTGGAATCAATATCTGCGTTGCTAGGATAGCATTGTCCGCACGGATGATTGTGGCAGCAGATAATTCCAGATGCGTATTCAGAAACTGCATTTGCAAAAACTTCCCGCGGATGAATAAGAGCCTTGTTTATTGTTCCAACTGAAACAACTCTTGTGCTTAAAATTTCCTTTGCTCCGTTTACTGTAACTGTAATAAAATGCTCGGTCGGCATGAGCGTGTAGTGCTGCAAAAATGGAATCACGTCTTTTGGCGTATTTATGGCTGAACGCAAAATTCCGCGTCTTCTTCTTCCAAGTTCCAGTGCGGCGGCAATTATGAGCGCGCGGCTTTCTCCCATTCCGTCTATTTTTTTTAGATTTGGAATAAGTTCTTCTTCGTTGCTGGAATTTATTGTCTTTGTAACTTTTTCAGCAAGGCTTTCAATTGGATTGTTTTTTGTGCCTTTTCCCAAAATGAGCATTATAAGCTCTTCGTCATCAGGATAGGAAATTCCATTTAAAAGCGTGAGTTCTCTTATGTTTGGCTGTTTGCCGGATTTGGAATAATCTAAAATATAATTCTGCATACAATATATAATTAGCTAAAAAAAATATTTTATGCAGAATTAACCGCAGTTGGCTGAAAAATTTTAAAGCGGAAGCTCTATTTCAAAATGCGCGCCTTTCTTTTTGTCCGGCCGTCCTGTTTCTTTTATAGTTCCGCCGTGAATATTTACAATGTGCCTTGCAATTGAAAGTCCAAGTCCAGTTCCTCCATGCTCGCGGCTTCTGCCTTTGTCAACTCTGTAGAACCTTTCAAAAATTCTATCCTTGTATTCATCTGGAATTCCGTTTCCGTTGTCTTCCACGATTATTTTTGTCTTGCCGGAATTTTCAGAAATAGAACAGGAAACAATGCTTTTGTCCGGGCAGTATTTTACCGAGTTGTCAATTAAATTTGTTATTACCTGCTCAAGAAGTCCTGGGTTTCCTTTTATAAAAATTTCTTTTTTGTTTGAGCTGAAATTTATTTTGATTTGTTTTTCACTTGCCGCGCTTTCAAGATTTGAGCAGGCTTTTTTTGCAATCTGCACAAGATTTGTTTTTACAGTTTCAAGAACTCCGTTGTCTGTTTCAAGACGGCTTAATGTTAGTAAGTCTTCTATTATATTTATGAGACGCTCGCACTGCGTATTTATAATTCCAAGAAAATGCTTTGCGGTTTCAGGCTCGTTTATTCCGTCGTCAAGCAAAGTTTCCGTGAATCCTTTTATTGAAGTTACCGGCGTATTTGCCTGTCCTAAAATTACTGCGACTGGAGTTTTTAGTTCGTGGCTTACGTTCGCAACAAAATCTTTTCGGATTTGCTCAACTTTCTTTAAACTCTGAATGTTCTGCGTTATTCTGTCTTTCATTGAATTGAACGACTGGGCAAGTTCCGCCATTTCCTGAGGAGAAGAAATGTTCAGGTAAAAATCAAAGTTGCCTTTTGCGTATTCTTCCGTTGCCTTTTTCATCAGAAAAATCGGGCGCACAGTTTTACTTGAAATATAAAATGAAACAAGCAGCACAAGCGCAAAAATCAGAATTGTTGAAATTACAAAAGTATTTTTTGTGGAAGATGAAAAGAATACAGTTTCTTCAACTGGCATGGAAATTCTAAGCGCGGAAAAAACTTCGTTTGCAGAAAGCGGAATCGCATAGTACATGAATCTTTTTCCGTTTGTAGAGCTTGTGTGAATTGAACTTGCTTCTTTTCCTGACAGAGCAAGTCGCACTTCTTTTCTGTAGCTGTGGTTTTCCATTTCGCTTGGATTAGAAACTGAATCCGCTGCAACTGTTCCGTCTTGATTTATAAGCGTAATCCTGAAAGAGTTGTCGGAATGCGTAAGTTCCTTTATAAAAGTGTCCGCGTTTTTTTCATCTTGAGGAATAATTTTTGCAAGTGAATGCGCGAACGACTTTAGATTTGCTTCTGTTTGATCAACAGCGGTGCTTTCTAACGCCCATAGGCACACAAAAAGCAAAACCGTGAATCCTGATGCAAGCAAAATTCCATTAAAGACAAAAAGCAACGTGTGGATTTTTAAAGTCCTGTGCATATATTATTCCTCGCAAATTCTGTAGCCAACGCCGCGCAAAGTTTCAATGAACGGATTTAAGCTTTCCGGACTGTCTCCGATTTTTTTTCTTATGCCTAGAATCTGAACATCAATTGAGCGGTCTGTTACAGGATAGCTTGAGCCTTTTACAGCGTTGATAATCTGCTGGCGGCTAAAAACCTGCCCTTTGTGGCGCGCAAGAAATTCAAGAATAGAAAATTCCGTTGCGCTAAGTTCCACTTCTTTTCCGTCCTGCGTAACTTTGTGCTTGAGCGGTGAAATTACAAGCGAACGGATTTTTATATCCTCGTCTGAATTTGAGCGGATTGAATTTCCCTTTCTGCGCAGAACACTTTGGATTCTTGCAAGCAGAACTTTCGGGCTGAACGGCTTTGTTACATAGTCGTCCGCTCCAAGCTCAAGCCCGGTTACAATGTCGGAATCTTCTGTCTTTGCTGTAACCATGATGATTGGAATGTCCTTTATGGAACTGTCATTTCTGATAATGCGGCAGATGTCTAGCCCGCTCATGTCTGGAAGCATAAGATCAAGAATTATGAGATCTGGATTTTTGTTGCGGCAAAGTTCCAGTGCCTGCTGTCCGTTTTCCGCCGTGAATGTTTCGTACTTTTGTTTTTCAACATTGTATTTAATAAGCTCGCGGATTGGCTCTTCGTCATCTACAATAAGTATTTTCATAGTAATTTCATTATAGAACAAACGCACAGGTTTTCAATATTTGGAATGTTAAAACTCTGTTAAATTTTAACACGCCTTTTATTTTTTCATTCGCCAAGATACTTAAGAATAATAACTGTAAGGTCGTCGCGCAAAGGAACGGCTTCTGTAAACGCCTCGAACACATCGATTAAATATTCCAAAAGCTGTTTTGCGCTTGTTCCTTGAGGAGCTCTTGCAAGAATCTTTTGAAGAAGCTCAATGCCAAGCTCATCTCCTGCAAGGTTTCGGCTTTCTGTAAGGCAGTCCGTGAACATTATGTAGCACGAGTCTTTTTCAAGCGGAATATCTACGGTTTCAAAGTTGTCTGGCAATCCTTCAATTCCAAGAAACGAGCCTCTGAAACTTCCGTCCGTACCGCCTGCAATTGAAACTTTTCTTTTATTGTCCAGACAAAGCAAGTCAGTGTGCCCGGCATTCACGTATTCAATTTTATTGTCCTTTATGCGCAGAAGAATTCCTGTAAGATAGTTTTCAACATTCGCCTTTTCCTTTATGAGTTTTTTGTTGAACGTTCTTGCAAGCTCGCTAAGCTCCTCGTTTTTATTTTCGCGGAAAGTGTCCTTTGCAAGATATTTGGAAAGAATTCCCACAAGCCCGGAAGCAACTCCATGCCCGGAAACATCGAACAGCACAGCACCGTTCAAGCTGCCTTTTTCATCATAGTAAAAGTCATAGACATCGCCAGAAACAGAAGCCATGGGTTTAAAAATATATGCGCAGTCCCACTTGGAAGTTTTTGGCGCGCGGCTAGGGTAAATGCTTTTCTGAACAATCTCGGCAAGCTTTAAGTCGCGCAGCTGCATTGCTTCCTGCTCCAAAAGCTTTCTTGTTGTCTTGTTAAGCTCCTGCGTGCGTTCAAGAACTTCAACATTAACGATGATTTCAAGCAGGTCCTTGAATATTACAACGCCAAAATAAATTCCGTTCTGCTCAACGACAATCGGATCGTAAAGATGCTCTTCTGCACGGGAAGCTGCCTTGGATGCAACAACTTCCACCGGCTCAAAAAACTCAACCGCAAGATAGTCCGTAACCATTAGGCGCGAAATGGGCTTTTTGGAATAAATGCTGAATCCGTACTGAGTGCCTAAAACCTTAAACAGCGTAATGCGCGGAATAATTCCTATGACCTTGCTTGCTGTGTCCACAACTGTAAAGATTGAAATTTCAGGGTTCGCATCAAAGAGGGCAAGAACGTCCGCAACTGCCATTGTTTCTGGAATCGTCATGCCTTTTCTTGTGATTTGAGAAATCGGGCGGCTGTCTTGCTTTATTCCTTCTGTGGGGACAATTCCCTGTGGCTTTTTCTTTGCGCTGCTCTTTTTTTCTTCAACGAACTTTGCGCTTTTTTTGTTTTGGTACGAAATTATTCTTACAAACGCTTCTTTGCTTGTCTTGGTAAAAACGCGTTCCGGCTTTCCTGTAAAAAATCCCTGGGCGTAAGGAATGCCAAGCTCCATAATTGCAGCAAGGTTTTCTTCTGTTTCAACTCCAACGGCAATCAGCTTTATTCCAGAGTTTTTGCAGAACGCGCTCAGGCTTCTTACGATTTCCTTTTTTACTTTGTCTTTGTGAACTGACTGAACCAAATCTATGCTGATTTTTATAAAGTCCGGATTCAGTGTGCAGATTCTGTTTAGCGCGGCGTGGGATTCTCCGATGTCGTCAATTGCGAGCTTGAGCTTTTCTCTTTTAAAATGCGAAACGGCATCGCAAAGCTTTTGTTCCGAGCCTGTGAGCTTTTGGCCTGTTATTTCAAACACAATGCTTGACGGCTCTATTCCGTTTTTTTCAAGCTTGCTTTTGATGTAGTTTTCCTGAAACTCTTCTTCCATGAGAACGTTTGGATTTATGTTCAGGAACAGCTTGCGCTTGAGCCCCAAAGCTCTTGCAGTCTTGAGCGCGGACTTTATGCACTTTTTTTCAAGCTGCCATGAAAGGCTTGCGTCCTCGGAAATTTTGAACAGATTTTTTATGCTTCCGATGTAAACCGACTCGTCAATTCTAGTGAGAGCCTCGTAAGCAAATACGTCTCCAGTTTCCAGCGAGACAATCGGCTGAAAAACAGTGTAAAGATTTTTGCTAGACAATATTTCATCAAAGTTCATGCAGGCATTATTTGCGCCGAGTGTTTTGTCTTTGTGTTGATTGTGTTAAAAATCAGTTTGAAGTGCGGGGGCTATTTATCGTTGTAATGATTCTTGCACTGATAGATTTTTATGCTGTCTCCATCGATTTTGTAGACAAGGCGGTTTTTCTCGTCAATTTCGCGGCTCCACCAGCCTGAAAGATTTCCCTTCAGCGGCTCAGGATGACCAAGCCCTGTGTTTCCGTTGCGTTCGATGTCGGCAAGAAGCCTTGAGATTTTTTTCAGCGTCTTTTTGTCCTGATTCTGCCAGTATTCAATCTGCTCCCAAGCCAAGTCATAGAATTCTTTCTTCATTCAGCCATCATGTCAATTTCCTCAATCGAATGTTCTGAAAAATGAAGCTTGCCTTCGTCGTCAAGTTTCTTGAGCTGCTCAAGGTGGCGGATGTTCGCCGGGCAGTAAAAGCTGTCGTCTCGTGCGGAAAGCTCGAACGGAATGCGCTGCTCG
>ERZ808258.897-NODE-897-length-9870-cov-2.899134_pt1 | contig 9870 bp, 7 predicted proteins | sample MGYA00521280_ERZ808258 | MGnify/ENA primary metagenome ERZ808258 (study PRJEB31516, sample SAMN03275585) | gut metagenome | biome: mammalia-associated habitat; material: feces | host: Papio cynocephalus | place: Kenya | collected 2012-07-19 ...
TTGGTTTTTGGAACATCTGGAGTAAGGCTTACAAATACAGGTTTAACGGTTGGGACGGTCTCCATTACAACAGCTGGTATTAGCGCAGGAGATCAGCAAATCAAGAATGTCAAAGCGGGTGATTCAGGTAGCACTGACGCTGTTAATGTCAAACAGATGGAAGATCATGTCAAAGCTAACACATCAAAAGTTGTTGCAGGGAATGATGGTATTAAGGTCGATATAACACCGGATTCTGTAAACGGCACAACCTACACCGTTAGCCTAAACGAAGATCACACATTCACAAAACTTTCAACGGGTAAAGTAAAGGCGGATGAGGTACAAATCGGCGCGAGTGGTCCGCTTATTAACGCCGCAGGTATCAAGATGGCAAACCAGAAAATCACGGGTTTGTCTGCTGGCACAGAAGATAGCGAAGCTGTCAATTTCGGCCAACTTAAGAAAGTCAAAACGAAACTGGATCTTGCTACAGGGGAGGGAAATTTGTCTCTGGAGGGATCTACATCTGGAAAGGACGACGAAGGAGGGCGCTACGTTTTAAGCCTTAGCAAGAATGTGAATTTCGATAGCGTTACGATTGGAGAAACCGGAACAACTCTGTCGCAGAACGGATTGGTTTTTGGAACATCTGGAGTAAGGCTTACAAATACAGGTTTAACGGTTGGGAAGGTCACTATCACAACAGAAGGGATTAGCGCGGGAGAGCAACAAATCAAAAATGTCAAAGCGGGAGATTCAGGTAGCACAGACGCTGCTAACGTCAAACAGATGGAAGATTACGTCAAAGATAACAAGTCTTCGGTGGCCGCTGGTTCCGGAATAAGTGTTAAAGAAACGAAAGATACTGAAAAAGGAGGCACAAAGTACGAGGTCTCTCTTGCAGACGAAATTTCTTTTAACGGAGAAAAGGGAGACACGACAATTTCCAGTAGCGGGTTGAATATTAAGGGTGGCCCCTCCGTGACCAAAGATGGTCTGACCTTTGGAGACGAAGGCCCTTCCGTTAAAAAAGACGGCATCGATGCAGGTAATTTAGTCATTTCCGGCGTGAAGGCTGGCGAGAAGGACACTGATGCTGTTAACGTCAAACAGATGAAAGATTACGTCAAAGATAACAAGACAACTGTGAGTTCTAAAGAAGGCTCTGGCATTAAAGTAACGCCGAGTTCGAACCCAGATGATATTGGCGGCACAAACTATGACATCTCTTTGGATAAAGATATCTCTTTTGATAGCGTTACAACGGGAGATACCACAATTTCCAAGGACGGTCTGACCATTGCAGGCGGTCCCTCCGTCACTAAAGAAGGAGGCATCGACGCAGCTGGCAAAGGCATCAAAAACGCCGGAACAATTTCCGGTGTGGCTGATGCTACGAACGACGATGAAGCTGTTAACTTCGGTCAGTTGAAGAAGTTGGAAAACTCATTAAATGATTCCAAGGTCACTGTCTCATCTGGAGAAAACATTACCGTTACACCAAAATCACCATCCACAGATAAAGGAGGAACGGAATACACCGTTGCATTAAATGACACGGTTTCCGTCAAAGATGAGGTTCACGTCGCGGATACGGTGCATCTTTCGAAGGACGGCGTTCGCGTGGGAGAATCGGGCCCGTCTATGACACAAGAGGGCATTAACGCCGGCGGACAGGTGATTTCCAATGTCGCTGCCGGTGTCAATGCCACAGATGCTGTTAATGTCTCTCAACTCAATTCAGCCGTTAACAACGTTTTCCGTCAGGTCCATTCCGTTGAAAAACACGCTCAGGCCGGTATTGCGATGGCGATTGCCACAGCAGGATTGCCCCAAGCGTATCTTCCCGGCAAGAGCATGATGGCGATTTCGGGCGGAACCTATCGCGGACAGTCCGGTTATGCCTTCGGCTTTTCTCATGTGACCGATAACGGTCGCTACGTGATTAAAGCCACAGGGAGCGGAAATTCCCAAGGGCACTTCGGCGCATCGGTCGGTATGGGATTGCAGTGGTAGTTTGATAGGCCCTGCGGGTTTTTCTTAAACATCTCGGAAGAGGACAAGGAAGTTCTCTTCCGAGATAAAACAACGGGATTTTGTTGATTATCTTGGCGAAGTAAGTGATGTGATTTTCAAATCCGAGTGCATCGAACCTTGCAAAACCGAGTAAAGGTCGATATAGTTCGAACTCCTAAAAAAAGTGGCCAGATAGCTCAGTTGGTAGAGCAGCGGACTGAAAATCCGCGTGTCGACGGTTCGATTCCGCCTCTGGCCACCACAACATGAACGCCCTAAGGGCGTTTTTTTGTCTGTCCGGCTTTTTCAATTCGGCAGGAATATCGGATGCGCAAAACAACAATCGGTATCACGCTCGCAGGTATCGCAGGTCTGTCTTGGGGGTCGATGGCGGTTGCCGCTCAGTACCTTTTTGAGCATTTTAAGTTTGCACCGACAGACCTTGTTTGCGGAAGACTCTTTGGCGCCGGACTCCTGATTCTCGTTTTTGAGCTGTTGCGCGGCGTCAATGTGTTTCGCGTCGGGGGCCTACGCAATTGGATTGATCTGGCAATTTACGGAGCGGCTCTTTTATTGACGCAATACGCCTTCTTCCAAGCGATTCGCTACACCAATGCCGGAACGGCGGCGGTCGTTGTTGCTGCCGGGCCTGCATTAGTCTTGTTTTACATGCGTATTTTCGAGCACTATGCGATGAGTACGTGTGAGGTGGCCTGCGTCATTTTGTGCTTTATCGGGGTGGCACTCCTCGGAACCAAGGGAGAGTTCGATACGATGGACTTTTCCCTCATCGGACTGGCTTGGGCTATAGGTTCAAATATTGCCGGTGTTTTCGGGACACTTTTCTGCCGCCATCTTTTGAATCGTGTCGGGGTTTTAAAGTCTGTCGGATGGGCAAGTGTTTTGTCCGGAGCCGTTATGTGTACCATTTATTCGCCTTGGAGCACGTCGGTTGTTTGGACGCCGCTTTCGATTTCTTGTTACCTTTATGTAGTTATTGTCGGGACGGTTGTAGCGTTCTGCTGCTTCTTGGAAAGCATGAAATACGTGACGGCCAACATTGCCAGTCTCTTGGGATGTTTGGAACCGCTTTCCGGTTTGGTTCTCTCCGTTTTAATTCTCGGTGTTTCGTACGGCATGGCCGAGTCCGTCGGCATTGCGCTCATTTTGGGGGCCGTTGTTTGGCTTTCCTGGGCCAAGGGGCACTGACGAACCGGAAGTCGTCTTTTTCTCAAAGACGAAGATTTTCTATCGGTGTTAGCATGAAGCGGTTACAAGGTACGTTCCTTGTTGCCTTTTTCTTTTCATTTTTAAGAGGAGCTCACTATGTTCCAAGTGGTATTTCGCGGTGCGCATGTTGTCGATCCTTTGAACGGTCGAAACGGTGTCTTTGACGTGGCCGTTCAAGACGGAAAAATTGCCGAGGTAGCTCCTGAGATTTTCGGTAAAGCGCAGGCTGAATATGATTTTTCCGGCAAAGTTTTGCAACCGGGAATCATCGATAGCCACGTGCATTTAGGTTCGATGTGGGGCTCTTTTTACGGGCATCGTATGTTGGCGCGAAGCGGCGTGACGACGTGCTTGGATATGGCAGGTCCCTTGGACGACGTTTTGGACAATATCCCCGAGTACGGAGCGGGTCTTAATGTCGCTATCTTACAGTTTGCCTCTCCTCCGTTTACTTTTAAGACGTCAACGCCCACTAAGGCTGAAATGGTCGAGTTGATCGAGACCAGTCTTAAGGACGGGGCTTTCGGCGTTAAGCTTTTAGGCGGACATTATCCGCTTACGCCTGCAGTTTCTTCCGAACTCATTCAAACGGCGTTGGAACGCGGCTGTTATGTCGCTTGGCACGCCGGAACGACCGAGCACGGTTCGAATATCGAGGGCATGGTCGAAGCCGTGGATATGGCAGGCACGGCGCCCTTACACTTGGCGCACATCAATGCGTATTGCCGCGGGGCCGTTCGTCCCGAATTGGAAGAGACCAAGATTGCTATCGACAAGCTCCTTGCACATCCGAACGTCTTTTGTGAAAGTTATATTTCGCCGCGCAACGGAACACGGCTTACGTGTGATGCGCAAGGAAAAGTGATCAGCAAGGTGACGGCCGGGTGTCTGACGCGCTTTGGGTTTACGGCTGACGTTGAAGGCGTGAAGAAGGCTTTCCGTGCAGGACACGCCTGGGCGGTGTACGACGCCGGCGGTTACAGCGATTTAATGACAGGGGAGAAAGCGCTTCGCTACTGGGAAGAAAATAAAACGGACGTGGGCGGCAGTTTTAATGTTAATCCCCCGTTGCCTCGTGTCTGGCTTTCCGAAGCCAAACGACCTGACGGAAGCTTTGTCGTCGATGCCATCAGTACGGACGGCGGATGCATTCCGCGCAACGTCATCCTTTCGCAGGGGCTCTCTCTTGTCAAACTCGGTATCCTGACGCTACCGGAATTCGTTGTGAAAACGTCGCTGAACCCGGCTCGTATGCTGCGTTTGACAGACAAGGGGCATTTGTCTGTCGGAGCCGATGCCGACATCACGGTTTATGACTACGCAACACAAAGTCCGGTTGCGGCATTCGTTTCCGGTGATGCGATTTTCCTTAACGGGAAAGTGACGGGAAAGAATGCGCGCATCATCTGCACCGAGCGCGGAATCGAATCGATTGCCGCGCGCGGTTTGGATGCGATTGTGGCCGATCCCTCAAAACCCTATGGCCCGCGTTTTGTTCTTGGCAGAGGCTAGACATTAACGGACGATTTTCAGGATCTGCTCGACGCTGCGGCGCGTCGAGCGGAAGGTGTTGAGCGCGTGGTTTTTCTCAAAACCCAAGGCGATGGCAATTGCAATGGCTTCTTCGGGAGGAATCGAGAGATATTTGCGGATGATGTCCGGATATTTGACAGGATTCCAGGCGACAAGGGACCCCAGGCCGATGTCGGCGGCCGCCAGCATCAGTGTTTGGGAAAAAGCACCCAAATCAAAAAGCATATAGGGCGTATAGGTCTTCGGGAGCGTTAAAAAGAGCATCACCGGGGCGTGAAAAAGATGGGCTTGACTGTCAAGCTTAATGCGCCCCAAGCCGGCATCCTCCCGTGCTTTTGTGAAAAGTTGCATGTTTTCGCGGCCGAAGTTGGAAAAAGCTTCTCGGTGCGAAACGGGTACATCGCTTTGTCCTTTTATGTCGGCTTCGGCGCGATTAAAAAACTCCGTTCGGATGTTTTCCAAGGCTTGACCTGTGGCGGCCCAAACCTTCCATTCCTGAGCATTGATCCAACTCGGAGCCCGCGTGGCTTGCTCAACAAGATTGCGAATTACCGTGTCATCAACCGGTGTGTCCTCAAAGTAACGAACGGCATGACGGGCTAAAAGAACTTCTTTAAATTGCATGAGAGCCTCCTGGAAAAACAGTCAGATATGCGGATGCACTGAGGCGTAATTAGCCAGTTTGATAAATCCCTCGACGGGAACGGTTTCCGCGCGTGACGATGGATCAATATCGCAAGAGCTGATATCGGCTTCCGTCAGTATGGTAGAAAGCGCGTTTCTCAGGGTTTTTCTTCTCTGGGAAAAGGCCTGAGTAACAAGTTGAGAGAAGACGGAAAAATCCACCGTCGGGACGTTATCTTTGCTCTTGGGTGTCATGCGCACAAAGGCGCTTACCACGGCCGGAACCGGACGGAAAGCGCCTGCCGGTACGTCAAAAAGCTTTGTGATACGGTAGCGCCATTGGAGCATGACCGAAAGACGCCCATAGGTTTTGCTTCCCGGAGCGGCTGCCATGCGGTCGACGACTTCCTTTTGAAGCATGAAGTGCTGGTCGATAACGAAATCGGCTGCCGGAAGTAGGGCAAAAAGTAACGGCGAAGAAATGTTGTACGGGAGATTCCCGACAATGCGCAGATGTCCGACGTTTTCCGCTAAAGTTTTCCAATCGATTGTCAGGGCATCGGCCTCAATTAACTCAAGCGATTCGCTAAATTGGTCTCGTAACCAAGCGGCCAAATCGCGGTCGATTTCCACGGCGCGCACTTTACCGGCGCCGTCGATAAGGCGACGTGTCAGGGCCGCCTTCCCCGGACCGATTTCAAGGATGTCATCACCGGCTTTCGGACTGACGGAACGCGCCAGCTTGTCAATCCAGAATGAATCGACGAGAAAATTTTGTCCGAAGCGTTTGCGCGCTTTGTGACCCTGTAACGAGTCGACCATTACAGATTCTCTTCTCGAATTTCAACGTAGGCTTGATCGCGTACTTCACGCTGCCAATCGACAAAGGCTTCGGCAAGTTTTTTCTCGCGTAAAGCCTGACGCGCCGCCAAACGCGAGCGCTCGCCGTCGGCTTGCTGCTCACGGCGATCGATGACCTCAATGAGGTGGTATCCGTAACGTGTTTTAAAAGGCTTGGAAATCTCACCGACCTTAAGGCGATTGACTTCATCTTCAAATTCGCCGGGTAAATCCCCTGGCCGAATCCATCCGATATCGCCTCCGCGCGTGGCAGAACTATCCACGGAATTTAAGCGTGCGAACGTGGCAAAGTCCCCTTCTTTAGCAAGAATCTTGTGGCGAATTTCATTTAAGCGACTGAGTACCTCGGCTTCGGGTGTCATGTCCGAGACAAACATCAGGATTTGACGCACGTGACTTTGGGTAACGGGTTCCCCGGCTAATTTGGCCTTAACGCCGTCACGCACATCGGCAATGCGCACGATGTGAAATGCATCGGGTGTACGCGTGACCTCAAGTGCACCTTTTTTCGGGTCGGCTTGAATGGCCTTCCAGAAGACAGAGGGCATTCTGGAAGCGTCTTTCCAACCCAGGTCACCGCCCTCCAACGCATCGTCGGCTTTGGAGTATTCCGTTGCCAGTTTGGCAAAATCTTCGCCCGAAGAAGCGCGTTCTAAAATCGTGTCAACGGTTTCTTGTGCGGCACGCCCTTTCGTGTCATCCGGAGCAACGGGAACGAGAATGTGAAAAAGGTGATACTCGGTTGTCTCGTCGCTTGCAAAGCCGGCCTTTTCCGCTAAATACGCATTGATTTCGCTTTCCGGAATCAGAATCTTGGAATCGACTTCACGCTGGCGGATGCGTTGCAGGAGAATTTCCTGACGAATCTGGTCCCTGAAGGCACTATACGAGGTTCCGTCCGCTCTTAAGCGATCACGGAGCTCCTGTACGGTCATGTGGTTGTTCTGAGCAATTTGATCGATGGAGGCACTGACCATCTGCTCATCGACGCGAATGCCCGTATCTTGGGCTCGCTGCTCGATGGCTTTTTCCAGAATTAAGCGTTCAAGCACCTGACGGCGCAGCTGCGGCATAGGCGGCAGACCGATATCCTGACGTCTCAGGTTAAGTGCCACCTGATGAACGCGCGTTTGTAATTCGTATTCGGTGATGACGTCGCGGTTGACAACGGCCACAATGCGATCTAAGGGTCGCACGTCCTGAATATCGGAGGACGGTGCCGATTGTGATGTGTTGTCCTGTGCGGCAAACGAAGTTACCGCGCACAGAGCACAGCAGGCAGTAACGAGAAAAAAGCGGAAAGAAGGCATCATTTTTTAGCAATCCATCGCAAAGAAGCGAAGTTTTTCAAGCGGGTCCAATTATGCACGAGCCGATGCTGTTTCGGAGATTCCTGAAACAGCGTGTTACGTCAGCAGATGCGTGGCAATTGCTCACCGTTGAGCCAATCAATGAGGCGTTTGCCCCCGTAGGGCGTTGTCATTTGCACAATTCCCGGGTTTTCCGCCGTTACGCTTCCGATGCGGGCTGCGTCTTTCCCGTAAGGGGACGAACGCATGGCGGCAAGGGCTTTTTCAGCTTCGTTTTCCGGGACAATGACAATGAGTTTTCCCTCATTGGCAACAAAAAGCGGATCCAGGCCCAAGAACTCACAGACGGCGTCGACTTCAGGTTTGACGGGAATGGCTTGTTGAATAAGCTCGATGCCCACTTCGCTTTGATGGGCAATTTCGTTTAACGTGGCCGCTAACCCCCCGCGCGTCGGATCGCGTAGCACATGTACGGGGTGAACTTGCGCGATAAGAGCCTGAACCATGGCGTTAAGCGGGGCGGTATCACTTTGAACGGAACCGGCAAAGGAAAGAGCCTCCCTTTGCCCGAGAACGGTTGTTCCGTGGTCTCCCATGCTGCCGGAAATTAAAACCGCATCGCCGGGTTTTGCCATGCGCCCTGTAATCGGGTAGTCGACAAGAGCCTCGCCGATACCCGTCGTAGAAATATAAACGCCATCACCATGTCCTTTTTCCACAACCTTCGTGTCGCCTGTGACGACGGCAACGCCGGCTTCCCGAGCCGTTTGAGCCATGGATTGAACGATACGGTCCAGTACCGAAAGAGGCAAGCCTTCTTCCAAAATAAACGTTGCGGCAATATAAAGAGGTTTAGCTCCGCACACAGCGACGTCATTGACGGTTCCGGCAACGGCCAGTCGTCCGATATCCCCTCCCGGGAAAAAAAGCGGTGTGACCACGTGAGCATCGCAGGAAACGGCCACCGGATGTTTTATAGGGGGGAGCAGTGCTCCGTCGTGCCCCTCATCGAGCCAGGCGTTGGTAAAGTGCTTGGCAAAGAGTTCTTCAATCAATTGCGACGTTGCAAGACCTCCGGCACCGTGTGTCAGATTGATGCTGTCGGTTTTCAAATTCAGTTTCCGAACATAGTGAGCGGGAATCGTCATAGAGCTCCTTTTAGTGCTTCGGGCTGTAACGCCAATAGGCGGCGCAAGCGCCTTCACTTGAGACCATGCAGGCACCGATCGGGCGCGCCGGCGTACAGACTTTGCCGAAAAGCGGACAGTCGCGCGGCTCTTTTTCTCCGCGCAAAATCGCTCCGCATGCACAGGCCTTGTTGTCCGCAACGGGTTTTTCAATTAAATGAAAGCGTTTTTCCGCGTCAAGGTCGGCATACGCGTCGCGGAGTTTTAGCGCCGAATGCGCAATGAATCCGAGACCGCGCCACTCGAACGTGTCACGCACCTCAAAGACTTCATGCATCAAAGCAAGCGCCACACAGTTGCCGTCTTTTGTGACGGCCCTGGAAAATTCGTTTTCAACTTCGTGGCGTCCTGAGTTGATTTGGTCGATGAGCATGAGAATTGAGCAAAGCATATCCAACGGCTCAAATCCGCAGATGACAACCGGCATCTTCCACGTGTCGGCAAAGGCCTCGTAGGGAGCGCTTCCGATGATGGTCGAAACATGGGCCGGTCCGACAAGACCGTCTAAGTGCGGGGCATCGGGCCTGGTCGGTGCTGTCCTAAGAATGTGTTCCATCGCGGGCGGTGTTAACACATGACTGACAAGAAGTGAGAAATTGCGAATCTTTTGTGCCTTGGCGATTTTGGCAACAACGGCCGTCGGGGGTGTCGTTGTCTCAAAACCGATGGCAAAAAACACAACCTCACGATCCGGGTTTTCGCGAGCGATTTTCAAGGCGTCGCTCGGCGAATAGACCATGCGAACATCGCCCCCTTGTGCGCGGCAGGAAAAGAGCGTTCGGCCTCCGGCCGCCGGAACCCGAAGGGTGTCCCCGTAGGTGCAGACAATCGCTTTGTGCTCAAGTGCCAAGTCAATGGCAAGTTCAATACGTGCAATCGGAAGCACGCATACCGGGCACCCCGGCCCGTGAATCATCCGTACGTTTTCAGGGAGACAATCGGTAAGTCCCCAGCGCGAAAGCACGTGTGTGTGACCGCCGCAAAATTCCATGAAGCGATATGTTTTGTCGCTTTGAGCGGCTTTTTCGATGGCCTTAATTAGTCCGGCTGCTTTTTTCGGATCACGAAAGTCTGCTACGGGATTCATGCAGGATTCCCCTCAGAGGCCTCGGCATTAAGGAGCTCTC
>ERZ808258.902-NODE-902-length-9826-cov-3.801965_pt1 | contig 9826 bp, 9 predicted proteins | sample MGYA00521280_ERZ808258 | MGnify/ENA primary metagenome ERZ808258 (study PRJEB31516, sample SAMN03275585) | gut metagenome | biome: mammalia-associated habitat; material: feces | host: Papio cynocephalus | place: Kenya | collected 2012-07-19 ...
CGCAGTTTCTTGAAATCGCTGTTGCCGATCATAGCGGGATGCCTTGTATTCCCATAGGATATCATCTTTCGCCCTCCATGTTCACTGATATGTTACTCGAACCTATATCGTCTCCGCTCCTGCCCCGTCTATGCTTAATACGGCCTAACGCATCGCCGGAAGCATGGACCTGTACGACAAGGACGTTGTATCCATCAGGGACCTCTCGAAGGACCAGATCATCGAGATACTCGACCTGGCGGAGAAGATGGTGCCCTATGCCCTGGGGGAGAAGACAGACCGCATCCTAGACGGCAAGATACTCGGCAACCTCTTCTTCGAGCCGTCCACACGCACCAAGCTCTCCTTCGAGAGCGCCGCTCTGAGACTGGGCTGCGACGTCATAGACGTCTCCGAGATGTCCATGACCTCCATCTCCAAAGGCGAGACCCTCGCGGACACGATCAAGATGGTGGACGCGTACTGCGACCTCATCGTCCTCCGTCACCCTTACGAAGGCGCCGCCAGGCTGGCGGCCAAGTTCTCCGTCAATCCGGTCATCAATGCCGGCGACGGCGCCGGATCCCACCCCACCCAGACCCTCCTGGACCTCTTCACCATGAGGGAGGCCAAGGAATCGCTGGAAGGACTCAACGTGGTCCTCGTCGGCGACCTGAAGTACGGCAGGACCGTGCATTCCCTCGCCGACGCCCTCACGATGTTCGGCGCCAAGCTCACCCTCGTCGCTCCCGACTCCCTCCAGATGCCCGAGGACACCATAGCCCATCTGAAGGAGAAGGGCTGCAACCCGTGCAGGACCGCCTGCCTCGAGGAGGCCATCCCCGATGCGGACGTCCTCTACGTCACGAGGATCCAGAGGGAGAGGTTCCCCGACCCGTCCGAGTACAACAAGGTCGCCGGGACGTACAGGATCGACAACGCCGTCCTCAGGGAGGCCAAGAGCGACTGCATCGTCATGCATCCTCTGCCGAGGGTCGGCGAGATCGCCCCCGAGGTCGACGAGACCGCCCATGCCAGATACTTCAGGCAGGCCTTCAACGGAGTCCCCGTCAGAATGGCCCTTCTCTGCGCCATCCTGGGAGGGAGGGTCCAATGACCGACGCCCCCATCAAGGAGGTCAAGCTGCCTCCCATCAGGAACGGAACGGTAATCGACCACATCGCGTGCGGCCAGGCCCTCAACGTGATGAAGATCCTCAAGGTCAACGTCGGGAACATCGACTCCTCCATCTCCATCGGGATGCACGTCACGTCCAACAAGGAGGAGAAGTGGAAGGACATCGTCAAGATCGAGGACAGGGAGCTCGACTCCAAGACCGTCGACAAGATCGCCCTCATCGCTCCGGACGCCACGATCGCCATCATCCGCGACTACTACGTGGCGGAGAAGTACCAGGTCCGCCTGGACGATCACGTGGTAGGTCTCGCCAGGTGCAGCAACCCCAACTGCATCACCAACCGCGGAGAGCCCGTAGCGCCCGAGTTCACCGTCGTAGGGCGCCATCCTCCCCAGCTGAGATGCTGCTACTGCGACAGGCTTCTGACCAACATACCGGACAACCTCCTGTGATCCGATGAGGATCGTTCTCGTCACAGGCATGCCGGGCGCGGGGAAGGAGGAACTCCTCTCCGTCGCCCGCGGCATGGGCCTCCCGTTTATACGGATGGGGGACCTGGTCCGCGAGGGATACGAGAGCTCCGACGCGTCCTACCGCGGGATGACCGTCGGACAGTATGCCGGGTCCGAGAGGGACACCTTCGGGAAGGGCGTATGGGCCAGACGGGCCATGGAGCGCATGGAGGGGGACGTGTTCCTCGTGGACGGATGCAGGAGCCTGGACGAGGTCGAGGAATACAGGAGGCTCGGCGGGGACGTCGCCGTCCTGGCGGTCCTCGCCTCCCCCGGCCAGCGCTACGAGAGGCTGGTGGCCCGCGAGAGGGAGGACGCCCCCCGCAGCATGGAGGAGTTCGAGGCCCGCGACTCGAGGGAGACGGGCTGGGGCCTCGCCGACCTCATCGTCAGGGCGGACGCGTACGTCGTGAACGATTCCGATCTCGAGACGTTCCGCATCAGGGCCAGGAAGGCCCTGGAGGCGCTGATTTGAGGTTCACCACCGCACGTCTCTGCGGAGGAGAGGCCCTCATGGCCGTATCGGCCGACCCCATGGACATCGACGTGCCCGCGGCGGCGGACAGGTTCGAGTCCGAGGGATTCCCGGTGACCTCCAGAGACGAGCTCATGTGCGTCTTCCAATGGAACGGCATGGAGACCACCCTCTACCGTCAGGGGAAGATCATGTTCTTCCCGCTCAAGGACCGGCAGCTCTGCATAAAGTACGCGACGGAGCTGCTGGAGCCTCTCGCGACACGCGGCGATCGATGGGAAAGGCCGTTCGACCATCGCCGTACATCCGCGGGACTCGCAACAATTAACTACACCGCACCCTACCTCCCCGCATGCAGACGCTCTACCTGATCGCGGCGGTGGCCATATCCGTCGCGATGTCGGTCGAGGCCTACAAGCTCGGACTCCTCACGAAGGACGGTGCGATTTGCTCCGCCCTCGTGGGATCGTGCGTCGGGCTGACGTCCTCGATCAACGCGTTCTTCCTTCTCTCGGTGTTCACCATAGCCGGATTCATGGCCACCTTGGCCGGAATGCGTCGCAAGGAGAAGGAAGGGCTGCAGGAGGGCGCCCACGGAGAGCGCACATGGAAGAACGTCGCGGGAGTGGGCATACCGCCCTGCCTGGCGTCCCTGATGTGGTTCTCCGGGATCCTCGGACCCGAGCAGTTCGCGATCTTCTTCGTATCCACGATCGCCGTCGCCGGCGCGGACACCATCGCGAGCGAGATAGGAGTCCGCGACCAGCGCGTCTACATGATCACGACGTTCGAACGGACGGTGCCCGGCGTGAACGGAGGGATCTCCGTGCTCGGGACCGCCGTGTCCACCGTCGCCGCGCTCCTCATAGCCGTGCTCGGATGGTTCGTGGTGACCGAATCCCTGGACTGGATGCTCCTCATCCCGTTCGCCGCAGGAGTCGCAGGGAACCTGCTGGACAGCGTCTTCGGAGCCCTCTTCGAGAACAGGGGTTGGATCTCCAAGTACACCAACAACCTGTCCACCGAGGTGCTGGGAGGCGTCATCGGCCTCGCGGCGTACGCGGTGATCGCTTGAACAGGGCGTACCTCGCCCTTCCCGCCGTCGCCGGCGTGATGTGGGGCTCCGCAGGAGTCTTCGTCAGAACGTTCACCGAAGCGGGGATGGACTCCGCCGCGGTGGTCCTGACGCGCCTGATCTTCGGATCGATGATCATGCTGGCGATCATCCTGCTCAGGGACCCGAAGCTTCTGAAGGTCGAAAGGAGGAGCATCCCGTCCGTGCTGGTGTGCGCCCTGTCCCTCGCGGGTTTGAACATATTCTATACCGAATCCGCCGCGAGCTCCGACCTCTCCGTCGCGGCCGTGCTCCTCGCGATGTCTCCGGTTTTCATGGTGATCATGGCGAGGATCGCGTTCCGCGAGAGGATCACCCGCAGGAAGTGCGCATGCATAGCCGCGGGCATCGCAGGATGCGTCCTCGTCACCGGGCTCCTGGAGGGATCGGACGGCGCATCCTCATGGGGGATCGTCGCAGGGCTCCTGTCGGCCTTCTGCTACGCCCTGTTCGGACTGTCGTCCAAGAAGACCTCCTCGGAGGGATGCAGCACGCTGACGACGCTCTTCTGGAGCATGGTCGTGGCGATGGTCGTCCTCCTTCCGTTCGCAGATATGGGCAGCATGGTCGCATACGGATCCACGGGGATTCCAGAACTGGGCTTCATGGTCCTGCACGGCGCCGTGTGCGCGGTTATCCCCAACCTCCTCTACATGGGCGCGCTGAAGCAGGTGGAGGCGGGAACGGTCGCCATCCTCGCATCCGCCGGAGAGCCCGTAGCGGCCGCTCTGTTCGGAGCCTTGCTGTACTCCGAGACGCCTTCCGTCCTGATGGCGGTGGGGATGATCCTCGCCATATCGGCAATGATAGCCATATGCCGTACAGAGAGGAACGGATCGGGAGACCGGATCGCATCCGTATGACAGAGCGATCGAGACCCTGTCTCTTCGACGAACGATCCTCGGGAATCAAGCAGAGATTCACATTTGCGAAAGCAGCTCAAGAGGAATACGAAAAGAGGGGGATCGGAAGGTCGCAGAAGTCCTTTCACCAACCGAAAGACCGTGGTGCTGGGATTCCTTACAGCGCAATCGACATTGGAGAACCCGCTCCCGTACAAGGACTCCGCATTGAGTATCGCACGATGCACCTTCTCATTATCCCATTCCAGGAGCTTGGATTTCACATATTCTCCTCCGAGCTCCTCGGACATGAATCCAACGAGATCCTTCGGGTTGCTGGGCCTGTCGAAACGACGGAAATGGAGCAGCAACCATACCTCGAAGCAAGGATTGGAGACATACAGCTCGATCCCTCTTCTGTTGCATTCGGCCTCCATCCTCCACACATCCTCCTCAGAATAGATCAGGTCCAGATCCATCACCAGAGCGACTCTGTCACCGTTCGAGATGTCTATGCCCAGATCGTCCATGTGTACACGGGCTTTCTTAAGTATATGCCCTAGGCCGGTCTTTCCGGCACCGATCACGAGCATCTTCCTGCGGTAGGCCATACCGCGAGATCCGCGGCGTCCTCCCGCAGGAGTCATTCTATCACATCACGCGCACGGATGACCGGGACAGCATCGAATCTTCCTGCCAGATAGGCCTTCCCGATGCTCTTGACCTTTCTCACATCCTTGAAATCGGAAAGACTGTAGAGGTCCGATGCTCCGCTGACGCGATCCTTATTTGCGAACCACACCTGGTCTCTGCGTACGAGGCTGTCCGTATCCATCAAACCGATATCATGTGTATTGACGATGAGCTGGGCATGATTCGGGTTCGGCCCGTTGGAGAACTGACCGACTATCCAACGAGATATGAGCGGATGGAGGTTGGACCCGAATTCATCGATCACCAAAACCCTCCCGTTCAAGAGCACGTCTACGAGCGGACCCATCAATCCGAACATGGCCTTGGTACCGGAGGATTCGATGTCTATCGGAAAAACGGTGTTTTCCTCCCCCACGCCTTCTACGGAAAGGTCGTGCTTCAGGGAGATGTCCTTGACTCTTATCTTCCCCGAGGACATCGCGAGCATGGATTGCGGCATCCCGTCTATCGCAGAAACGGGAATCTCCCTCTCTACCGAATGATAATCCGATATGCCCATATCGGCGGTCTTCAACGCCCTCATGGCATATCCCTTCACCACATCGTTCATCGATGTGTAGTCGCACGATCTCTGGACAATGGATTCCAGGCTCCCGTCCAAGATTACGATTCCGGACAGGATCTCCTTTCTGAAAACGTCGCAAATTCTGTCATTGAAACTGGATGCCACGACGACATACGATGATCCGGAGTTGGTTCTGGCGATCATGGCGGCATCGCCGTATTCGAACGCCTCAGGCCCCGTTCTGATAAAGACCCGGGACCTCCTCCCTTTCGGATAGTGATATAACGATTCGTTCAGGATCGTGCTCTTGCCGTATGATATCGAGTAATCATAGAGGATTCCATCGATCAGTACCCTCACTCTCAACTCCACAGGAGCCTCCACGGTCTTATCAGAGAGACGGAACGGCTGATATGCGGCATATTCCTCTCCGCCTGAATAAGGGCGTGCCAACATGAAACGCAGCGCGGAGATAGCCTTGATCAGATACGATTTCCCGGATGCATTGGCACCGAACACGAGCGCAGACGTCAACAAGCCGCCTTTGACCTGCTTGCAATCGAACACGGTGTCTGCATCGTCCCGTAACGCGGTGGCGTTCATGCTGATGGTTATACGGTCTCTGAAAGGACCGAAATTCCTGACCGAGAAATCCAGTATCATTGTCGAACCTGAAGCATCGTTTTGGATTGTGACACTAGAATCGATCATGTCTGATTTAAAAATTTGCAGATATCTTCCTAAAATTCGAGATAAAAATCTAGAACAATGAATCGGCATCGAAATTGACCATGGATGCATAGGCACGATGACATCGATGATGACCGCGCTCGGTTCATCAACGGAGGATCTCGTCTGCTGTCATGTTACAAAAGTTTCTATCAACTTTGCATAAAACTATTATCTCAAAACAACTTTCTGACAATAATGCCAGAAATCATCAGACGCCCGTATCTGGAGAGACTGGAATCCGGAAGAGACAGGACGGACGTGGTGAAGATCATCACCGGGATGAGGCGCAGCGGAAAGACCGTGCTGATGAGGCAGTTCATCCGGAGACTGATCGGATCCGGAGTCCCTGAAGATAACATAGTCTACATGAACTTCGAGTCGAGGGCATGGGAGCATATCGTGACGCATTCCGATCTTCTGGACCACATCTCGTCCATCGAGACCATCGGTCGCATCTACGTCTTCCTGGACGAGATCCAAAGGGTCCGGTCGTGGGAGAAGGCCATCAACTCGCTTCAGGTCGATTCCGATGCCGACATATACATCACCGGATCCAACGCGTATCTCCTTTCGTCCGAGCTCTCCACGTACCTGTCCGGGCGCTTCATGGAGCTCAGGATCCTCCCGCTGTCGTTCTCGGAGTTCCTGGAACTCCATCCCGGAGAGAAGGGCAGGAGATTCATGCAGTACCTCCGCACCGGCTCGCTCCCCATAGTGGATCCGGACGGCGACGAGACCTTCGAGCAGGATCTGCTGACAGGAGTGTTCAACACGGTCCTGGTGAAGGACGTCCTGGCGCATACCGGCGCATCCGACGCCTCAGTGCTGGAGGATGTGGCGAGATTCCTGTATTCCAATGTGGGGAACATCACCAGCTGCAACTCGATATCCCGGATCCTGAAAGAGGACAACAGGCAGGTCCGCAGATACATCGATGCCATGAGAGATGCATTCCTCATACACAAGGCAGAACGCTTCGACATACGGGGGAAGAAGCTGCTGGACACGCTGGAGAAGTACTACGTCTCCGACATCGGGATGAGGAACGCGGTGCTGGGGATCTCGTCGAGAGAGGATGTGAGCCGCCTCGTGGAGAACGTGGTCTACCTGGAGCTGATCAGAAGAGGATACGAGGTCGCCGTAGGGAAGTACGGCGACACCGAGGTGGATTTCACCGCCCGCAGGGGCGACGATGTGGAGTACTATCAGGTCACGCTCTCCATGATATCCGAATCCGCCTACGAGCGTGAGGTCAGACCATTCAGGCTGATCCGCGACAGCTATCCCAAGACCGTCCTTTCGATGGATTCGTTCCTCATGGGCATCCCCGACGGCATCAGGCACCGGAACGTCATAGATTGGCTGCTGGAGGAGCGATCGCTCCAGCAGCCAGTCCACCGCGTTGATCAGCTCCACGCCGTCGGGCATCGGATGCTCGTCACGGTCCATGGTGATCAGCACCCTCCTGGAATCGGGATCCAGCTTCAGGAACATGTCCAGCTCCCTTTTGAGCGTCCTCTCGTCGTCAAGCCTCAGAGCCACCTGGTAGAACTCGGCGACGCCGTCGTCGTTCCATGCAGTGAAATCGATCTCCCTGTTCCTGTAGGAGCCGACCGACACCCTGTACCCTCTCCTGATCAGCTCCAGATACACGACGCATTCCAGAAGGGCCGATTCATCGATCTCGTATCCGTAGAGGATGGCGTTCATCAGCCCCGTGTCCGCAGGATAGAACTTGGCATTGGTCTCCATGTGCTTCAGACTGATCATATCGAACCTGTCGGCCCTGTAGAAGACGAAGCTCTTCACCAGCTCCCCCAGGTACCTCTCCGTGGTGCGCTTGTCCCCCACGGATGCTGCGACGGTTATCCTGTTGGCCGAAGTGATGTTTCCCGTGTTCGAGAGCATGAAGGCGGTTATGTTCTCCAGTATGACCTGATCCAGTTCGACCCTCGGACGGATGTCGTTGTTCAGAATGGAATCGTACACCCCCCTCAGTATGGCGCGGTTCTTGGTGCCATCGTCATCCAGATCGATTATCGGCATCCCTCCCCAGCGCATATACTGATAGAGCCTCTGGGTGTAGCCGTTCTCCGAATCGATCGGATATCTCGTCACGAACTCCCGGAACGAGAACGGCATGACGTGTATCGTCGCGTAGCGACCGGTGACATGTGTGGCGAGGTCGTCGGAGAGCATGTTGGAGTTGGATCCGGTAAGGTACATGTTGGCGCGGAACTCGTTCTTCACCGTGGATACGACCCTCTCCCATCCTCTGACGAAGTGGACCTCGTCGATCATGATGTAGCATCCGTCTCCACGAACGGCGTTCCTTATCGTCTCGTACAGCATCCTCTCGGAATCTATGACGTATCTGCTCCTCTCCAGATCGATATAGATTATCTCCGACTCCGGAACACCATCATCGATGAGATGCTGCCTGAACTGCCTCAGGAGCTCGGACTTTCCGCATCTGCGGATTCCCGTCACGATCTTCAGGAGATCCGTATCGGATCTGTACGAATCCAGCTGCCTGATGTAGGCTGTTCGAGGAACGATGATCTTCGCCATGAACGTATCACGTAATTATTGGATTTTAATGTATGTTTTTATTGGATTGGAATCCAACTTTTTATCAAACTCCGATGCATCCAGAACCTGAAACAGGACACGTGCCTCCATGGAATCGACAACCGGATGCCGTCTTGCACAATCGGAACAATCGGGTTTTTGGTACAGTTGTCGCCCCAACAAGAATGCGTGCATCGTGATCGTGAAGCGGGTAGGGGGACGCCTCCCCCTGATCCCGCGGATGATCAGGCGTGTCTGCCCATGATCTCGGCCATGTCCTTCCCTGGTTCCGAAATCGGATGGATGTCGAAATTCTTCACGAGCACATCAAGGACGCCGGGAGATACGAACGCAGGGAGCGAGGGTCCGAGGTAGATGCCCTTGATGCCCAGATGGAGCAGTGTGAGCAGGATGCACACCGCCTTCTGCTCATACCAGGACAGGACCATGCCCAGAGGGAGGTCGTTGACGCCGCGACCGAACGCGCCGGCAAGTGCCGTAGCCACCTTGATGGCGCCGTAAGCATCGTTGCACTGCCCCATGTCCATGAGGCGCGGGAGACCGTGGATCTCGCCCAAATCCAGGTCGTTGAACCTGTACTTCCCGCAGGCGAGGGTCAGAACGATGCTGTCCTCAGGCGTCTGCTCGACGAAGTCCCTGAAGTAGCTGCGTCCAGGCTTGGAACCGTCGCATCCTCCCACGAGGAAGAACTGCCTGATATCGCCTGCCTTGACCGCATCCACCACCTCGTCGGCGACGGACAGGATGGTCTCGTGGCCGAACCCGACGGTGAACGTCCTGGTGCCGGGCACGTCCTCGGGGAACCCGCCGAGCTCCAGAGCCTTCGCGATGACCTCCGAGAAATCGTGACCCTCGATGTGCTTCGCACCGGGATACGAGACCGGGCCGCTGGTGAACACCCTGTCCGAGTACGAATCCTTCGGAGGCATGAGGCAGTTCGTGGTATACAGAATGGGTGCGGGGATGTCGTCGAACTCGGTCCTCTGATTCTGCCAGGCGGTTCCGAAGTTGCCCTTCAGATGCGGGTACCTGGACAACTCGGGATAGGAGAACGCGGGGAGCATCTCTCCGTGGGTGTAGATGTTGATGCCCTTGTCGGCGGTCTGTTCGAGAAGCGCCTTCAGATCGGCGAGGTCGTGTCCCGTGACGATTATCGCAGGGCCCTTGGCGATGTCGGTGGAGACCTTGGCCGGAACAGGGGTGCCGAAGGCCTTCCTGTTGGC
>ERZ808258.903-NODE-903-length-9814-cov-3.980941_pt1 | contig 9814 bp, 15 predicted proteins | sample MGYA00521280_ERZ808258 | MGnify/ENA primary metagenome ERZ808258 (study PRJEB31516, sample SAMN03275585) | gut metagenome | biome: mammalia-associated habitat; material: feces | host: Papio cynocephalus | place: Kenya | collected 2012-07-19 ...
GATGCTGCCGGTAAACTCTATGTGATCCTGCCCATCGGCTCCATTGCCGGAGCAGACGCATACGAACAGGTGCTGGCCTTGGATGCTTTCGGCCAGCAGGCTGGTGCGTAAAGGAGATTTTTCGACGCAGAATAGGAGCCAAGAACCCGTTTGCACAAGTCGTGCGTCCATTCATCTCGGTACGGTAAAAGTGACAGGCGCAGACATACCATGTCTGAAATCGTTCAGCGCCTATATGGAAGCAACATAAGAAAACGGGTTCTGTGAGCATGGATGCTACAGAACCCGTTTATTTGTATGGATAAGCGATTATGCGGAAAAGGCGGGACGAATATCTTGCTTGATACCCGTCAAAGACTCTTGCTCTTTTACCCAAGTGACACGAGTAACTTCCTCTACAAAAGCCTTTTCTTTAGGCGTAGCAGAATAATACCGGATGCCGAATTGCTGGCAGATGTCGAACAACAGGTCAGTATAAGCCATGTCATCTCGGGAAGGCATAGCAAAGTACCTACCAGCCTGCTCTGCTAATTCGTCAATCACATACATGGGATCATTTTGCTTCACCTTCATTGCCCTCCTCCACAAGATATCATATGTTTATCCTCTCATCCTTTTTATTATAACATTGCCACTCAAGCTTTTCAAGAAGCCATATGCTATGGCATCTGCGGCCGATAGCAATACATACTGAAAAAGAATGCACTCAGCCTCTCTGTACAAAAAGGCCGCCTTTCGGCAGCCTTTTTGTATATGATTAGGAGATTGAATGAAAAGAAGTTTTGCCTCTTGCAAGTATTAAAATACCATGTACTTGTTAAGCAAACCAGTCAATATTGTTACGAAAGGCTTAAATCTTCTTTTATACTATTAGCCGAAGGGGAGCCACATGTGTGACTCCCCTTCGCATTGGTAGACTGTGAAGCGGGGCATCAGCGCGGCTGCGGATATTGCCTGCGCAGCCATGCCTCCACCGTTTCGATGGCGCGGACAGCGTTCACATCCTCCGCTCCATTTGAGAGGAAGCTCTCTCCACGATATACGCAGCCATCTTTCTCATGCAGATCTTCCGCATGCATCAGACGGCGCAGCTGAGTGATGACTTCTTCTGCTGTCAGTGATACATGGATCCCTGACAGCTTGTTCGTATCAATTGTGAGTTTCATTTTTAGTCCCCCATGCTTTGTTAAGAGATTTCTGTGAATGCCCTGACGGCAGATGCAGGTATACTGTGCCTACACTTAAAAGAATGTGTTGGAGCCTTCCTTAGATACCGGAGGATCCGGCTGCGCCTGCTGTGCCGATGCGTTTGCAGAGCCGTGCAGATAATGTGCGGTCAGCCATGCCTGATAATGCGTTCGCGTCATCAACATCAATTCGCTGAACAGCTCAAAGGTCATGCTGACAGAGACATGGTTTTCTGGATTTTTCCCAAAGCGTGGGACAATCAGCCCCTTGGCGTTGGTCTCTCCGGGTCCGCTGTCGGCTACGAAAAGGAGGTCCGTCTTGCTGCCGCAGACAAGCTGTGCCGTACGCGATAGACTTTTCCCATCCGCCCGTGTGCGGCCATAGTGTGCGAGTTTTTCCGCAGAGGTGCCGCCAAGGCACTGATAGAGCGGTGTGTTGTCACCGTTTTTCTTTTTGCTCTGCATCAGATAGCGCAATTCCCCGCCCGTCAGCTTTCGACACAGCTCCAGTACCTCGGCAATATCGATATAGATTTGAATGCTGTTGGTCTGCCGCTGACCGGACGGCTTGCTGAGATCATAGGAGGCGAAGGTAAAATGCGCTTTTCCGATCGCGAAGGCATCGCTCAGGCTTTCCACAAAACAGCTGCGCGCGTCGATGCGGATGATCTGACTGCGGTTGCGGTCATCACTCATGGCTGTCCTCCTTCCACAGGGAGGGCAGATGTTCCAGCGCATCAATGAGCCTGTCCGTATTTTTTTGGAACTGCTCCCGAAAGTCCTTTTGCACGTCATAGTCAAGATACATGGCCTGATATGTGATGGACCAGATCAGCTCCATCGACTGCTCCGGCAGCATTTTCTCCAGTTCGATTAGTTGGTGCCGCACCTTGAGCAGTACCTTCTGCCATGCGAGAAAATCCTCGTCGTGGATGGGGATCCCGAAACTCTCCACCCATTCCCGTACGGTGTGATCTTCGGAGGTATCTCCGCATGTAATGGGGTTGATGATATACTGGATCCCTGCGCGCCCGATCGCGTCCGGATCCGCTGCTTTTTCGGCCTCCAGTTTGATCCCGCGGCCAAGCGGAAACAGGGCGCAGACAGTGGGCTTTGCCTTGTGGACAGAGCATTTCCGATCCTTGAGCAGCGGGCACCGCTTGATAGAGCCACGCGGCTTGAGCCGTACAATGGGGACACGGGAATCCTGCCCCAAGTACGCCTCGCAGTATTGTGCAACCGTATCTGCCGGAGCAAGCCCCAGTTCCTTGGAAATGTTGTAGAGGTCCTTTGCATTCAGCAAAATATCCTCCCGGTTGATGCAGCATTTCCCGCACTGGGTGCAATGAAAACGGAAATGCTCCTCTGTTCCGATACACATATCGTCGTAATGCTCTGCAATGTATTGTAATCTCTGATCCATTTTGCTTCTCCTTTTTCAAATAGAATTCGTTTTGTGCCGATCATACCTGCTCTGCCAATTGCGACAGGGCAGCGATGAGCCGCTGAAGATTTTTTTCGTACTGACCGAGAAACGGCCGTTCCAAATTGAAGTCCGAATACTTATATCGCCAGAACAGGAGCATTGCCTGCTGCCGGTGTGTTTCGGGGATCCGGCGCATAAGCCTTGCGATCTCCGGTGCGGAATCAAGATCCAGCTGGAGAAAAGCCCTGTCTTCCGCAGTGAACCATCGTTTCATCCATGACTTCACATGGACAGAAGGCCCTTTGAAGTGGTGCGTCTTTTCCCGACTCACCAGATACTCCGGCCGCCCGTTATCGCCGATTCCGGCGACGAACGGATAGATCCGGCAGGTCCTTGGCTTTTCCTTGTGTACCACGCACCGATTTCCCTGCAGGAAGATACATGCGTCATCTTTACCGGTGACTTTCAGCATGAGCATGAAATACCCACATTCGTCCAGCAGGGCGAGTTCAGTGTAGCGCTCAACGAAATCGTCCATGCAGACGATCTCTTTATTCCGCGTCCGCAACAGCTGTGTCAGCCGAAAGGCGTCCAGACTTTCCACAGGGACGCTTTGCCGGACATGGCGGCAGCATTCACCGCAGCAGGTGCAGCGAAAGGGTATCCTGTCACAAGAGGATACTCTATGTGTTGTTGCTAAAACCTCTTCGATGTTCATTATGCTATTCTCCTTTTAGAAGGCATGAGGAGCCGGAGATTCGGCTCCTCATGCTTGTGCTATAAAGCCCGAATTTCTTTTGTGATCAGCGTCCAGTTCGGCTCTTTTCAAAGCGGATCCGCTTGAATCCGATCGGCTCGCAGAAATAGAACTCACTCTCTCCTGACGCAGGAAATATCTCCACCACATCGGAGACTGAGAGTGACCGCCCTTTGTAACCCAGCGGGTGTGCCGCATTGAAAATATAAAAGATATCTTCTAATGTTTCTGCGGCAGCCTCTCCGGTATAGACGCAGTCGTAAAGTTCTGCGGGGATGCGTCCGCCACCGGCAGAAGTCATGTGTTCCAAACTCCGAAACGCAAGGCGATTGGCATCGCGCTCTATTGCGATCTGATAGATGGAAATTTTCACGACAACATCCCCTCTTTCAGGTGCAGATCCTCTGTGCCCATGCTTTGCAGCCGATATGGCTCTTCGCACTGCGGGTCTTCCGGGAAGCAGTAATGCCGATCCGGAATGATCACGCGCAGTACCTTGCGCCCCGTTTCCTGAAACTCATCCAGGCGGATGTCACAGTCTGCATAGATGCCGGAAACATATCTTCCGTGGCAAAAGCGTTCTCCGTCTTGAACGCGGCATCCCAATGTGTTGAGGATCCGCGCAATCTCACGGGGCGGAAGGCTCAGAACGATCTGAAAGTCCAGGTGTCCGTACTTCTCCATGCCGTGGGTATGTGCGTTACAGGCATAGGGCAGGAAGCCGGTTTCCTCTTTTCCGCATTCATCGCAGGCGCCGTTTGTGACAAGATGAATGATCCAGTCGATATTGTTGCTCATGCTGCACCTCATACTTTCTGAATGGAATACACACTGTTGCGTGTTTCGATCACAGTTACTTTTTGGGTATCCAGAAGAATGGCACAGACTGCCGATGTCCTGCGATATCCGCCGGCTTCCGCGATCAACGCAGGGCAGCCAAGCTGCACGGGCTGCAGGAGTTTTCCTGTCAGATGGATCTCGGTCTTAGCCGCAACAGCCATCGCGTTCGCCCCCTTCCAGAATGCAGCGCATCTCGCGCAGGGCGTCCGTCAGGTCGGCGGAAAAGTCTTCCCAATCTGACAGAAATGTGGAGAGTGACGCCGGATCATGAAGGACCGCGTCGTCCAACACCAGTATCTCATACTCTTCCTCGTCCATGCTGTTGTAGGGGAGACTCAGATAGCCGTCCTTTGTGACCAGGATAAATGCACCGGCGTGGATCCCATCACTGATGGGATAACGCCAACACAGCTCATTCCCGTGCGCGGTATAATAGCGCAGCCGGATATCACTGAGTGCGCAGTCAGTGCCGCCATGGTCTTTCAGGTACTCCAGGACCTCTCTTGCCGACAGCAGTGCATCCGCATTGAGTTTTCTCAGTAGGCCGCTCACTGTGTAAGGCCGCGTTTCCGCGCTGACAACACCGATCAGCCAAAGAGCATCGTCCTCAACCAACTCGCAGTTCCAGTCCGCCTGTAATGCGGCTTTCAAAAGAAGCGAGCCCAGTGTCATGCCAAATCCGTGTACGGCCTCTGAGTCCTCCGGCAGCGTTTCCCGGCGGGTTTCCGCATCTGCCTGTACGGTATCCAGCAGTCGATTCAGATCAGCGACCGAAAACAGGCCGTGCAGCGCCCGTGCGCCCCAGTATCCCTGATCCTCCGGCCATACCCGCAAAAGAAACCTGTGGTCAAGGATCGCCTTGATCTGATCCGACAGCAGCCTTGCGATATCATCCCATGCAAAGCGGTATGTCTCGTACGCCCGACTTTTGTCAATCAATTTTTCCATGTTCTGACTCCCTTTCTGGCCGATATGGCCCATAGTACTGTGTGTCTTCCCTGTCGGAAGTGTAGGCTCCGATGCAAAGCTCATGACCAGGGCTGTGCTCCGGATTGTATTCTGCAAAGCAGATAAGCTCATCCGGCTTGCCATCCTGCAGAAGATACAGATTGATGGCTGGATAAGTCTCGTCTGCATAAGTGACGGCACGCAGCCGCGTGCCATCCGGCAGAGAAAGCGTGATGTGTGGATATGAAGTGGTGTCCGGCACCGGTGTGTCCGAAAGGGAGAACCGCTTTCGTCCCGGTTTCCCGTTTTCAGCGAATCGCTCCCGTGCCCGGTCCAGCTCGACCTGCAGCGCCGTGAAGATCTGCTCAACAGCATCATCGTCATAGGCGTAGGTATTTGTTCCGGAACAGTTGCCGAGAAGCCGCAGCATCCGGATAAGTTTGTTGACGCGCGCCTCCGCTACACGGCGGAAACGGGCCTCTTTGGTTTCCTTCATTTTGCAGCCTCCTTGTTTTCTACGCATTTCACTGCAAATGCGCATTTACACGCGGAGAAAAACGCGTGATTGACTGCCAGATACTTTTGCGCTTCGGCCTCTGTTCTGAACTTTTTTACGCACTCTGCCTGTGCGATCAGTGTCGCCCAGACGCGGCGGTTGCTGCGTTTAACAAAGATACCTTGTTCAGACTGCAGGACATAGTAGCGGTCAAGCGCACTAAAATCAAATGGCTGTTTCCTGCCGGATGTTTTCGGATAGAAAATATGTCGGTCTTCGGCAAAGCCGATACTGATGTGGGCGCTCTCCCGCTGTTCCAGCAGAGACAGCAATTCTGCAGTTGAAGCAATGGAAGCCTTTGACCAGTTCCGTTCATAGTCGATAACGACAACGGAATTGCCGTATGCGCGATATTCCTCTACTGTGTGGGCAGACTTGAGTCCAGCCAGTATCCAGCGTTCGAATTCACCCACCTCAAATGCACGGTTTCGGCTTTTACATGTCCCGCCGCGATTTTCTGTGTTGGCCTCCTCGTACGCCGCTGCGATCTGCTTGATTTCTTCTGCCGTGAAGGCCAGACGACCGCGGAAGGGATAGCTGAGAACTGACCAGTGCCGTTCCGGGATCTCGCGGCCGCGGCTGTCAAAGTCGTAGCAATTGGAGGAGCCATGATTGGCAACCGGAATAAAACGGTCACCTGCTCGAATGAATGCTTTTGCATAGAAGATCTCACTGCTCATATACCTGTCCTCCTCAAAGAAAGCGGAGTTCCAGCGCAGTGATCTCGCCGTTTTGTTTATAGGCGTATACGCCATAGCACCCATCGCCGTACCCGGACGAGCTGTAAAAGCCGTCCTCTGTCAGCCACGCATCACCATGACGGATCCTGTCGCAGAATTTGCTCCACGCCTCGTCGCTGTAATCCGGTTTGTTGTGGAAGAAGCCTGCCAGCCCGGCATCCACGCCAATGCTGCCGATCTCCTCCATGTCTTTCTGGCGCGGGATATCACCGTTTCGGTAGATCCCGATGGCGCCGACCAGCATATACGAATACGGTGTGCCGTCCTCGTACTTGCCTTTGTCGGTATGGCGCCAGACATAGCAGGCATATTCGCCTTCGCGGATCTTCACATCGTTCATCCGGCACCAGACATCCTTGTCATAGCATGGGTCAGTGATATCCACGCTGCCGCGGAAATCCATGACTCCGATCTTTTTTCTTCTCATTGTGTGTCCTCCTCTGTGTGAGAATTTACAGGAAACAATTTGCCCTCTGCGGAAAAAACACAACAAACTGGAAACGGAGCAGGAAATTCCTGCTCCGTAACCGTTTTGCTGTCCCTTCAGATCAGCATGTCCTCAAATTCCTGCTCAGTGAGCGTTTTCACACCCAACTGCTGCGCTTTGGCCAGCTTGCTGCCGGCTTTTTCGCCAACGATCAGGTAATCGGTTTTTTTGCTCACGGCGCTGGACGGATGGGCACCCAGAGAAAGCAGCTTCTCCTGAATGCCGTCGCGGGTGTAATGCTCCAGCTTTCCGGTTGCGACAACGCTCTTGCCTGCGAAGGGGTTATTCATGGTGGTTTCCATCGTCAGATTCTCCTTTGTTTCAAATTGAATTTTTCTCAGCAGCGGACGCCAGAGCTTTGCCTCTTCCGCATCCGCATACCAGGTGTAAATGTTATTGTGCATGGTCTCGCCGAAATCCGGCAGCTGGGTAAAATCGAAGTCATTGATGATCGCCGCCTCAAACTCAGCCCATGAGCCGTGGAAGTATTTGTCCAGATCCCGGCCGGCATGACGCCCGACCATTGGGATACCAAGACCGGCGATGAACTTTGCCAGCGTGCAGCGACGGCTCTTTTCGATTGCCGCCTGCAGTCGGTCAAAGGACCTTTCGCCGAAGCCTTCGGTACGGATGATCTCCTCGCGGTGCTGCTCCAGATCATAGAGGTCACCGAAGTTCCGTACCCAGCCGTGACCGATCAGCTTCTCCAGCGTTGTTGCAGAGAGCCCTTCGATCCCCATCCGGGTCTTTTCGCAAAAGTGCGTGAATTTCTGCACCAGCTTGGCTGCACAGTGCGGATTGGCACAGTACAGTTGGCGTGTGCCGCCTGTGGTGTGCCTGACCGTAAGCGGCTCGCCGCAGCAGGGGCAGGTCATCGGCAGTACATAGGTATTGCTCTGCGTCTTGTTATCCGCAATCTGCGGGATGATCAGGTTCGCCTTATACACGCTGATCTCGTCTCCGACGCCGAACTGAAACGCGTCGAAGATATCAAGATTATGCAGATAGGCGCGGCTGACAAGGGTACCGTCAATGCTGACCGGGTCGAACAAACCTGTGATACTCACCATGCCGGTTCTGGTCGTGGCCAGTTCCACGCCGCGAAAGCGTGTTTCATACAGCTCATCCGCCCATTTAAGCGCGATCAGGCGATTCTCGTGATGTCCGGTGGCCCCAAGGCTCTTGCCGTAGCGGATATCCTCATACTCCATGATGAGTCCATCCACCGGATAGGCAAACTTTTTAGGCTCCATGCCCGCGACAGCGTCGCGGACATCCTGCTCACTGTGCGCAGGATCCAAAAAGAGATAGGGCACAACCGAAAAGCCGTTACGCTGCAGAAATTGCTGCTGCGCCAATTTGCTCTTCGGCTCCAGATAATCGCTGACCAGTTCAAAGGCCCAGAACTCCAACCTGCGCTTGCTTGCCTCACCGGCGTCGAGTTTTCGGACACTGCCGGAGGCCAGATTCCGCGGATGGGTATAGGGTTCCTCCAGATCGGCATTGATCTTACGGAAGCTCTCCCATGAGATGACGCCTTCTCCTCGCACCTCAAACGATTCCTTCGTGGGGATCGTCAAGGGAACATTCCGGAAGGTACGAACCGTGTGCGTCACATCTTCACCGACGATGCCTTCGCGGCCGCGGGTAATGGCCTGCTTCAGTGTCCCGGACTCATACCGCAGCACCAGCGTCAGGCCGTCCATCTTCCAACTCAGCATCACAGCCCACCCGGCGGCAAACCGGATCAGATCCTCGATCGATTTGGTTTTTCCCGCAGACAGCATGGGCTTTGTATGCCGCACCTCTGCCAGACTTTCCAGAATCTCTCCGGAAACCTTCTGTGTCGGTGAGCCAGAAAGTACAAGCCCGGTATCCCGCTCCAAAGAAGTGAGTTCCTCCGTCAGTCGGTCATATTCCAGATCCGTCATGATGGGAGCATCGTTTTTGTAATAAGCGATATCCGCTTCTGTGAGCTGGTCGATCAGCTCACGCATCCGTTCCAGATTGGTTTTGTCTGTTTCACGCATAATGCGTCTCCTTTCTGTCAATAGATTTTGCTGAGATATTGCCGGACGGTCTGAAGCCGATCCTGTGCAGCGCTTTCTGCGTCAGGGTCGGCTCCGTTAAAATCCATATCCAAGATCTCAACCTCAAATTTGTACGGACAGGCTCCGAATACCTCCTGAACCATTCCGTCCTTAACGACAATAACGACCTTATCCATTCCCGTCACTCCCTTCCTCAGGAGGATCGCATGGGTGGACCGGGGTCCAGTCGCCGCATTTTTGGCAGTACAGCTTGCCATCATTTCTGTTGCGGATGTTTTCAAGCTGTTTTTCCGTCAGCTCATAGAGCTTTCCGCAGCCGGTACATTTTGCCCAAAGAATCTCAGCATGGCAAAGCACATCAGGGCGATATTTCCGGTTGAATGGGATAAAATCGCACCACGCCGGATCGTCGGGCAGCCGAGCTATGTGCATGCTCAACACATCCAACTCAAACCGCAATTCTCTCCGTTTCCAATGACTGTGGTCTTTTTCCCATGTGAGAAGCTGCTGATACAGTTCCTGCTCGCCACGGCGCTCAATCAGCTGCCTTGCCAGCCGAGCCCACTCGTCTTCCGGCAGGTCTCCGATATCCGTCATCACACCGTGCCGGTAGCCAAACACTTTGTTCCGGCCTTCGCCGGAAATGAGGTAGCTTTGACCGGTATAATAGTGAATACGGAGATCCGCAAAGGTCAGTTCACGATGGATATTTTCGATGTTTTCCATCTGCGCCACCTCACAATTTGAGCCTGTGGCTTTCTTCTGGAAGAATCTGCTTAAATAGCTCCATATATCGCTGAAACCCCGCCGCATTCAGTGGCA
>ERZ808258.907-NODE-907-length-9757-cov-3.095032_pt1 | contig 9757 bp, 10 predicted proteins | sample MGYA00521280_ERZ808258 | MGnify/ENA primary metagenome ERZ808258 (study PRJEB31516, sample SAMN03275585) | gut metagenome | biome: mammalia-associated habitat; material: feces | host: Papio cynocephalus | place: Kenya | collected 2012-07-19 ...
TTGGTTTCGTCTTTGCTTGGGCTCCGGCAGACGATTGGCGAGCTCCTGTTGCCGCCGTTATTATTGGAGCTATAGGTGGAGCTATACTCCAACAAAAAATTCCCGGCTGGGAACTGCTTATGGCTGGCTCTGCTTTTACAGCAGTAGGCGCTATGCACGTTTTGGCTCCTTCCCAATGGCTCTGGCAATCCTTCTTACCGATTCCTTCTCTACTTTGCTGGTATTGGGGAGACAAATTGGGAGACGAATTGTTGACAAGTTTGAAAAATCCCCATGCCGAGACAAATCATCTCTTTAGCGTGTCTGAATTGCATCGCGAAAAGAGACGAGGTTTATTGGTAGTGCTTTGGACAGCTTGTGGTTCCTTTGTCATGCTGGCGCCTTTGGCTCCTGGCGCTCATTGGCTAGCCTTACCAGTATCATTTACCTTATCATTTGCTGTAGCCGTAAAATGGCATATAAGACGTCGATTCTGGCCAGCTTTGGGCTTCCTTATCGCCTTGCCGCTGTCAGGCTGGATCAACATATGTTTGAATAACTTCTTTAAGCTGCCTCCATTACAATTACCAGATCCTTGGCTTAGCGGTGGCCTTATGATTATAGGTTCAGTTCTGGGACTGTGGCTAGCCGCCTGGTATAGTATTCACCTAAAAAAAATTAGCGGCCATTCTTTAAACCGCTAAAGTGATATTGACGCTTTGCCTTAGTTCTTTTGTTTAATCGATAGGCTTAAGTTCCATATTGAGTTTGTGTTTTAAACTATGAAAAGCGGGAACATCATGAATAACAATTGCTCCAGAAGCTACACGACACCCCTGTCCAATCCTTAAGCCTAATTGTACTAAGACACCGTCACCGAAAACGGTTTTATCTCCAACTGAAACTGTGCCAGAAAGCAAGCAACCAGGACCCATAAAGACTGTCTGGCCCAAATGGCAATGATGATCGATACTACAATGGGCACCAATAAAACAATTATCCTCTAAGTGAGCACAAACTCCCAAATGCACAAAACTACACAACACGATACCTTGTCCCAAAGTAACTTGTCTATTGATACGCACTGTGGGATCGATAGCATTTACTAAAGGGATATGCAAAGCTTTAAGGCGCTCGTAACAAGCATGACGCACTTTTACATTGAGTCCAACTCCAACAATCGAAGCATCGAAAACTCTTCTTTGCCAAAGTTCCTCTAATGCAGAAAAACCTCCCAAGACCGGAAATCCAAAAATATCCTGTCCTTGCATTTCCAGATTATCGTCTAAAAAGCCAACCAATTGGCAAGAGGGATCGTGGAGCAAAATATCAGCCACTTGCATAGCAGCCTGCCCCGCTCCCAAGATTAAAACTCTTTTTACACTTTCTGGAGTTTGGCAATAAACAGCCGCCCCGGATTTATTATTTGCTGCAAATATATTTGCTGTCTTCACAACTGCATCCTCATTTTGTTGGCAATAAAGTCGCTTTTCGACACTGGCGCTCACTTGTACCCCCTTGACGCTTGACGAACTTTATATCAGAATGGAAAGAGGTGTGGTTAGCGCTGCTGTTCATATTAGTCCTGAGTTCAGTTGCTCAACTTCACTTAACCTCTCTTCGTTTCAGCGTTTTACTGAAGCGAGAGCCTTTTTTCTTCTTTTACGATGTCTAATTCAACTTTATCGCGTGTTCCTACTATATTAGTCCTTTTTATGGCCATTACTATGGTCTTAGGGCTAATGGTAGCTGTCTTGCTCTGGTCAAATGGCGTTTATCCTAAGCAAGCTCCCTTTGCTAAGCCAGGCCCTTACGATAATCGCATTGTTCCTGGATACCGAGCCGGTTTCATTACTTTAAATATGTCAGCTTCCGTTTTGGAGCCTACCTTGGGAGAGGCCTCCATTAGGCCGCAAGATGGTAGTATTTTGTATTTATTTAAAAAGTACAAAATTAACGTTTCTGTAAGCAAAAATAGAGTAACTTCAATTTTTGTAACTAATCCCAATTTTGTATTAGGCATTATCAATGACGAACACGCCGATGTGTGTAAGCAAATTAAAGTCGGCTCAGATATAGAAAATGTTCTGCGAATTTTCGGCGACAATTATGAAGCCGAAACTAAGGGACAAAGAGCCTCCGAATCTCTAAGCGATCTTGGTAAACGCTATACGCTTCACTACTGGGGGCAAGGAGTCCATTTTGGAGTGCAAGAGCATAAAATCACTTATATAATGGTGACAACTCCCATTATTGACGATCATCTAGATAGTAACTTGCTGCCTTAAATAGCGAAGCTGGAATGTTTTGCTTCTAATAATTGCCAATTTTTATAACGTTGGGAACAAGCTCTTCAAAAGTGGCATCTGTTTTGCGAAGATGAGGCGAGACAGCTGCCGTCAAAGCAAAAATTCTTTTAGCCCCATTTTGCCATAAAGCTAAGGCAGCTTCTGTAAGAGTAGCACCGGTAGTAAGTACATCATCTACTAAAATTATCGCTTGTCCTCGTACTAAAGGAGAAGCGCTATAGCCATTTTCAATATTTTGAAAGCGTTCCCGTCGCCCTAAGAATTTTTGTACTTGAAAATTACGCAAAGCGATTAGCCAATCGCGCCCTAATTGCCAAGAAGGAATTTGACGCAACAATTCTTTTATAAAAAGATCGGGCACATAAAAGCCGCGACGACGCAAACGCTCTACGTTAGCTGGAATAGACAAACAACGAAAAGACCGCCAGCTAAATTCAACCGGCAAAGCTCGCATAAGCAAACGCACAAGTGCGTAATATAAATAAGTTTGTTCTGATTTTTTTAAAGCTAAAATAGCCCTCTTCAGGCTGCCTTCATAAAAGCCGCCGCTATAGACAACTAGCCCAGAATGGAGTTGTAAACGCAGCGGCTTGATTTGATCTAGACACTCTGGGCACAGACCATAAATAGGCACTTCCCCGCAACCAGGACAACTGGGTGCATATAAATAGTCTAAGGCTCGCTCCCACCAGGGACGATCTTTAATAACTAAGACCCTTTTTCTTTCCATTCTGTGACAGCCCCCCGACCCTCTTTTATAACTAGCCACATAAACTTTGGTACAGCTAATATTCTACGCCAACGACTAGGTTCTGCCAACGCTCTGTAAAGCCATTCTAAACGCAATTTAATAAAAAACTGGGGGGCCCTCTTCTTGAGGCCAGAAATAACATCAAAGCTTCCCCCTACGCCTACTCCAACTCTGAGTCCAGCTTCCTGGCTATGTTGACGTATAAATTTTTCTTGTTTGGGAGATCCTAAAGCTGCATAAATAACTTTAGCACCGCTAGCTTTTATTTCTTCTACAACCTTAGCTTCATCTTTAAAGAAACCGTCATGAACTCCAACTAAAGGCAGATCTTTATAAAGTTCTTGCAACTTTTGGCCAGCCTTTTCGGCTACTCCAGGAGCAGCTCCTAAAAGGTAAAGGCCGTCTTTGGACTGACGCTTGGACAATAATTCAGCGAATTTTTCGATAAGTTCGACACCAGCTACTCTTTCAGGTACCTTAATACCACAGCGAGAAGCTGCCCAGAGAACGCCATTGCCATCAGCCACAACTAGATCAGCTTCATTGACTATACGCTTAAACTCTTCGTCTTGCTGAGCACGCATAATCATTTCTGGCCCTACAGTAACTACCAGATGAGGTTTATCTTCTTCTAAGTAGCCTTCCATAATCCGCAGAGCTTCTTCCATGGTGACAGCATGAAATTTAACGCCCAAAAGCTGATAAGTATGCATAAAAAACTCCTGCAATAATCTGTGACTCTAAGTTTTGACCAAACAATCAATCGGCCTTTATTATTGGCAAAGAAAGAGTAAAAACACTTCCTTGTCCCACTACCGAATGTACCGACACTTGTCCACCGTGGGCTTCAGCTATACATTTAACTATAGCTAACCCCAAACCGCGACCGTAAATGTCTCGGTCGGTGCCGCCTCGATAAAAGCGTTCAAAAATATAAGGCAATTTACTTTCTGGAATGCCAGGGCCATGATCATGCACTTCCAGCTCTACAATAGAATCGCTTGGCTGTTTTATAATGACTTCTACAGTGGAATGATCGGTTGAATATTTTATAGCATTGTCCAATAAGTTGAGGATAACTTGGCTAATTCTTCCCGGATCTAGCATCATCAGAGGCAAATTATCTGGACAAGTAAAACTAATTTTAATTTCATGCTTTATGGCACTTATATGCAAAATATCAATAGCATGACGTACTAACGAAGCAAGATCGACAGCTTCACGTTGGAACTCAAATTGTTGGGCTTCAATCATAGAGATATCAGCCAAATCGCTAATCAGCTTTTCCAAACGGTTGGCTTCCTGGCTGATAATATGCAACCATTGATAGGCCAGCTCCTTATTTTCTAAAGCACCGTCTAAAAGAGTTTCTGTGTATCCTTTTATACAAGTAAGCGGCGTGCGCAATTCATGAGTAATATTAGAGAGGAAATTAACCAAAATTTCGCTCAGTTCACTCTTGCGATAAGCGTCGCGCTGGGCTTCTAATACTAGACGCTCGATAGGAGTTTCTGGCTCGACAGGAATTAAGCTGTAGCCACTGTGAAACTCTAAACTACCATCTAGTTTAAACTTAGCGGCTACTTCTCCAGCGACTGCATTGAAAAACTTAAGAATACGCTGCGAAGCTTTTTTTACGGACGCTTCGGTAAGCTTGGGCAAAATGCGTGGGGCAGCTAAAAGAAGCAAAACGAAACAGTCTTCATCTTTGTCAGAAATGGCCAAAATATCATCTTCACGACAAATAGTGCGATATTTTTCCTTAAGCTCTTTGCCTAAAGCGACCATAATCGAACAAGCTTTTTCGCTGCCTTGTTGTTTTACCAGAACGCGGAATTGCTTTATGTCAAAAAATACAAAACCAACAGTTTGCCCTTTATGTATAGTCTTAGCAATACAATCGTAAAGCGAAGACAAAAAAGGCAAACTGGTTACTTGATCTTGCTCTTTTGCTTGGGCCATACTTCCTCACTAAAATCAGAATTTTAAGGCACTTCCCCGCAAATGCGCCAAAGTTTCATTATCAGTAAAGCTCATTTGTACAGGCGTAACTGAAACATAGCCGTCATGTATGGCTTTAAAATCGGTACCTTCTTCAAGCTCTCCATGGGGAAGTTCACCATGGATCCAATAATATTCTCCACCCCAAGGATCGGTGTATCGTTTTACATCTTGGTGGTAGATGCTCTTACCTTGGCGAGTAAAAAGCAAGCCTTTTATTTCCTCTTCGGGAATGTCGGGAACATTCATACTTAAAATCGAATGATGGGGAACGCTAATTTCAGAAGCTTGCCATTTATCGAATAAGCGATGAGCCCAACGAGCAGCCATATCGTAACGTTGAGGATTGCGTCCTACTAAAGATACAGCCAGAGAAGGCACTTTCACGACGATACCTTCCAAAGCGGAAGAAACTGTAGCCGAATAGGAAATATCGTAGCCCATATTAGCCCCGCGATTGATGCCAGTAAGCAAAAAGTCTGGCTTTTCACCGCAAATATTGTATAAGCCAAGCATAACGCAATCGGTCGGCGTACCGCTAGCGGCGAACCAACGTACATTACCATCTTCCCACTGTCTATAAATGCGCAAAGGATCATGGAATGTCAGCGAATGGCTGGAAGCACTGCGTTGCAAATGGGGAGCTACTACAGTAATTTTTACATCTTTAATAGTAGCGAACTCGGCGGCTAAAGCTTTTATGCCGGGAGCGTCGATACCGTCGTCATTAGTTATAAGTATATGCACTTCTCTAGGCCTACCTATATTAGGAATTTATTTCTTGTTTTCTTTAGCGTCAGCAGCTTTCTTTTCGTCATCTTCACGAGTGACAACTTCATTGGGAGTGCCAACAACCTCATGGGTGACTATCACATTTACGGTGCGACGCACTTCATTGTCAGCTTGACCAACATAGAGCTTACTGCTGTGATCATTAAAATCGTGCTTAAAGAACCAAGCAATCGAAGAAACTACCAAACCGAGAACGCCCCATACGATAGCCAATTGGTAAAGATTAAGATCAGACCAAAGTAAATTTAAGCCAGGCACGCTGCCAAATCTGACATTAGGAAGCAAGAAACCAGCAATAGCAATAATCACAGCTTCGCCTAAGCGCTTGCCTACATGCATACCAAAGCGATGGGCTCCGTTAGTAGTTGCATATGAATAATAAATTACGGCTAAAATAACAAAAGCGGTTATATAATGAGGAATGTAATAATGCAGAGATAAAAAACTAGGCATAATTTTTGTCCGCCTACCTTTCTAAAAAATAAGCGTTCCTGCATTCCCTGCCTTGATAATAATCCCTTTTTGACCATCTACCTCAACTGTAAGCATACAAAAAGTGTAGCTTTTAACTAACAGGCGGAAACAGCGACGCTGGAAGGCGAAGAACTTTTGGCCGTCAGGCCAGTTCGAGCCTGGAAGAGCAGCTGTTGGGCAGGGGCCAGGAATAGAGCCAAGAAAAGTCAGGTCATGAAAAATAATTGGCACAAATTTTTTATTTTCGCTTTTATCTTTTTATTTTGGGCCGCTTGCTTAATAAGCACAATAGATCAAGCTCAAGCCGGTAATAATGTCTCCATTCGCAATTTACCTTCCCAACAAGGAATAAATATTCAAGAATGGACTTACCCTTCGGGCAAATTAAAAGTAAAAGGCAAACTCTACATTGCCGCTAAGTACGCTACTCCCAAGGCTTTAATTATTTTCAATCATGATGGTATTTCCGGTATTTCCAAATACCACGAGCTTTCCAGTTTACGCTTAGCTTCTCAAGGTTTTGCCGTCTTTTCTCCCAGCTATCGCGGTGAAGATGGCTCCGAAGGTCAAATCGAAATAGCTAAAGGCGAAGTTGATGATGTAATCAATGTTTTGCCCTTGCTGCGTTCAGTTGTAAAAACAGATAGCGTTTACCTTATGGGCGCTTCCCACGGTGCTTTGATAAGTCTTTTGGCTGCTTCGCGTTTAGCTCCAGGAGAAATTAAAGGTGTAATTTTTGCCTATGGAGTAGCCGATATTTACTCTTGGTGGGACTATTTAAAAAAAGCCGGCAAGTTAGGTAAAGATCCTATTACCAGAAGAACTTACGGCGACGGCCCTCAAGCTCGCCCTCAATCTTTCAGTATTCGTCACGGCTTAACTGCTGCAGAGAAATTGCAAGTTCCTATATTGATATTACAAGGCGGCCAAGATGACATTACTCCTCCCCAACAAGGCCGAATTTTAGCCCAAACTTTAAAAAAGCGCGGCGCAAATTATCAATACAAAGAGTACCCCAATTGTTTGCACGGTTTTTTAGTATATGCACCATATCTCAAAAACGGAGTAACTCAAGCTGAACGGCGCGAAACTGAATGTGCTTGGCAAGATGTTTTTACTTTTTTAGCTGAACACGATTAGTTTATTTACGCAATAAAGAGCTGCCGTACAATATACTGCAGGTCTTTATTTTTTCTGCGTCCGAAAAATAGATCCGGTTTAGTTATTAACTATGACAACAAGCTTCATTAGCCGTACACTCTTCGTTGGCACCTTCCAACTCTAAAGTAGCATGTTCAATTCCTAATTGAGCAAGCACTTTTCTGAGTTTGCTTTTAACAAGATGTCCATCAACTTTATGATCAACAACAATATGAGCAGTGAGAGCATTTAATCTGGTACTAACAGCCCAAATGTGTATATGATGAATGCTTTTTACGCCTTCAACTTTTAAACATTTTTGGGTAACTTCATCTAAATTGATACTGCTAGGTACACCATCTACAGCAATTTTTAAGCTGTCGCACAAAAAATCCCAAGAGGAGACAATAATAATAACCGCCACAATTAAACTTATAATAGTGTCGATTATATATAAATTGGTAAAGTAAATAATAATACCGGAAACCAGTACACCTATGGATACCAAAGTATCGGCCATCATATGCCAGAATGCGCCGGCTACATTTAAATCATCACTGCGATTTTTGTTGAGTAAATAAACGGTCAAACCATTGATCAAGATACCTATAGCTGCCACATAAGAGACCATAACTCCTTGAATAGGCTCGGGGTGACTGAAACGCTGAATGCTTTCATAAATGATACCTAAAACAGCAACAATTAAAATGACAGCGTTAATTAAGGAAATAAGAATAGTCGATTTTCTCAAACCGTAAGTAAAATTAGCCTTAGTATGTACTCCAGCCAAAATAGCTGCAATTAGAGATAGCCCCAAACTAAAAACATCACTGAGATTGTGTCCTGCGTCGGAAAGCAAGCCTAAGGAGTTAAATTTAAAGCCACAAAAAGCTTCCACAGCCACATAAATTAAATTTATGGCGATACTAATATAAAGTACCTTACGGATACTGTCGTCTAAATTGTCAGTTTCAAAGTGATTGTGGTTGTGATGAAATAGACCATGCATGTGATCATGATGCTCATGATCATGTTCGTGCTCATGTTCGCAATGTCCATGCTTGTGCTCATGATTGTGCTCGCAAGTTCCGTGCTCATGATTGTGTTCATGTTCTTCATCTTCGTGGTGATGTTCATGTTCCGCACAACATTTTTCTGAATCGGAAGTTATTTTATCAGTAATGGCATTAGAAGAAATATCGTTATTTGACATGTTGGAAGCAATTGCATGATTTTATGTATTATCCTGCACAAAATTTTATCAATTAAAAGACAAATTAAATACTTATTTTTCAGGTTTTTAGATATTTGATTATCATTTATTGTAAACAAAGAAAAAGTTAAGTACATGTACTAAATGTTTATATAATGATTTGCCACGTTATAGAGTAAGTTATTAAGACAAGGAAAGGCATTAATCTGTAGTGAAAGAAACCGCCTGTTGATGGGAAAATTAAGGAATTTATCTATGCAAAAATTAAATTGGGGCGCTTTAAGTGTAGCTGCAGCTTGCTTAATCATGATCGCTGTTACTATTTACACTTTGATTCATGTGCCAAATCAGCAAATTACATTAAATGGCAATTCACCACAGACTAACGGCGCTGTTTCGGCAGCTTTTCCCAATTTAACTAAGCGTAGTTTTACTGAATCTTTGGTAAACAAAATAGATAAAGCTTATATCCGCATTAAGCTGCAGCTCCCGGTACTCCCGGTGGCCCGCCCGTCAAGCCAGGCGAAGTAGATGAAAACAGCGGCAAGGTTCATACAGCCAAACATCCAAGCGGAATTGGCGATAATAAACGCTCCGGTAATTTACCGCGCCCAACTTATACTCCCAATAGAAGCAGCCAGACTGTCAAAATTAAAAATACGCCAACAAAAGATAAAGCTGAACCAAAATAGCTAACGCTTGTTGGAGCAGTACTTTTGCCTGTTAGCCGTGCCTATTGGTTCGTGCTTGTTGGTTCGTAGTTTTTTTAGCTTAGAGACGCTGATAATGTCCCGCCCGCTCGTTAGCTATTTTGTGCTAGCTGCATTTTTTACCATATCTACGCTCCGGCTTCACTGGCCACGAAGTGGCCAGAGGCCTGCGCTACCGATATGGTGAAAAAATTCCGCTATAAGTTTTGGCTGCGGGCTCATGTTCATGTTGGTTAGCTACAACAGCGGCTCTTCCAGGCTTGAACTGGACCGCGCTTAACAGCGCGTCCAATGTTCTGCGCCTTCCATTCGCCCCTATTTCCGCCTGTTGGTTAAAAAAACTACGCTTGTAAGAAAATGCCAAACACCAATTATCGCCAGAAATTTC
>ERZ808258.912-NODE-912-length-9671-cov-3.225666_pt1 | contig 9671 bp, 10 predicted proteins | sample MGYA00521280_ERZ808258 | MGnify/ENA primary metagenome ERZ808258 (study PRJEB31516, sample SAMN03275585) | gut metagenome | biome: mammalia-associated habitat; material: feces | host: Papio cynocephalus | place: Kenya | collected 2012-07-19 ...
CTCCGGCACATCCACATAATCGTCTGGATGACGAATATCTTCGGATACTCCACAGATGATATCTGATTCGTCAATCTCTTGATTTACGAGTTCACTCGCGAATGCAGCTGTCTGCTTAAACGCGTCTTGACCGAAACCCAATGTCGCACTGGTAAGGATAAACCTGATCTTGTCGCTGCTGATTGTTCTGCATACGCGCCGCAACAACATGGCCACTTCACTGCCTTTAGCTCCACTATATGTATGAACCTCATCCAGAACGATATATTTCCATTTCTGTGCATTCAAAGGGTTAAATATTTCCACCGCATTTTCTGGCCTGATTAGAATATGTTCAAGCATCGCATAATTAGTAATCAGTATATGCGGTGGAGACTCTGTCATCTGCTTCACTGAATATAGCTCGTTAGGTAATGGAATTCTATGGAAACGACTCTTGAAATCATTCTCATCAGTAAGATCTCTGGATTCGCCGGTGAAAAACCCAAATGTTACTTCTGAGTAATTCTCTAATATCTCAGAAAATCTTTTTATCTGATCATTTACAAGAGCATTCATCGGATAGATGACCATAGCACGTACTCCCGGCTCCCGGATAGTACCTGCCTCCACCTCTCTAAATAAATAATCTAAAATAGGAATGAGAAAACTTTCAGTCTTTCCTGATCCCGTCCCTGTGGAGATTACGGTACTGTGATCATTGCCAATAATGTTGTTCAGCGCATTAATCTGATGAATATAGAGATGCATATCTGGATCTAGACGAGACGAATCCAAATTAAGAAATTCACCAGATAACCGACCAGCTGATACTAGATCACCTATGGTATCTCCTTTCTGATAACGATTAGGCATCTGGAGATAGGGACCCTTAATAATTTGATAATTATCGAGTTCAGAAGCTATTTGCTCATTATAAGCCGTTTTATCTGTCTTGAATGTACTGCGAATGTATCTCTTATAATTAGTAACAATCCTATTTATTGCAGCTATAGGATCAAAAACTGCATTTGCCCTATCATCATTGTTAAATATCTCCATAATACCTAATGTTTATCTCATGATAACAATATAGCGATTTCGTTCATTTTTATGTTGATTCGAATTCCCAAACCTAAATCTTCGAAGTATAGTTGCACCATAACAGGATAGTTCTTCCTGCTACAGGCCCCTTCAATCCAAAGACGGGGAGAAAATCTCCTAACGGTCTTGGAAGACTGCGCAAGACGGGCGCATCCCAATTAGAAATCGCCATCAACGTTTCAAGCGATTCCATTATTCTGTTCACGATCAGCCCGCAAACGCCGTTCCTTCTCTTCTTGCCAGACGGGATCCTCTCTCATAGCCCCTAAGTATGTTCTGAATACGGATCCACACAATCAGCGCCACCATCTCGATGAAGAACCTGACACGAAGGCAGTCATCCCCGATTCTCAGACCGAGGGGCGTCCGCGTCAATCTTGTAGACGTCCCCAGGCGATATGACGTGGATTTCGCGCACACAAACATTGGCTGTACAGCCATCTATGGGCCAATATCGGGGTTGAGCTTATCTATAACTGAATAGAGCTTCCAGTCCGATAGCGCTATGGGGATCTCGCACATCGTGTACGCACTGAAGGCAGGCGGTGCATTCGGTCATAATGAGAGCGCGAATACTAGATGTTGAAAAGAGTTGCGATTGGTGTAAAGTTGAATCAACATATTGCGTAACATCCTCCAAAAGCCCTTTTTACCGCCTGATAAGATTCATCCACAGATCGGTCATGTTCCACGCCCACCCAAACGTCATCGGATCTCTTCTCCATCAATGGGAAGGGGCAAAAGGCATGAGGAGATGGTACTACGACAAATGGGGCCGCTACCTCTCTTCAAAACAGATCCTGGATTACAAGACGAAGTTCGGAGTAGATCCAACAGATTGGGAATCTGGCATCCACATCTACTTCGATGATGCGGGATATCTCCATATAGCGAACTGCCACGATCCGAATTTGGAATAGTTCCTCGAAAAGAAAATGTACGGATGGTACCAATGGGCCAAGAGAACATATCGCGAGAAATTCGGCTACCCGTCAATGAACGTCCTCGAACTAATCGAGCCATATACGAAGACAATCAAACCAGGATTCTATCAGACGCGCTACAACGATCTGGTGTTCAACTTCGACGAAGGATTAAGATTCTGGTTCACTCAAATTTACCTTCCTTTCCATTATAATCATTCAGGTTATTGCGTAAACACTGGATATCCGAGACTTGATGACATATTGATAGCAATAATCAATGATGATAGCTCCACGTTTCCTGCCTTTACATCACCATACATCTATTGAATGGGATATCATGGAACTGTCGGAGGAAATGAACCCTTCACATACGGACAGAACGTCTTGGCATCACATGCCGTGCAATTCTCCGCTTTCGGATTACCTTTCCAATGACTCATCACATCTTTCGAATTCCTCGTTTCCGATTGAACGTTCGTCTCTATCATCCTGACAGTATCGTCAAAATGCTTCAATGAAGCTTGAACTTCATCTTCATCAAATGGAATGACACGCATACAGCGATTCATGAGGAATCCGGCCTCGCGGAGGGCCTTCCTGACGGCCAGCTCCGGCTTCGTCCCTCTGCCCTTGTTGCCCTTCATGGACCTGACGACGCCGGCGTTGAGGGGAGGCTCCGCGGGACTCGACGTCATTTCTTCAGACTGTTCACGAGCATGAGCGACTGCCTGAAAAACCTGGACAGAAGAGCCATGTCCGTATGGTCGCTGATATCGCAGAACACTCTGCAACGGCCGTACGTCGTACCGTCGTATCTTTCCAGGAAACGCTCAGGATCATCGAAGTCGTCCATGTCTCCATGAAGATAGGCTCTGAAGCTGTCTCCGTATCTCGGCACCAGATACACGACTGTCTGGATCGGAGAGCATATCGCGACATAGGCCTTGTTGCCGTTGGCATAGCAGCCTGGATCTATATCGCGCATGATGCCCAGAAGCCGTTCCGCCAGCCTCGACTGGACGACGGTCAGCTTGATGCACGCCGATATGGGATGGTGGTTCTTCTTCGAGTGGTCCATATGGTATGAAACGCAGTTCCTCATACCCCGGAAGTCCACTCCCATTATGCCGAACATCTCCAAGGCCTCGTCCATCAGAGGATCCGGAAGAGCCTCTACGGAATCCGCATGATGCTCTTTCACCGGCAATGCACCGTCATCGAGACCGCATTCCCCTGCGATGACCCTGAAGCGCCTGATCAGATCGGCCATACGACCCTCGTCGAGGACTCCGTCCTTGCATGACAGGAAGTAGCAGTCCTCGAGGTATTGGTTGTCGATATCATAGCGAGCGGACATCCCTTCGATCCCGTTGGTCGACGAACCGACGAACATCCTGAGGTTGCCGTCCCACCTTCTTCCTATCATGACGAATATCGCACGGTCTCCGGGATCGGGAATGCCGGCAGCAGCTCCGCGAATGAGATCGCATGGTATGCGTACCAGCCTGCAACGACCGTTGACGCTGGACAGCCTCACGCACCGATCGCCCGTGTACACCGCTTCGCAGACAAGCTCGCGGCCCGTCTTCGCCGTCAGATGCTCCACCTCTTGAGGATCCGATCTGCCAAATCTCTTTGACGTGTTTCGATCTCCTCCACCCCCCATTCGTCATTGACGGCGATCAACGGGTTGTCAGGATAATCCGATACGGCATAGCACTTCGCCTTGTCGCTGAATACCGAATTCTGTATGATGGCGTTGTCCTTCCCCAGAAGCAGAGTCATGTTGCCGAGACGGCCGACATAATGGGAATGGACCTCCTTCTCGATATTCCATTTGGAATTGTCCTTCGGCATTATATGCTCCAATTGGACCTTCTTCGAACTCTTGATCACTCCCATGATCGATGAATCGGTATCGAAGATGTATTTCAGAAGGAACTTCGCCTGGTCGTTCGTGGGCTCCATCGTCTCGAGAACGGATCTCACGCTTTCATCTGGGAATATCTCTCCTTCCAATCTGCCGATGACATCCTTTGTCGAGAGATCGCCACTGCTTATGCCGTATGCCATGCGTGCGAACTGGACCTCCAGCTTGTTGGCGGTCATCTTCATGATCACGCAGTTGCGGACTACTAGTGACTCGATCTTCGCGACCACCGATTCTATCTCCTTCGGATTGATCTCCGTCTTAAGACAGAGGGCTATGACCAACGGTATGAACGACACCGCATTCGTATCCATGATCCTGCGGATCGAATCCGCGCAGCATTCGGTGATCCGATTGTTCGGTTTCCCGGTGACGATATCCGAGAACAACGATGCGTGTCCGCAGAGTTCTGAAAGATACGAATCGATCCTGAAGTCGTTTCCATTGAACTCCTTCGACATCTCACGATAGAGCGTACGTGAACGCGCCATTGGATGCTTCGCATTCCAATAGTATCTGATATAGCGTGATTCGGCATCCGATCCGGGTATCTTTCCGTTGAGGATCGAGGTGATCTCCGACCATCTGCTCTTCACCGAAACCGAATCCCTGCAATGAGCGAAGAAGTAGTTCTTTATCAGATCCTTGTAGCTCAGGCTGCATCCGCGTGCATTGAGGGTTTCGAAGACGATATACGCCTGCGATAGATCGTCCGTCTCCACATAGGACACCATGAGCCTCTTCGTCACGGTCTTGAAAAGCCTCTCCAGGAATTCGGGAACATCCTCGGATTCGCTCATGGATTCCCCTACGCCTTCATAGAGGATGTCGTATGCCTTCTTGAGACGCTTCTTGACTGCGGAATTGCCCAGAATGCCGTCCCTGTTGCCGTCGTAGATATAGGATTTGAGGAAGGCCTGTCCGGAACCGGATAGCGAGAAATGGTAATCGTATTCGGATTTGGAGACCTCCGCGATGCTGGAGATGATCATGTACCGGATATTGTACAACTGATCCCTTTCTGAAGGATCTGCATCGCTGATCATCTCCGTGATACGATCGAAAATCGCCTTGATCAGTATGACCGTCGTGCACAGGCGCTGCTGGCCATCCACCACGTGATAGATCAGAGATCCGTCTACCTTCTCCGTATGCATTATTATCTGTCCGACAAGGTACTCCTCATCGGGAGAACTGAACTCTTGGAAGCGGAGGATATCGTTGTAGAAATCGAGGACATTCTCCTCATCCCAGGAATAGTCCCTCTGATAGTTGGGAACATCCACCCTGCCGGAGAGGATCGTGCCCAGGGAACGGGATTCGAACTTCATCCGTTCTAAGATGCTTCTTCTGAAGATCAATGTATGGATCCGATTCGAAAGTCACAGGATCCGAGCAGGATCGAAAGACGATCGCTCGAATGCTATCCTATGGAACCGGGCCGACTCCGCATACCCCGCGGCCATCGCCACCAGCTCCGCGATGTGCACCGTCGGCAGCCCTCCCTCCTGCCTGTCGAACATCGCCAGGCAGTTGGGGCATCCCACGACGATCAGCTCCGCCCCTTCGCACTCGGCCTCCCTCTCCAGCATCAGCGGGACCCTGACGGGAGCATTCTTCCCGCAGCATCCGAAGGTCCTGTTCACCACCTCGCAACCCATGGCCTCCAGGACCTCCCTCATCTCCTCGGAGAGCTCCTCGGCGGAGCATCCGGGCTCCATGCCGACGGCGATCCTCCTGGAGAACCTGGGAAGACGGTCGATGTTCTCATGGAGGAACCCTATCACATGGGATATCCCATCGCGCAGGGGCGACAGCTCTCCGCTGCATCCTGCGCACAGGGTGACGATCCTCCTGCCTTCCGCCCGGTCTATCATGCCGCGCCTGAGCCTCTCCTTCTCGCCGTCCGGCATGCCCATGAACATCACCGGATGGAGGCAGCACATCTCTCCCGGGAGCCTCGATGCGCGGTATCCGAGGGCCTGCATCATCCTCGATGCTGCATACTCGACATACGGGACCTCGGAATCGACCACGCATCCGATCATCACGTGGACGTCGTCCCCCGTCCAGACCGGTCCGATGCATCTGTCCTCGGCGGGACGGCGGGCGAAGCCCGTCTCCAGGAAGGCCTGCGAAGGCTTCAGATCCTTCTCCGTGAACACGGCGAGCCTGATCGCCGTGAACGGATCCGTGACGGGGCATGCGCGGGAGCAGCAGCCGCAGGATATGCACTGCGACAGGTCCTGCTCCTCCCCGGACATGAACCCCATGGGATCGATGCCTCCGTGTGCGAACGACGGGCAGGCGTCGGAGCACGCCCCGCAGGAGACGCACATGCTCCTGAGCTCCTCGATGCGGTCCATCATATGCGGACCCTCTCGCCCTCGACGGGCGGACGGAGCTCCATGCGGACGCCCTGCTCCCCTGTCCTGACGATGTACGGCGTGCCTCCATGCATCCTGATCGCCTCGCACACCTTCTCCGGACGGTCGGTGAGCGCCATCATGCACCCTCCCCCTCCGGATCCGGTGAGCTTCGCCCCATAGGAATAGGGCAGCGCCGCATTGACCAGCCTGTTCAGCTCGTCGCAGCTCACGCCCAGTATGGACAGGAGCTTGTGGTCCTCGGTCATCAGCCTGCCCAGCTCGACGCAGTCGTTCCGGCGGAGGGCCTTCCCCCCTTCCACGGTGAGCCCGGCTATGTCCTCCACGATCTCGCCGGCGAAGGCGGTCTTCTCCATGTACCTGTGGACCTTGGCCACCTGCGGTCCCGTGGGGGCCCTTATCCCCGTGTTGCCGACGACGAAGGTCATCCTCGGGACCTCTATGTCCCTGAACTCCCACCTGCGGCCATTCCTCTCCACGTCCCACAGATGCCTTCCGGACCCGGGCATGTTGACGGCCACCCCTCCGCCGTGGACGCAGACGGACGCGTCCATGGGGCTTCCGTTGCCCTGGGCGAAGTACTCCGCGTCGTAGGCGGTCCGCATGATCTGCTCCTCGGTGGGGCGGTCCCCCTCCATCTCGGCCACTGCGAGCGCGAGCGATGCGCTCAGCGCAGCGGAGGATCCCATCCCCGCCCCCACGGGTATCGTGGTGGCGGTGGCGACGTCCATGGCGTGCTTCAGGTCCCTGGTTATATGACGGATGTGGGGCTGGCGCCTGAAGTCCAGGCGCTCCCCGTTCATCGTGTTCCATTGGGACCTTCTCACGGAGACGGTCATCCTGAGGTCCGTGGCCAGCGTTATGGCGGGCTTCCCGTAGACAACGGAATGCTCCCCGAGGATCACCAGCTTCCCGGGCGCCGAGGCCGTCTTCCATTCGGATCTCATCGGTTCAGCCCGTATCTTCTCCGCGCCTCCGTCACAGCGTCGTCCGGATTGCGTCCGTCGAGCTTCGGCTGCGCTATGGTCCACCAGTAGTCCTCCATGTCGGAGAGCCTGCGGTCGAAATCCTCCTCGGACTCCCCCTCGTTCCTCTCCACCGTGCGGAGGGCCTCGAAGAGCTCGCCCATGAGGTCGACCTCGAACCTCTTGTCCACGAGGGCCATCCCGATGTAGTAGTCCAGGCACTCGCAGATCTCGTCGCGGAGATCGGCATCGACGGCCTCCATGACCATGTCCAGGACGCTGTTGGCGGTCATCTTGAAGATGAGCGCCTCCCTCGCCTCCTTGGGAAGCTCGGGGTCCTTGTCTATGCTCTCGATCATCTCCTTGGAGATCAGATCGCTGATGGCGGAGGTCCTGTTGGGGTTCCTTCCGAAGGTCTTCTCCATGTGCTCCTCTGCGGGGTCCTTCTCGGGCTCCCCTCCGAACAGCGCCGCGTTGGGGTCGAATTCGTCGGTCATGATATCACGATAGCCGGGACATCACGTCCGACAATATGTCCATTCCCTTCGAGATCTTCTCCTCGTCCGCAGCATAGGAGAACCTCAGGTGCCCCTCGCCGTAGGATCCGAAAGCGGATCCGGGGGTGCAGATCAGGCCTGCGCGGGCCAGCTCGTTGGCCAGCTCCTGGGACGGGATGTCCGCGTCGTAGGACGGGAAGGCGTAGAACGCGCCGCGGGGAGGCTCGATATGCATCCCCGGGATCCCGTTCAGCCTGGAGCAGATCAGGTCCCTGCGCCTCTTGAACACCGCCCTGGCCTCCTCCAGATAGGAGTCTATGCCTGGAAGGGCGTTCAGGACCCCGTGCATGGCGGGGGTGTTCGGACAGGCGCAGACGTGGTACTGCATCTTGATCAGCGGATCCATCATCTCGTCGTTGGCGAACACGAATCCGAGCCTCCAGCCGGTGACCGCCATCATCTTGGAGAATCCGTTGACCACCACGGCGCACTCGGGACTGTCCATGAACGACACGTGCTCCCCCTCGTAGACGAAGCCGCAGTAGACCTCGTCGCTCAGGATCGTCAGATCGTGCTCCCAGGCGAGATCCACCAGGGCGTCCTTGGTCTCCTGCGTCATGACGCCTCCCGTGGGATTGGAAGGGGTGTTCACGACGATCATCGTCGTCTTCGGGGTTATCTTCGACTCTATGTCCGCGATATCCGGCTGGAAGTCGCCGTCGGTGAGCCTGTACTCCACCGGGACCCCTCCGGCCAGCCTCACGTGCGGGGAGTAGATCACGAATCCCGGGCTGGGGACGAGGACCTCGTCCCCGGGATCTATCATCGCCTGGGTGACCTCCAGCAGCGCCGTGGAGCCGCTGGGCGTGACCATGATGTTCCTGCCCTGCATCTCCCCGTATCTGGAGAAGTACGCCGCTATGGCGTCCCTGAGCTCGGGGAGGCCCGCTGTGGGGCCGTACCTGTTGCATCCCGAGCGGGCGGCGTCGCACATCCCGTCTATCGCGGCCTGAGGCGGAGCGAGATCGGGCTCTCCCAGGCCGAGGTTGATCGATCCGGGACCGGCGAGGTCGAACATCTTCCTGATGCCCGACATCGGAATCCCGTCTATCCTTCTGGAGGACTTCATGGCGGACCCCTACGCCCGACGGGGATTAAAGTAATCGGTCGGATGATTAACGGCGTTGATGACCATCCATGGGCAACAGACGATGTGCCAGCCTGCCGATCCGGGACCGGAGGCGCGACGATCGCCCGATGGACGGGATTATATACGGACGAGACGTCGTCGCGATGATGGGCATGGAGTCCGGGAAGAGGTCTATCGAGAGGCACAGGAGCTCGTTCGACGCATCCGTCGACGAGGGCACCTTCGGAGACTACGAGGTCTTCGGCATCAGCGCTTCCGACGACCGTTCCCCCGAGTACGAAATATTCATCGTCGCCACTCCGCGTGGCCTCCGAGGTCCGCGACCCGTTTTCAACATCCTCCGCATTCTCCCTTTCAACAGGACCTCTACGGTCCGATGGAGGACGTTCCATGTCGAGAAGAAGGAAGAAGGACGGCACGCGCACGGACGGCGGCTACAAAACGAAGAAGATGGAGAAGAGACTCGTGCAAGTCGGGGATGAAGACTTCTCCCTGCGTCTCGAGGAATACTCCGTCCTGTCGGGGCCGTCTCGCGAGGAGGCGCTCGCCAGAGCGGAGATGCAGGCACGCGTGGACTGCGGATTCGCCTCGTACATGTGCCTCCTCCACTACTGCAGCCCGTACTTCGACCACGATCCGGACGAGGCCGCGAGATGGGCCCTTATAGGCACCGAGAACAGGGATTCGGGGTCCGCGGACTGGCTTCTCTACCTGCTTTCCCGTGAAGGCTCGT
>ERZ808258.913-NODE-913-length-9658-cov-4.434239_pt1 | contig 9658 bp, 14 predicted proteins | sample MGYA00521280_ERZ808258 | MGnify/ENA primary metagenome ERZ808258 (study PRJEB31516, sample SAMN03275585) | gut metagenome | biome: mammalia-associated habitat; material: feces | host: Papio cynocephalus | place: Kenya | collected 2012-07-19 ...
GAAAGTTATATAATGGCTTGCGACAATAGACTTTACGAATCTCTTGAAGTCGCAATAAATGACGATAGATTGGAAATAGTAGGTTTGGTTAGAGTGGCAATTAATATTTTATAATAATGGCAACCATAAACGATGCGAGAGCGAGTATTTATTTCAATTCTTTTTATATCTTTTCTTTGCATACCACATGCCATAAGCGTAGCGAAAGAATACACCGACACGATAGAAAACTTTAAAATAATAAAAGTGCGGGACGGGGACACTTTCGTTATCACCATTGAGGATACTCCCGATGTATTCGGAGAGGAAATAGCGGTTCGGATAAGAGGAATTGATACGCCAGAGTTGAACGATAAAAGAGAAGAGATAAAGGCGATAGCTATAAAAGCTAAAGAGGAATTGGAAAAGCTATTGACTTCTGGGAAAAAAATTGTTTTATATAATTTGGGGAGAGATAAATATTTTAGATTACTTGCAAGCGTGAAAGTGGGAGATATTGATGTGGCGGAATATCTTATTAAAAAGGGACTTGCAAAAGAATACGATGGAGGCAAAAAAGTTTGGTAAGCTATTCGGCGTCCCAAATCACTTTTCTAAACTTCGCTCTTGATAATTCTTTTTTCAATTCTATATTTTGAAATTGCAATTCGGTTATTTCTTGTTCTAACTTCACTATTCTATTTTCGCAGTTGATAACCGTTTGATAGAGATAAATAACTAAAAATAAAATTAGTATGGCAAATAATTCTTTGGCAAAAAAACCGCTTTCACGCATTCGATACCTCCAGAGTCTCCGTTTTAATTATAGCGAGAGAGTCGCCCCTACTCTCCCGCATATATCAAATAAAGGAGATAAAAAAATGAAACCGACATATCCGTTTTTCGCTTTATTTTATATTTTATAAAAAATAATAAATCCTAATTTATTTTAGTTTATCGCGTAAAAAAATATTCGTATAATTAGTAATAAACTAAAAAATACGGGTATGACGAATGCAAATAAGTGCGGAGCGATTAAAGAATATATTAAAAAAATTATCTATTTCGGAAGAATGGACAGAGCCTATTCATAAGGCTTGGACGAAGTTCAATCTATGCGGTTCAAACGAAACCAAAGATAATATTAACGAGGCTTCAATGTTCTTGGCTCAATGTTCGCATGAAAGTTGCGATTTTACGAAGCTGGAAGAAAATCTTAATTATTCGCCATACACTTTATTAAAATTATTTCCAAACAAAACGAAGAGTCTTGAGAAAGCGAAAGAGATAACATCGAGAGGAGCGGAGGCGGTGGCTAATTTTATTTACGATTACCGCACGGACTTGGGAAACTATACGGCTGGAGACGGATGGCGATATAGAGGACGAGGTATAATTCAACTTACGGGAAGGAATAATTATAAGTTTTACGGAGAGAAATTAGGATTTAATTTGATTAATAATCCAGATAAAGCGAAAGAGCCTTATATAGCATGTCAAGTGGCATGCGCGTATTGGAAAATGAAAGGTATAACGGCGTTTGCGAGAGAAGGCAATGTTATAGCGGTGACGCGAAAAATAAACGGTGGCTTGAACGGACTTGACGATAGGCGAAGGAGATTTGAAAGGGTTTTGGAAATCGTAGGCGAAAGTCTGCCTGTGGCATCGGAGGTTATGAATGAAAAATAATGAAGTCGAAAAAAGCGTTTGCAAGAAATTGGAGAGTCGAGTAAAGACTTTAGAGACGGTTTTGGGATACGACAGATACGGAAAAAGAAACGGCAACGGCTTAATGACTCTTATCGAAAGAATAGACAAAGGGCAGACGGAGATGTGGAATAGAATCGACATATTAAAAAAAGACATAGCGGGCTTGGAATATAACTTGAATAAGATAAGCGAGAATTGGAAAGACCTCTCTTTTGACATTCGCTCATTAAACGAGAATATAAAAAATATGGAGCAAAAAATTAAGTCGTTCGAGGGCAAGATTGAGGAACATGCGAAAGCCATAGACAAGTCGATAACTCCGAATAAATTGAGAAATGTGGCGAAAGACTTCGGGATATTCGTAGGTTTCGTTATGGGCTTGGGGACCGTATTTGGAATAATAGCGTATTTATACAACAAGATAAGAGGGCATATTTGAGATGAAACGAATAAGCAATATATTTAAAGTTTTGATAGTTATTTTTATCATGTATCAATACCATAGGTTGAGCGGAAGCGGGGCTTTAAGTTCGGATAATTGCAAAGGGCTTTTATATATCGGCGTTTCATGTTTTTTCGTCTTATGTCCCGTTGACGCTTCGATATTTGCAAAGAATGTTTTATTATTTAGAGGCAAATTGAGAAGCCGTGAGCTTGAGAAGGAGGATAAAGAAAATGATAATGCTTGAGGACTGCATAGATAAAATATTTGAAAAAGCGAATTTGACTCATTACGAATGCGATAAAGAATTGTATAAATCGATATATTATCATTTATGCGATTATAAGGGAGTGTTGGATAAATCTATCGAACTTGGAAACGAGATTGGACAGATAAGCGATAGATGGAAAATGCTGGCGACTGCCCGCAAATAGCGAAAGAAGGCAAATGAAGAATAAAATAAAAAATATATAAAAAAGAGAGGTCAAGATGACAATAGCTACAATCATCGCGGGAGTAAAGACTTTCGCAAAATCAAAATTAGGGAAAGCGACTATACTTGCTTTAATAATCGCTTTTATAGTCGGGGCGTTTGCCATAACCGTATCGGTTAAAAACGGGCAAATCAAAAAGAGAGAGGAGCAAATATCGAAACAGAAAGAGGAGATTTTGCAACTCGAATATTCAAAAGAGACTCTACAAAACGAACTTGATTATTTAAAACAAAGTCGAATATTGAAAGGGCATTATACCAATTCTTCGGCGAATATCGAGAGAGTGGAGAGAGAAAAATTAACGAGGACGGACAATGAAGCGATTAATCAAATATCGAACGATTTTTATAATTTTTATAGCGATTATAATTATTGGCTGTCAAACGAAGGAAAGATATATAAAAGTTCCTTTGTCTACTCCGCCAGAGAAATATTATATTCCAAAAATAGAGGACAAGCGGGATTTAATAAAGGCGTATCAAGAGGCTACGATGAAAATATCGGAGTGGCAGTTATGGTATAATATAAACGCAAGGACGAATCATTTTAATTACGGAAAAAACGATTATGGCTCAAAAGAACAATATAGACAAGCTGAATAAAAAATTAAGAGAAGAAGTCATTAAACTTCTCCAAGACCCGTCCGTTCGGCTTGTCGATATTGTGAATATAATAAACGAGAAAGCGGGCGAAAAAGCGGTGTCTCAAACGGGAGTATGGCGATATAAAAAGCGACTCGATAAGATGCTTGAAAAGAAAAAGCAAATAGAGGCTATAGCTTTGAGCTGGAACGAAAAGACGGGCGACAAGATAGGCAATATATTAGGCAAGCAGACTATGGAGGAAATAAGGGTTTTGCTTTACGACTTTATAGGCGAATTGCAATCAATACAAGACGAAGGAGTATCGGATATGAGCGTAAAAGAAATATCTCAAATGGCTAATTCTATCGAGAAAGCGACAAAGGGAATAATAAACCTTGAGAACGCTATTGCATCGAATAGCAAGCATGCCGAACAAATAAGACAGTCGACTTTGGCGGAAGTCCAAGAGAAAGCGATAAACAACGCGAAAAGCGCGGGAATAAGTCAAAAGACGGTAAACACTATTTTAGCGGATGTTTTCAATATACAGAAATAAGAGTTTGAAATATGCAAGCGCCCAGATTTAAACGCTTACAGCGGGCAGATGCCAATATACTTTTGCCGTATCAAGAGAAATGGTTATTAAACGAAAGCTCGGTTAAAGTATGGCAAAAATCCAGACGAATAGGGGCGTCTTATGTCGAGGCTTTAAACTGCGTTTTGAAAGCCGCTAAAAACAAGAGAGAGGGCGGGGAGAATTGCTATTATATCTCTTACGCTAAAGATATGACGCAGCAGTTTATTAAGGATGTGTCCTATTGGGCTAAACTTATGGATATCGCATGCGAGGACTTGGGCGAGAGTTTAATAAAAGACGAAGACAAGGACATAACGATTTATAAAGTTAGGTTCGACTCTGGATTTGAAATATGGGGCTTGCCTTCAGTTCCTCGTTCCATAAGAAGCAAGCAAGGGCATATAGTGATAGACGAAGCGGCGTTTTGCGAAGACTTGAAAGAGTTATTGAAAGCGGCTCTCGCTATGCTTATGTGGGGAGGTTCTGTCTGCGTTCTTTCGACTCATAACGGAGAGGACAATCAATTTAACATATTGATTAGAGAGATAGAATCTGGAAAGAAAGATTATTATCTGCAAACTACGGATATTGACGAGGCGATAAGAGACGGACTCTATAAAAGAATCTGCGAAATAGCAAAATTAAGTTATAGCAAATCGGCGGAAAAAGAATGGCTTAAGAATCTAATAAAAGATTACGGAGACGCTTACGAAGAAGAGCTTTATTGTATTCCTTCCCGAAACGGCGAAAAATATTTCAATAGGGCTTTGCTTGAAACCGTGATAAACGAAAAGATTGAAATATTTAGATTCTACGAAAAAGACGATTTCGTTTATAAGTCCGAAAGCGAAAGATATAAAAAGATATTGGAATATTTTAATCAAGTTAAATATATTTTTCAGACTGTCGATAGCGAAACGGTGCTGGGCGAGGACTTCGGAAGAAGCGGAGACTTGACGGTTTTATGGTTTGAAAAATTGGCGAAAGACGATACCTCCAACGCCAAAGGCGGACAGTCGTCAACTCTATGCGTCATCGAATTAAGAAATATTCCGTTTTCAAATCAAGAGCAATTTATATTGCTTTGCTTAAACGAATTGGGCAAAAAGTTTTTGGGCGGAGCTTTCGACAGCAGAGGCAACGGACAGATGATAGCGGAAAACCTATCTCTCGAATATAGAGGGCTTATTTTACAAGTGATGCTTTCTCGCAAATGGTATAGCGAAAATATGCCAAAATTAAAATCGGCTATAGAGGATAAAACGACAGATATACCGAAAGATAATTTGATTATAGACGATTTTTTGACGGCGGAGGTTTATCAAGGAATACCGCTAATAAGAGAGAGAATCGGAAAAGCTGGAAATAAGAGGCATGGAGACAGCTTAATCGCTAAAGCTATGGCAATATACGCGATTAACGAACTTGCAGGGAAAGTCTATCAGCCTATGACTTACGAAGCGGTTAAATTAGAAAATAAATGGAGATAAACATGAAAATTATTGATAAGATAAAAGATACTTTCTCAAGAAAAGATTTGCTTAAAGAAATAGCCTACTCCGTGCCGTATTCCAATCGCTCGGTTTGGGGAGACTTTTCTTTATTTCAAAATCTCACTCCTCAAAGTTTGGCGAGCATGCTATCGGATATAAAAAACGGATATATACCGAAAGAATATTTGGAAATAGCGAGCGATATCGAACTTAAAGATACGCATTACAGAAGCGTTTTGAATACAAGAAAATTAGCCGTGACGAGTCTGGATATTAAGATTATTCCCGCTTCGAGCGAAGAAAAAGATATAGAGATAGCGAAAGCGGTAGAAAGAGATATTGTCAAAAACGAAACCGCTGGAATCTACTCTCTAATATTCGACATGCTGGACGCCATTGCAAAAGGCTTCTCCGTAAACGAGATAATTTGGAAAAGCGAAAACGGAACATGGAAACCGAAAGAGTATAAATATAGAGAGGCGAGATTTTTTAGATACGAAGAGACGGGCGAAAGATTGAAATTGATAGACGCTTATACTCAAGAGTTATCCGAGTTGCCCGAAAATAAATTTATTATTCATGAGCCGAAAAATCACTCGGGAGTGCAGATAATGTCGGGTTTGGCAATTCCCGCTTTATTTTACTTCCTACTCAAATATTACGATATAACCTCTTGGGCTGCCTTTATCGATAGATTCGGTTATCCGCTTCGACTCGGAAAATATTCTCCGAAAGCTACCGAAGAAGATATTGAAACATTGAGGCGCGCTGTCGCTTCGATAGGCTCGGATTTTGGAGCGGTTATTCCAGAGTCGGCTATACTTGAAATTATCGAAAGCAAGACTACTCAATCGACATCCGACACTTACGAAAAACTTGCCGACTTCGTAAATAAAGAAATTAGCAAACTTATTTTGGGGCAGACTATGACAAGCGAGGAAGGGTCGAGTTATTCGCAAGCTCAAGTGCATAACGCAGTGAGAGAGGATATTGCAAAAGCGGATATCAGGCAAATAATGGAAACGATAAACTCTCAATTAATAGTCCCTTATTGCAAATTTAATTTTGGAATGTTGACGGAGTATCCGAAGTTCGAACTCTTTAAACCAGACGCCGATAATGTCGAGCTTATTATAAACGCCGTCTCCAATCTTGCCGATAAAGGCTTGAAAGTGAAGGCAAGCGAGATACGAGCGAAATTAGGACTATCCGAACCCGAAGAAGATGACGAAATTGTCGGAGGCAGAATAACGGGTTTTAATCAGCCGATAGATGACGATTTAGACATTGAACCTAACTCAAACTTGGACGGACTTAATTCGATAACAAACGGCGTAAATGACGACTACGGAGATTTTATCGAGATAGAAAACGAAATAGCAGAAGTTTTGGAAAAAGCTTTCGATAAATGCGAATCGTTTGCCGACATCAAAAAAGCCATTGAAAATCTTTCGGTAAATTGGGACTCTTCAAAGATAGCGGATATCATGGCTACGGCTTTCTTTATGGCAAGAGCGAGAGGAGACAACGACTTTAATCAGGATACCGATTTATGATACCAGACAAAGCCCTACAGTATATTAAACAAAAAGAATTGAAGCCCGCTTTCTCTTACGAGGATGTTTGGAACGAAGAACATATAACCTCTTTCACTGTCGCTAAAGTTATGAATGTCAATATTTTAGGACAAATGAAAAACGCGGTAGAAAGAGCGATTGAAAGAGGAGAGACGGTAGAACAATTCAAAAAAAATCTCTTGCCGACTCTATATAAAGCGGGATGGACGGGAATGCAAAAAATTACAGACGAAAAAACGGGAGAGGAAAAAGAAGTATATATAGACACGCCCCGCAGATTAAAAACCATTTACGAAACGAACTTAAGAAGCGCTTACATGAAAGGCAGATTTGACAGAGCCTACGAATCGGACGCCCACCCTTACCTAATGTATAGAGTGGGACCCTCCAAAGTCCATCGTCCAGAACATTTGGAATGGGACGGATTGATTTTAGACAAGAACGACCCGTTTTGGCTTTCCCATAATCCGCCGAACGGATGGGGTTGCAAATGCTATACGGTTGCCGTATCGAAAGGCAGAAAAGAAAGATACGAAAAAGACGGAATACCGACTCCGACATTCGATAATCAAACAATCCAAATCAGAGTAAAGACGAAAGCCCCGAAAACGATTTATAGAACTTATATCAATAAAAGAAACGGAACTATTTCAAAAGTCCCTGTCGGCGTAGACCCGTCATTTAATTTTAATCAAGGAAATTATAGCCGAGATTTAGTGGTGTTTGACGACTTCATGCGAAAAGCAAAAAAGACTTTTCCAGAGCGATTTGAAGCGATAGCCGAAACTATTTTACGAAACGAAATAAAAAAAGAACAATTTGAAAGCTGGATTGAGAAAGCCTATGAGAAGCCAAAAATAAAAGAGGACGGAACGGAAGAGAAGATAGACAGAGGAAGAAATATGACGGCTATTGGGTTTATCGATACTTTAGTTAAAAATAAATTAATGCAATTAGCGGGAGTCGATATTGGAGAGAGCGTAACGATAGGATTAAGAGCGGGATTGTTAAACGGCATAAAGGCAAAACGGCATGCATCTAAAGGCGAAGCGATAGAAAAGAAAGACGCAAAATATATAATAGACTGCATCCTTGACGGCAATGTTTATTTGCAAAAAAACAACGATAATATTTTGTATTTATATAAGATTGAAGAGGATAAATATTTACAGATTGGAATTAATCCATCGTTGAGAACAGCTGCAAGAGGTGGCGTATTGACTATACCGCAAGTTAGAAATATCCAATATTTAAACTCTAAACAGATGAAAAGTAAATATAATGCAAGTAAGTGGATAAAAATAAGATAGGACTTATAAAGCCTTGTATATTCATTACTGACGCTAAAAGCGGGCTTCCGCCATATACAGTCCCCTCAATTTATAAATCCTATCTACTTAAAGTATAATAAATTAATTGGCAAAAGTCAAGGGGGATAATAAAAATATGTTAGAAAATACGCTTAATAGAGTTTATAGCCAACAGATAATAAAGACAGAAGCAACCATCCGTAAAAGACTCGATAAAATAAACGAGATAAGCGGATTGAATTATAATAATAATATCGCTAATTGGATTTTGATTGATTTTTTAATTCTCAATATTGAACATGGAAAAGCATCTTTATCATTGAACGATTTGATAAAAGAAAATCCGAAGGCTTTAATATATCAACTAAAAAACGCGTTAAAATTATTATGCAAAAAAAAGATTTTAAAAAAGGATTTAGAGGATGCAGACTATTACTCTTTGAATGACGAATATATGCGAGAAAATAAGATTTGGGATATTGTAGAATGAAAATAATTAATACCAAATATGGACGATTTTATTTGTGCGACATTAAAACGGCAATTAAAATATTTGATTATAAAGGGTATATTGAATACTTTTCAAAAAAAAGAGGCAAAAGGAGAAAATAAAATGTGGTTTAGACAAAAAGATTATAATTTGAGTATTAAAAATGAAAACGGCAGTTTAATTGCAGTCGTTAGGAAAAATTGCTTTCAGTATTGTTTCTTTAATCGCTATAATAAGCGTAAGAAAGTGAGAATTTGCATCGAAGGGAATAATTTTATTGATATTTCCGCTTCAAGCGATAACGCGGCGGTAAAAATAATCGAGAATATAAAAAAGCAAATGGAGAAAAAATGAAAATAATTTATCGAAATGTAGACGCTAAAAAAATAACGGAGCAAGACAAAGAACAAATACAAAATCGAATATGCAAAATTAACGAAAAAATAGGACTAAATAATGCATCGACTGTGGCAAATCAAATACTTTTCGTTTTTTTCGTTTTAGAGGCGGAAATCGGTTATGTGGAGGTGTCGGACGAGGAAATAATTAAAAAACTTAAGAAAAATATAACATTAACCGAAATGACAAGAGGAGTAATAATCGATAGAATAAAATTATTATGCGAAAAAAATATTTTAGAATTCGATAAAGAATTAAAACTATATCGTTTAAATTATGGATATTTAAATTATTTAGATACTAAAAAATAATCTGGATTTTTAATTTTTCGGGCTATTTTTGAGCTGGATTTTAGGTTTTGACGGCAAATTGGACGGTATTTTTGGGGTATTTTCGGGATATTTTGGCGATTTTTTAGAGGGCATATTTTTAAAATAACGGCGAATAGATTTTTGGCAATTTTTTTCCGCTATTTTTTGATATTTTTCTATATTTTCCGTCTATTCGCTGGTATTTGATAATCTATTAGTTGGGATTAATACGTTCGTATATTTCAAATTTTTTAATTCTATTGTAGGAATTACAGCTTCTTCCGTTTGATAG